>Ga0182742_1002112_pt1 | contig 22919 bp, 26 predicted proteins | sample eDN5th37CBELigMG_FD_128880 | JGI IMG/M metagenome (GOLD analysis project Ga0182742, IMG submission 128880) | Enriched Miracle-Growth compost microbial communities from Emeryville, California, USA - eDNA 5th pass 37_C BE-Lig MG (version 2)... ... | reverse complement strand
TGAAGACGCGGATCCCCGCGCGTTCGAGGAGGGCGGTCGTCACGCCCTCCCCGGGCATGGACGTCCCCGTGAAGGTGCCGTCGTAGACGCGGCTGCTGCCGCAGGACGGGCTGCCCTCCTTGAGCACCGCGACCCGGATGGCGTGGCGGCGCGCGGCCGCCAGCGCTTCGCGCGCGCCTTGCACGAAGGGCGCGGTCACGTCCTCTCCCGACACCGCCACGATGCGGGCGCGGCCGGCCAGCACCGTCGCCGCCGCGGCGCCCGGCTCGATCTCGGCGGGCGGACGCGGCACGGGCAGGCCGCCGGCGACCTCGGGACAGACGGCCACCACGCGGCCCTGCTCCAGCCAGCGCGCCAGCACCGCGTTGTCGTGCGAGACGGCGCGCGCGTCGTAGCGCACTGGCTTGCCCAACAGGCAGGAACTGACCAGCACGTATTCCATACGCAATTCCGGCGGGCTCAGGAGGATTCCTCGGCCGCCTTGCGCGTCCGCCGCGGGGCGGCGGTCTTGCGGGCCGTCTTGCGCGCGGGCTTGGCGGCCGGCTCGGTCTCGGCAGGCGCGGCGGCCGCGGGTTCGGCGGCGGTCGCTTGCGCCTTGGCCTCGGCGGCCCTGGGCGTGGTCTTGCGGGCGCCGCGGGCGCGCTTGGCGGGGGCTGGCGCGGGTTCCGCCGCCGGCTCCTCGATCTGCGGCGACGGCTTGACGAAGGTCCATTCCGTCACGTCGACCACGGGCGGCGGTGCGGCCACGGCCATAGGCTGGCGCTGGGGCGGGGCGGGCTTGGGGATGGGCGGCAGTTGCGCGGCGACGGCAGGGGGCGCCGCGTCGGCCGGCCTGGGGGCCTCCGGCTGCGCATAGGCCTCGGCCGCAGCCGGGGCGGATTCTTCGCGCGGGGCGGCGTCGGGCTTCTGGCCCGCGCCCCGGCCGGACGTCTTGCGCCCGCCCCGGGCATTGCGGGCCGGCCTGGCGCCGGCGGCTTCCGGCGCCGCGGCGGCGGACGGCGCTTCGGCGGCGTCGCTGGCTTGCGCGCGCGCCGCAGGACGCCCGGCCGGCTCGCCGCCGGCGCTGTCGCGGTACACATAAGTGCCGGATTTTTCCTCGCGGCCCACTTCCAGGAAACCGCGCGACTGCGCCTCTTCCAGCAGGTTGCCGAAGGCCCGGAAGCCGTAGTAGGACTCGTTGAAATCCGGCTTGCGGCGCTTGAGCGCGTCCTTCAGCGCCGAGGCCCAGATCTTGCCGCTGTCGCCGCGCTCGGCCACCAGCGCCTCGAAGGTCTCGACCACCATCTCGACGGCCTGGGTCCGGCGCGCCTCCTGCTCTTCCTTGCGGCGACGTTCCTCGTCGGGCGTACGGCGCTGGCCGCCGTTGGCGCCGCGGTTGTCGCGGCGGGCCTCGGCGGCGCGCTGTCCTTCGCGCGCCAGGTCGTCATAGAAAATGAATTCGTCGCAGTTGGCGATCAGCAGGTCGGAGGTGGACTGCTTCACGCCCACGCCGATCACCTTTTTGTCGTTCTCGCGCAGCTTGGACACCAGCGGCGAAAAATCGGAGTCGCCGCTGATGATCACGAAGGTGTTGACGTGCGACTTGGTGTAGCAGAAGTCCAGCGCGTCCACCACCAGCCGGATGTCGGCCGAATTCTTGCCCGACTGGCGCACGTGCGGGATCTCGATCAGCTCGAAATTGGCCTCGTGCATGGGAGCCTTGAATTCCTTGTAGCGCTCCCAGTCGCAATAGGCCTTCTTGACGACGATGCTGCCCTTGAGCAGCAGGCGTTCCAGCACGGGCCGGATGTCGAACTTGTGGAATTTGGTGTCGCGTACGCCCAGCGCCACGTTCTCGAAATCACAGAAAAGCGCCATGCTGACGCTTTCGTTGGGGTTGTTCATGTTTTGCTCCAGTTCGGCGGCGGCCGCCGGGCGAGGCGCCGCCAGATGCCGCTCATGATATACATATCCGCCGGTCCGCCCCCATTTTGACGGATCGCCAGGCAGCCCGGGCGCGCAGGCCAAGCCGATGCTTACGGCCTATTTCGCCCCGCTTTCCGGCCGATTGAGCGGCGCCGGTCCTGGCTAGAATTTCCCGAAATTCCGGCACTCCGCGCGCGGAGCGCCTTCGTTATCGGGCAAGATCCATGAATCCGTCTACCCTCATCGGCGCCGCCGTCGGCCTGTTCACCCTGGTCATCGTGGTGGCCCTGGCGGCCACCGACCCCAGCCTCTACATCAACCTGCCCGGGCTGGCCATCGTGCTCGGCGGCACCTGCGCGGCGCTGTTCATCGCCTATCCGCTGTCCGAGGTGGTGCGGATCTTCAAGCTGGTGCGCACCGTGTTCCGCAACGACCAGCACGACCAGCAGCGCGACATCGACGAACTGGTGACCATGGCCCAGCTCTGGATGAACACCGACGTGCGCAAGGTCGAAGAGGCGCTGAAAAAAGTCTCCAATCCCTTCCTGCGCACCGGCGTGCAGCTCATCATCGACAATACGCCGGAAGACCAGATCATCGAACTGCTGCAATGGCGCGTGGCGCGCCTGCGCGCCCGCGAACAGGCCGAAGCGCAGATGTTCCGCGTCATGGCCACCTTCGCGCCCGCCTTCGGCATGCTGGGCACCCTGGTCGGGCTGATCAACCTGATGTCGGTGCTGGGCGACGGCAGCATCCAGACCATCGGCCAGCAGCTGGCCATCGGCCTGATGACCACCTTCTACGGCATCCTGCTGGCCAACCTGGTGTGCAAGCCCATCGCCCTGAAACTGGAGCGCCGCACCGCGCGCCGCGTCGAATCCATGAACATGGTGTTGCAAGGCATCGCCATGATGTGCGAGAAGCGCGGCCCCGCCGTCGTGCGCGAAACGCTCAATTCCTTCGTCATGCACATCGAAGACGAAATCCATGACGGCGGCCTGCAGGAGCCGGCCCAGCCCAAGGCCGATGGCGCGGCCAAGCCCGCCGTCCGTTCCGTGCCCCTGGCCCGCCCGGCCGCCGCGCGCCAATGAGCCTGATCTCGCCCACCCTGGCCGAGCGGATCGAGCAGGCCCGCCAGGCCGAGCTGCGCGCCCGCAAGGCGGCCGCCGGCGGCGCCTGGCGCCAGGGCAGAAGCGGCCGCCAGGACCGCTACGCCCGCTGGCACGTCGAGGACAACGTAGAACCGGAATCCGAACACTGGCTGCTCAGCTACCTGGATCTGATCACGCTGCTGCTGGCGCTGCTGGTCGTGCTGCTGGCGCTGACCCGCCTGCAGGGCCTGGCTTTCTTCGGCAACGAGCAGCCGGTGCAGCTGGTCGGCTCGCTGGCCGCCAGCGGCCTGCCGGCCTATGAAGGCGAATATTCCGAATTCGACGCCGTGGCCATCCCGGCCAGCTGGGCCGAGCCGCCGGCCCCGGCCGCGCCGCCCGCGGCCGCCGTGGCCGACGCCGCGCCCGAGCAGGAAGGCGAGATCGTGGCCGAAGCCGCGCCGCCGCTGCGCGCGCCGTCCAAGGAATCGCTGGGCCTGGCCGACCTGGGCAACTCGGTCGACGTCATCATCAACGAACAATCGGTCAGCTTCCGCATCAGCAACGAACTGCTGTTCCCGTCCGGCCAGGCCACCCTCAGCCCGGCCGGGCTGGACGTCATCAAGCGCCTGGCCGGCATCCTCAACAAAAACGATTACCAGGTGTCCGTCGAAGGCCATAGCGACCCGGTGCCCATCCAGACCCGGCAGTTCGCCTCGAACTGGGAACTGTCCAGCAGCCGCGCCACCAGCGTGCTGCGCGAACTGGTGCGCGACGGCGTCGCGCCGCAGCGCCTGCGCGCGGTCGGCTACGCCGAAACCCGCCCGCTCGAATCCAACGACACCGCCGCGGGCCGCGCCGCCAACCGGCGCGTGGAACTGATCATGGACATCACCGCGCCGCAGAAGGCGGCGCAGGGTCCCGCCGCGCCGCGTTCCTGAGCCGCCGTCCTCAATGGCGATGGCGGCCGTAAGAGCGATGGTGGCCGCGATAGCCGCCATCGCCGCGATAGCCGGCGCGCCGGTACGAATGATGGTCGCGGCCGCGGTCGCGGTCCCAGTGGCGGCGGCCGCCGCGGCGGTGGTCGTTATCGTCCGTCAGCACATTGCCCAGCACCCCGCCGGCCGCCGCGCCGCCCAAGGTGACCCAGGGATCGCCATCCGACAGCAACGCACCCGCCACGCCGCCCAGTCCGGCGCCGATGACGGTGTTGCGCGTCTCGCGGTCGGCCAGCGCCGTGGCGCTAACGCCCAGCGCCAGCGCGCCCGCAAGTGCCGCTTGAATCAGTCGTTTGGTGATGGCCATGATTATTCTCCTGTAGCCGGCGTCCCCGCCCCACGGGGATCGCACGATCGGGACCCAAATTAGCATCGCCGCCGTGTGTCAGTCCTGCTGGCTGGGATACCGGGTGTATAAGCTGTTTCAGTCGCTTTCCAGCGCCTAAACTGGACAAATGCCGCCCGCCACGCCCAAACCCATGGCCCCCGCCCTGCTGCGCCGCCTGCTGCGCGCCAAGGACCGCATCGACGCCGCCTCGCACGAGGCCTGGCCGGTCGGGCGTCTGGCCGCGGTGGCAGGCGTCACCGAGGCGCATTTCGCCCGCAGCTTCAAACAGGCCTTCGGCCTGCCGCCGCACCGCTATCTGCTGACCCGGCGCATCGAACGCGCGACGGCCCTGCTGCGCGACACCGCGCTCAGCATTACCGACGTCGCCTACGCCAGCGGCTGGGAGAGTCTGGGCAGCTTCGGCCGCGTGTTTCGCGACGTGACCGGCCACAGCCCCGGCGCCGTGCGCCGTCAGGCCCGGACTTCGCACGAACAGCTCGCCCCGGTGCCGGCCTGCATTCTGAAAGCCGCGTTGCGGCCTGAACTCGAAACCGCAGTTTTGGAGAAGCGCCGCCGCAAGAGCAGGACTACATTGCCCACACCAACCCAGGAGGTCTAATGAATCCAGGAATCAATGTGGTGGGCCTGTACGTCGACGACCAGGACGAGGCGCTCGCCTTCTATGTCGGCAAGCTCGGTTTCAAGGTCCATACCGACGTGCAGAACGGGCCGTACCGATGGCTGACGGTCCAGCATCCCGACCAGCCCTCTTTCCAGCTCGGCCTGTTCAGGCCCGGCCCGCCGGTGCACGACGACACCACCACGCAAACCCTGCTCGCCGTGGTCGCCAAGGGCGCCATGCCGCCCCTGGTCTTGCACGTTTCCGACTGTCGTGCGCAATATGCCCGGCTGAAGACCGCCGGGGTCGAATTCACTCAGGAGCCGATGGAGCGCTACGGCAGCATCGACGCGGGCTTTCGCGATCCCGCCGGCAATGGCTGGAAAATGATCCAGACCCCGCGCGGCGGGACGTAAGCGCGCGCCGGAGCAGGACTTCAGCTGGCGAACCTGAGCAGGTATCCGTCGGGGTCCTGCACCAGGAGTTCCTTGCAGGACGACCAGCCCGACCCGACGCGGTAGCGCTTTTCCTCGATCGGGCGGAACAACGGCCAACCGGCTGCTTCCAGCGACGCAGCCAGCGGCTCGATGGCAGGCACCTGCATCTGGAAGTTGATGCCTCGTCCGAAGGGCCGTTCCAATGGGCCGGTTTCCCAGGAGCCGTTGATGGCGCACAGCATGACCTGGAGCGGGCCGCGCTCGATATAGGCGAAGCCGGCCTCGGGGCGCGCGTAAGCCACTTCAAATCCAAGCAGGCCGCACCAGAAGTCCAGGCTGGCCTGCAGGTCGGAGACATCCAACTCAGGCACCAGGGGCGCGAATCCTCCCGTGGGCAATCTGCCTTCGGAGGCCGCGGCATTGCGTTGCTGTTGATCCATGGGCATATCCTGTCGTCGACGGCGCGATGCCCCGTGCCCGCGCCGGCCGCCATACTACAGGACCCGCACGCGTGGCTGCGAAAACAATGGCGAAACCGCCGCGATCGGCGGTAATCTGGCGGACCCGATCCGTCGTCCGTCCAGGAAGCTCCCATGTCGTACCTGCTATTGATCGTCGAACCGGCGGGCCAGCGCGCCCGGCGCACGCCCGAGGAAGGCCGCGAGGCCTATGCGCAGATGGTCGGCTATGCCGAGGACCTGCAGGCGCGCGGCCTGCTGGTGCGCGCGGAGTCGCTCAAGTCGGATTCGGAGGCGGTGCGCCTGCAGATCCGCGACGGCGAGCGCTCCCTGCTCGACGGCCCCTATGCCGAGGCCAAGGAGATGATCGGGGGATTCTTCCTGCTGAGCTGCGAGACGCGCGAGGAAGCGTTGGCGCTGGCGGCGCAGTGCCCGGCCGCGCAATGGGCCACGGTGGAGGTGCGCGAGCTGGGCCCCTGCTTCATGTAGCCGCCGTGGCCCGGCTTCAGCAGTTGCCTTTCTTGGCCTGTCCCGGCGGACAGAAACCGCCGCCGCCGCCGTAGCCGCCGTGAGGATCGACGATCACCGCGCCGTCGGGCGTATAGACGGCGCAGCCTGACAACAGGGCCGCCATCAAGGCAAAGCTGCAAAGGATTTTCATATCTGTATTCAAAGTTGTGGACGCCTGCGAGTGTAGGCAGGCGCGCTGCAACCAGGGCTGAGTGTTCGTAACAATCTGCTGGTTGTGTTGCGCCGCCGTCCCGCAGACCTGGGACTTACCCTAGGTTTTTCGCACAGATGTCGATCCGGCGCCGCGTCGTTCGTCGTGCCTGTACAAGCCCGGAAAAACACGACGGGCTGTGATTTCCGAACCCAGGAGATTCAGGAATGCGATTCATGATCCTAGTGCGGGCCACGCCCGACAGCGAAGCCGGCGTCATGCCGCCCGAAAGCATGTTCGCCGCGATGACGACCTATCACGAAGCCCTGGCCAAGGCGGGCGTGCTGCTCGACGCCAACGGCCTGCAGCCCTCCTCGCGCGGCTGGCGGGTGCATTACGACCACGGCCAGCGCTCGGTGATCGACGGCCCGTTCGCCGACACCAAGGAGCTGATCGCCGGCTACACCATGATCCAGGCGCGCTCGCGCGAAGAGGCCATGCAATGGGCCTTGCGCTTTCCCGAGCCTTTTCCCGACCAGCCCTGCTCCATCGAAGTGCGCCAGATGTACGAGCTGGACGAACTCGGCCCCAGCGAATCGATCGAACGGTTCCGGCGCCTGCCGGCCATCAGCCGCTGACAGCCATCGCTCTTGCACCGATCCCAAGCCGACCCACCGGAAACCCACATCATGCCCAAACAGATCTTCGTCAATCTGCCCATCGCCGACATGCAGAAATCGCAGGCTTTCTTCAAGAGCCTGGGCTTTTCCTTCAATCCCCAGTTCACCAACGACCAGGGCGCCTGCATGGTCGTCAGCGACGACATCTACGTCATGCTGCTGGTGACCGACTTCTTCCAGACCTTCACCGGCAAGCCGGTGGCCGACGCCAACAAGAGCACCGAAGTCCTGATCGCGCTGTCCTGCGACAGCCGCGCCGAGGTCGACGACCTGGTGGCGCGCGCGCTGGCCGCCGGCGGCAGCGCGCCGCGCCAGCCGCAGGACCACGGCTTCATGTACGCGCACGGCTTCGAAGACCTGGACGGCCACATCTGGGAGCTGGTGTACATGGTGCCCGGCGAGATGCCCGAAGCATGACGACGCAGGCGGCCACGCATCGCGCCATCGAGGCGGTCTGGCGGATCGAAGCCGCCAGCGTCATCGCCGGCGTCGCGCGCCTGGTGCGCGACGTCGGCCTGGCCGAAGAACTGGCGCAGGATGCCCTGGTCGCCGCCCTGGAACGCTGGCCCGAGACCGGCGTGCCCGACAACCCGGGAGCGTGGCTGATGACCACCGCCAAGAACCGCGCCCGCGACCGCTTGCGGCTGGACGCGCTGCATACGCGCAAGCACGAGCAGATCGGCCGCGAGCTGGAAGCCCTGCAGGCCGACGTGGAGCCGGATTTCGTCGACGCGCTGGACGCCGCGCGCCAGGACGACATCGGCGACGATCTGCTGCGCCTGATCTTCACCGCCTGTCATCCGCTGCTGTCGACCGAGGCCCGCGTGGCGCTGACGCTGCGCCTGCTGGGCGGGCTGTCTACGGCCGAGATCGCGCGCGCCTTCCTGGCCTCGGAGTCCACCATCGCGCAGCGCATCGTGCGCGCCAAGCGCAGCCTCTCGGCCGCCAACGTGCCGTTCGAAGTGCCGCGGGCGCACGAGCGCGCGCCGCGCCTGGCCTCGGTGCTGGAGGTCATCTACCTGATCTTCAACGAAGGCTATTCGGCCACCTCGGGCGATGACTGGACCCGCCCCGCCCTGTGCGACGAAGCGTTGCGCCTGGGCCGCGTGCTGGCCGAGCTGGCGTCCGGGGAAAGCGAGGTGCACGGGCTGGTCGCGCTGATGGAACTGCAGGCCTCGCGCCTGTGTGCGCGCGCCGACGCGCAGGGGCGTCCCGTGCTGCTGATGGACCAGGACCGCGCCCGCTGGGACCGCTTGCTGATCCGCCGGGGGCTGGCGGCGCTGGACCGCGCCGACGCGCTGGGCGGGGCACGCGGCCCCTACGCGCTGCAGGCCGCGCTGGCGGCCTGCCATGCCCGCGCCCGCGCGCCCGAAGACACCGACTGGCAGCGCATCGTGGCGCTGTACGACGCGCTGGCGCAGGCGCAGCCCTCGCCGGTGGTGGAACTGAACCGCGCCGTCGCCGTGGGCATGGCCTTCGGCCCGCAGGCCGGACTGGACCTGGCCGACCGGCTGGCGCAGGACCCGGCGCTGGCCAATTACCATTGGCTGCCCAGCGTGCGCGCCGACCTGCTGGCCAGGCTGGGCCGCCGCGCCGAGGCCCGCGCCGAATTCGAACGCGCCGCCGGCATGACGCGCAATGCCCGCGAACGCGCATTGCTGCTGGAACGCGCCAACCAGATGGATTCGCAGACATGAAGCGCGACGCCATCGCGGCGTCCTAGATCCGATCCGGCCCGCTGGCGCCCTGTACGCGCGATGGATACGGTTTGCGTCGATACCGCAACGCGTCACTGTCCGATCATGGCGATCCAGTCCTTCCGGTGTGCAGATACGCAGGCCCTGTTCGAGCTGCGGCGGGTCCCCAGGTGGGTCAACGCCGAAGCCCCTGCGCTCAAGAAGCTGCGCCTGCTGCATGCGGCGCGCCAGCTCGTGGACCTGCGCACCCCGCCGGGCAATCGTCTGGAATACCTGAAAGACGGCAAGCGCGCCGGGCGGCACAGCATACGCATCAACGACCAATGGCGCATCTGCTTCGTCTGGACCGCCGACGGCCCCGCCGACGTCGAGATCTTCGATTACCACTGACCCGGGACCGGCCGGCCCGGGCCATCCACGCGCCGCTACAGCAGTTCCGGCAGACGGCGCAGGTCGTCGATGACCTCGCTGGCGCCTTCGTCCAGCAGCCGCTGGCGTTGCCCGGGACCGTTGTGCGAGGCCCCGACGTAGCCGATGGCGCGCATGCGCGCAGCCCGCGCGGCGCGCACGCCGGCCACGCTGTCTTCCACCACCACGCAATCCAGGATTGCCGCGCGCATCTGCCGGGCGGCGAACAGGAACACGTCCGGCGCCGGCTTGCCGCGCGCCACCTGCGCCACGCTGAAGACATTGGGCGCGAACGCGTCCCACAGGCCCACCATCCTCAAGGCCGCCTCCAGCTTGGCGGGCTGGCTGCTGGAAGCCACGCACAGCTGCATGCCGCGCTCGCGCAGCGCCGCCACCGTTTCGGCCGCGCCGGGCAGCGCGCGCAGTTCCTGGCGGAAGGTGGCCTGCAGGCGGTCGGCGTACTGCCGCGCGAACCCGTCGGGCAGGCGGCGTTCGCTTTCCTGCTGCAGGGTCTGCCACATGTCCGCGTCGGGAATCCCGGCGAAGCGGCGCGCGGCCTCTTCGGGCGTGATGGCGATGCCGTGCGCGGCCAGCGCCTGCGACTGGGCGCGCGCCGCGATGATCTCGCTATCGATCAGGACGCCGTCGCAGTCGAAGATGACCAGGCGGGGGGCAGGCGTATGCATAGTGGCTCCGTGGGAAACAAGCCCCCATGATAGGCCGGCGGCATGACGCCGCAAGGTCGGCCGCGCGCGCCTACAGCCCCGCGCCGCGCAGGCGCCGCAAACGCCACGCCAGCGCCACGCCGCCCAGCCCTGCCGCGGCCACGATGAGCGAGGCCGACGTCCAGCCGTAGCGGTCGATCGCGCCGCCCACCGCCAGCGGCCCGATCACCTGGCCGAGGTTGCTGCCCTGCATCACCAGCCCCACCGACGCCGCCGCCAGGCCGGCGCGCGGCGCCAGCGTGGGCGCGGTACCCAGCAGGGTGGCCGGTATCAGCCCGCCCACCGCCGAGAACAGCACGCACAGCAGAAAGGTCGGCATCGCCGGCAACACCGAGCGGAAGATGAGCAGCGCCACCGCGCCCATCGCCACGCTGGCGCAGGCGATCAGCGTGGAACGCCGCCAGCCGCGCGCCAGCAGCACGCCGGCGCCCAGGTTGCCGATCACGTTGGCGGCGCTGGCGATGGCGCTGTAGACGCCGGCCGTGGCCAGCGACAGGCCGAGCTGCTCGGTCAGCAGCACCGGCAGGAAGGTGAACAGCGCGAAGAACATCAGGCTGTAGAGCGTGAACGTCAGCGCCAGCAGGCGCGGGCCGGGCGCGCCCAGGGTGTCCGCCGTGTCCTGGCGCAGGCTGCGCCAGGACAGGCTGGCCCCGCCCAGCGTGGCCGGGGCCAGCGCCGCGACGCTCGCCAGCGACACGACCACCGCCGCGCTGGCGCACCACCAGTAGCCGCGCCAGTCGCCGAAGGCCTGCGAGGCCAGCATCGCGATGGCCATGCCCGCCGGCATATAACAGCTCCACAGCGCGAACGCGATATCGCGGTTCGAGGCCGACACCATGCGCTGCAAGGCCGCCGGGCCCGCCACCGAAATCATCAGGAATCCCAGCCCTTCCATGACGCGCGACGCCAGCAGCAGGCCGTAGGCCGGCGCCATCGCGCCCAGCGCCGCGCCCACGGCCGTGGCCGCCAGCCCGGCCAGCAGCATGCGGCGCGCGCCGTAGCGGCCGATGACGCCGCCGGCCGCGATGCCGCCGAACATGCCCAGCACGGAGAACACCGCCGCCAGCGCGCCTATCGCGGCCAGGTCCAGCCCCAGATCGCGGCGCAGCAACGGCGCGGCGATGATCAGCTTGCCCACCTGCAGCGCCGCCGCCACGCCCGCGCCCACGATCGCCGCCACCGCGCCCCAGCGCGTTCCTTCCTGCCCCATTCCTGTCTCCGCCTTGTCAGAACCCGGCCAGGATGCCATCGCCGGCCGATTCCGGTAAGTGATAATCTTCTGATTGACTTGATCGATTTATTAGATCGACCGGCGCGATGATAGACGCTCTTACCCTGGACCAGCTACGCGTATTCGCGGCGGTGGCCGACACCGGCAGTTTCCGCGCGGCCGCACGCCGCCTGTCGCGCGTGCAGTCGGCGGTCAGCCACGCCATCGCCAATATGGAAACGCAGCTGGGCGTCAGGCTGTTCGACCGCAGTGGCCACCGTCCCGTCATGACGCCCGAGGGCGCGGCGCTGCTGGCCAACGCCCGCGACATCCTGCTGCGCGTGGACGCCATGCGCGCCCGCGCCCAGGGGCTGGGCGAAGGCGTCGAGCTGGAACTGTCGCTGGCCGTGGACACGCTGTTTCCCCTTGCCGCGGTGGGCGCCGCGATCAACGCGCTGCGCGAGGCCTATCCTTCGGTGGCCACGCGGATTTCGGTGCTGCCGCTGGGCGGGCCGATAGAGGCGCTGCTGGCGCGCAGCCATACGCTGGGCATCGTGGCGGGCGAGCACTTCCGCCATCCCCACATCGCCATGCAGGCCTTGTCCTCGGTGCAGATGGTGGCCGTGGTCGGCGCGGCCCACGCGCTGGCGCGCCACGTCGCGGCGGGCGAGCCGCTGGCCCCGCCCGCCCTCGCCGACCATGTGCAGATCGTGCAGTCGGACCCCTCGGCGCTCAGCCAGGGCCGCGACTTCGCCGTGCTGTCGCCGCAGACCTGTCGCGTCAATACGCAGGACGCCAAGCACGCGCTGATCGTCGCCGGCGCGGGCTGGGGCCGCCTGCCGCTGTGGCAGGTGGAGCGCGACCTGGCCGAAGGCCGGCTGCTGCGCCTGCCGACCGACAGCCTGGGCCGCGGCAGCCAGGTGGCCGCCGAAACCTATCTGGCGCACCGCATCGACCAGCCGCTGGGGCCGGCCGCCCGGGTGCTGGCGGCCGCGCTGCGCGACGCGACCCGCTGAGGGCTCAGGACTTGGCGGGGGGCCGAGCGTAGCTCACGCCCATGCCGGCGCGCACGTCGTTCTGGATGCCGTAGGGCGGGATCGGATAGCGCAGTCCGTTGGCCGACAGGGCCTTCATGCCCTCGATGGCGATGGGCAGGTAGCGCGGCGGCATGGCCATCAGCATTTCCTCGTCCGGCACGCCGCCGTAGCGGCGCTCGGCGAAACAGGGCAAGGACAGGCTGGGTTCGCCGGTGGCCAGCGCCCTGCCCCAGGAGTCCGCACAGGCGGTCTCGCCCACCACGCTCCAGTCGAAGCGGCGGTAGTTCTTCCATTGCAGGCCATTGATGAGGATGATCATCTGGCCCGGCGTGGCGTACACCAGGCAGATGTCGGGCGGGTCCAGCCGGCCCGAGGCCAGCGGCGACACCACCATGCCCTGGTACTTGCCCGCGGGCACGCAGGACAGCGCTTCCTGGCGGGCCTGGGCGTCGGCCTGGGTGGCGTGCCATACGCCGACGTAGTCCTCGCCGCGCCGCCAGGCCTCGTCCTGCGGCCCCAGCCCGATCACGGCGCGGCACTGCGCGCCCACCAGATCGTCGCCGGTGATGCCCACGGTCCAGCCCAGCCGCGCCGCCATGCCGACGATCTGGTCGGTGGTGTGCGTGGCCTGCGGACGCCGCAGGCCCTTGACCGCCGCCATGTCCTCCGCCCGCTCATACAGCTTCATGCCGATGACCGTGGTCTTCAGGCGCAGCAGCTTGTTCAGGTCATCGACCAGCGATGCCCAGTTCAGTGTCGTCTCTTCCATGCCCGTCCTTTGGACTGTCGTAGTACAGCAAGGACTATAACGAAACGGCCGGGCCTACGGACCGATGGAACGCAGCGCCCGCTTGCAGATGCGTTCGGTGGCGGCCGCCGGCCGGCCCGCCGACCAGCGCGCGCATACTTCGCGCACCCAGTCCGGGCGGCTCTTGCTGGCGTCGTTGAGCCAGTTCGCCACCGAATCCTGCACATAGACGGCCGGGTCCGCCCGCAGCGCTTCCAGCAAGGGCAGCGCCAGGCCCGGATCGGACTTCAGCGCCGCGATGTGCGCGCACCAGACGCCGCGCGGACGCAGCGACTCGCAGGCGAAACGCCGCAGCCGCTCGGACGGCTCACTGGTCCATGGCTGCAGCAATCGCAGCGCCTCCTGCAGTTGCGCCGCCAGATGCTCGCGCAGCGCCAGCCAGGCCCATTCGCGCACGCCGAAATGCGCGTCGTCGGCCAGCGGACGGATCAGATCCAGGCGCGCGCCGAGCGTCCCGGCCGGCATGGCGCCCGCCATGAAGCAGGCCCAGCCGCGCACCGTGTCGCAACGGTGCGTCTTCAAGACTTCGAAGCCGTCGGGCCCCAGGCGTTCGCCCAGGATGTGCGCGGCCAGCGCCATGCGCCGGGAAATGCCCAGCCCCGCCTGCGCGCGCATCGAAGCCACCGCCGCGGCCCCGGCCTGCGGCGCCACGGCCTGCATCAGCGCGGCGAAGTCCACCGCCAGGCATTCGGTCAGCGTGGCCGCCGGTTCTCCGGCGTTCAACTGCGCCAGGCGCTCGGGCGCGATGTCTTTCACGCCCCTGCCGGCCGGCTTCGGCGCCGCAGCCTTGCGCGGGCTCACCGCGCCGGCTCCCGAATGGCGGCACGGCCCGCGTCCGTGCCTTGCCAGACCCGCTCCAGCAGGCCGGCCAGTCGCTCCCGGTCCGCGTCGCCGAAGCCCGCGAACAGCGAGCCGATCCAGTCGGTGTGCTCCTTGAAAAGCCTGGCCGCGGCCGTCCGGCCCTTGACGGTCAGCTTCACCTGGATGCTGCGCCTGTCGTCCTTGCCTGCCTGGCGCGCCACGAAACCGTCGCGCTCCAGCCCGTCGAGCAGGCCGGTCACCGTGGCGCGCGTGACGCCGGCGCCTGCGGCCAGTTCGTGCGGCGCCAGGCCCTGCGCCTGTTCGTGCAGCAGGAACAGCAGCACGAATTTGCCCTCGGACAGCCCGCGCGGCGCGAGCCGGGCGGCGCAATCCCGATCGATGGCCGCGGCCAGCGACAGCAACTGAAAGCACAAGCCGATGCCGCCGGCCGACGGCAACCCCCGCCTTGCCGCGATTTCCAGCAGCGCGCGGTGCTTGCGTTCCAGCATGGCTTGTCCGTCCTTCATGGCCGCTCCAAAATTAATTAGCCGGCGTATAGTACGCCGGCTAATTAATATCCTGCAACCACGGGCCTGCCTTCAGCGATACAGCACCGTGGGGAGCCACAACCCGATCTCCGGGAACACGTACAGCAGGAAGATCGCGATCACCTGGATGCCCATGAACGGCATCATGCCCATGAAGATCTGGTTCAGCGTGACGTGCGGCGGCGAGACGCCCTTCAGGTAGAAGGCGGACATGGCCACCGGCGGCGACAGGAACGCCGTCTGCAGGTTCAGCGCCACCAGCAGCCCGAAGAACAGCGGATCGATGCCGAAGGTGTTGAGCAGCGGCACGAAGATGGGCATGAAGATCACGATGATCTCGGTCCATTCCAGCGGCCAGCCCAGCAGGAAGATGATGACCTGCGCCAGCAGCAGGAACTGCAGCTGCGACAGCCCCAGCGACAGCACCCATTCCTCGATGATGCGCTGTCCGCCCAGCAGCGCGAAGGCCGCCGAGAAGATCGACGAGCCGACGAACAGCCAGCACACCATGGCGCTGGTCTTTGCGGTCAGGAACACCGATTCGCGCAGCACCGGCATGTTCAGCCGCCGGTACGCCAGCGCCAGCAGCGCGCCGCCCAGCGCGCCCATGGCCGCCGCCTCGCTGGGCGTGGCCAGGCCGAAGCCGATCGAACCCAGCACCGCCGCGATCATCACGGCCAGCGGGAAGAACGAGGACATCAGCATCTTGAAGATTTCCAGCCGCGCCCAGGTCAACAGACCATAGAACGCCAGCATGGCGGCCGCGCATATCGCCGCGAAGATCCAGAAGCCGGTGGGCGCGGCGATGCCCTCGCCGGCCTCGGCCGGCGCATCCGCCGCGGCCGCGGCGGACGGCGCCGCCGGCGCGTCGGACTGGGCGCCGGGCGGTTCGGACAGGCCGCCCGCGTCATTGGAAGGCGGCTCGGCCAGTCCGCCGGACGGCGGCTCGCTCAGGCCCGAATCGAAATCCACCGAACCCAGCTGCAGTTCCGCCGGCACGTCGTAGACCACTTCGGGCCGCGTCGTGGCCTGGTAGACCACGGCTACCAGCAGCACCGTCACCGCCAGCGGCGCCAGCGCCATCGCCATGTAGCGCAGCAGCGCCGACAGCGGCACGTCGCGGTTGCGGCGCCCCTTGAACAGGGCCGCCACCATGCCGGACAGCGCGCGCACGTGTCCGCCCGAGGCCAGCGCCTTCGATTCGGGCGACAGCGGCACGCCGCGTTCGGCCATGGGCAGCGGCGGTGCCAGGTCGGGCCGCAGCTTGGCCAGGATGATGACGTACAGCATGTACAGGCCGGCCAGCATGATGCCGGGGAACAGCGCGCCCGCATACAGCTGCACCACCGACACGCCGGTGGTCGCGCCGTACACGATCAGCATCACCGAAGGCGGCAGCAGGATGCCCAGGCAGCCGCCGGCCGTGATGGCGCCGGCCGTCAGCCGCACGCTGTAGCCGGCCTTCAGCATGGCCGGCATGGCCAGCAGGCCCATCAGCGTGACCACCGCGCCGACGATGCCGGTGGCCGTGGCGAAGATGGCGCAGGTCGCCAGCGTGGCCACCGCCAGCGCGCCGGGCAGGCGCGCCAGCGCCAGGTGCATGGAGCGGAACAGTTTTTCGATGAGGTTGGCGCGCTCCACCAGATAGCCCATGAACACGAAGAGCGGAATGCAGATCAGCGAGTCGTTGGTCATGGTGGCGTACGTGCGCTGCACCATCAGGTCCAGCGTCTGCCCGATCGAGCGCGTCGGATCGGGATTCTGCATGTAGTACGCCAGGAAGGTGAACAGCACGCCCATGCCCATGAGGGTGAACGCCGTCGGAAAGCCCAGCATGATCGCCACCACGATCAGCGCCAGCATCAGCAGCCCGATGTGCCCGGTGGTGAGGTTGTCCCACGGCGTCAGGAAGACGATCATCAGGATGACCAGGCCGATGCACGACAGGCCGAACCACAATGCCTTGTGGATTTTCATTGGCGAGGCTCCTCGTGCGTGACGTAGCGGTCCAGGCGGGCGATGTCCTCGTCCTTCACGTGCACCATCTCCTTGAGCTTGTCGACGTCCACTTCCTCGACGTCCTCTTCACGCGCCGGCCACGCCCCGCGGCGCAGGCACAGCAGGCAGCGCATGACTTCGGCCAGCCCCTGTACCAGCAGGACCGCGCCCGCGATCGGGATGAAGGCCTTGAACGGGTAGATGGGCGGCCCGTCGGCCATCAGCGAGGAATGCTCGCGGATGGCGATGGAATAGCCGGCGTAGTACCAGCCCGCCCACACCAGGGCGATGACCCCGGGAAAGAAAAACACGATGTACAGCGTCAGGTCGAGCCCGGCCTGCATGCGCGGCGGCAGAAAGCCGTACAGGATGTCGCCGCGCACGTGGCCGTTCTTGGCCAGGGTGTACGCGCCGGCCATCATGAACAGGATGCCGTAGTACATCATCTGCAGGTCGAACGCCCACGCGCTGGGCTGGTTCAACACGTACCGGGCGGCGACTTCCCAGCACACATGCAGGGTAAGAACGACGATCAACCAGGCGAAGGCCTGCCCGACGAAGGTGGATATGCGGTCTATGAAACGTATGATTCGGATCATCTGGCGTCCTGGTTGAGGCGCAAGGCTTCCCGCCGCGCGACCTGGACGAGCGCGCGACGCATGAGACGATGTGTCAATCAGTCAAGGCGCAACGGCGCCCCGGCCCGCCTGGGCGGGCGCGGGACGGGCCCTGCGTTCAGGCCGTCTTGTTGCTGCGCGAGAAGTAGTGGTTGTAGGCCATGCGGAAGTTGACCGAGGTATCCCCGTTCCAGCGCCCCACCCGCTCGGCGAAGGCGCGCTGCGACTCCAGCACTTTCTTGAACAGCGGGTTCTCGGCCGAGCGCTTGGCGATCATCTCGTCCCAGATCTTCAGCTGCTGCTGCAGGATGGCGTCGGGCGTCTTGTAGAACTTGACGTTGTGCTCTTTCTGCAGCTTGACGTAGTCCTGCGAATAGCGGTTGGCCGCCTTCCAGGACATGTCGGCGCTGGCGGCCTGCGCGGCGTAGCTGAGGATGTGCTTGAGGTGGTCCGGCAGGCTGTCGTACTTGGACTTGTTGAACAGCACCTCGAACTGCTCCGCGCTCTGGTGGAAGCTCTGCAGCATGCAGATCTTGGAGACGTCCTGGAAGCCCAGCGCCAGGTCCGAGGACGCGTTGTTGAACTCGGCGCCGTCGAGCAGGCCCCGGTCCAGTGCCGGCACGATCTCGCCGCCGGGCAGCGCGTTGACCGCCGCGCCCATGGCCGTGTACATGTCGATGGCCAGGCCCACCGTGCGGAACTTGAGGCCCTTGACCTCGTCCATCTTGGTGATCGGGCGCTTGAACCAGCCGAACGGCTGGGTCGGCATCGGGCCGTACATCAGCGACACCACGTTCACGCCCATGGCCTTCTGGATCTCGACCAGCAGCTCCTTGCCGCCGCCGTATTCATGCCAGGCCAGCAGCATGTTGGCGTCCATGCCGAAAGACGGCCCGGACCCCCACAGCGCCACGGCCGTGTTCTTGCCGTACCAGTAGGCCACCACGCCATGCCCGCCGTCCAGCGTGCCCGCGGACACCGCGTCCAGCAGATCGAACGCCTTGACCACCGCTCCCGCGGGCAGCACCTCGATCTTCAACTGGCCGCCGGCCATGTCGTTGACCTTCTGGGCATAGTCGCGGGCGAACTCGTGGAAGATGTCGTTGGCTGGCCACGTGCTCTGGAAGCGCAGGGAAATCGGGGCATTCTGCGCCCGGCTGACCGCCGGAAATCCCAGGGCTGCGGCGCCGGCCGCGGCTGCGCCGGAGATGAACTTGCGGCGGCGGGGCTTTGTAACGTGTTGCATGGTGTGTTGTCTCCTGAAAGGACTACATGGACCAGCTAATAGTTACTTCTGCTACGTGGACGCGGGAGCGGCCCGCGGATGACGCGAAACTGTGAGCTGATTAAACCTTTCCGACTAATCGGTGACAATCAGCTTTATGTCAGGATTTACCCTAGAACTGCTTAACGCTTAAGCGCTAAGGCCTCTGCACGACTCTCACCTTGCCGCTGTCGCCGCCGCCGCAGAACAGGCGTTCGCCGGCGTCGGACTCCAGCCCCGAGACGCCCGTGCCGGCCGGCATTTCCACGCTCTGCAGCACTTCGCCGGTGCGCGCGTCCAGTTCGCGCAACTCGCTGGCGCCGTCCTCCCAGGTGCCGTGCCACAGCTTTCCGTCCACCCAGGTCACGCCCGTGACGTAGCGATCCGAAGCGATCGTGCGCAGCACGCGGCCGGATTCCGGGTCCACCTGGTGGATCTTGCGCTGGCGGTACACGCCCACCCACAGGCTGCCTTCGGCCCAGGCCAGGCCCGAGTCCTCGCCGCCGCCCGGCGCGGCGATGGTGGAGACCACGCGGCCGCTGGCCGGCTCGATTTTCTGGATGCGCCCGTCGGCGATCTGGTAGAGATGCCTGCCGTCGTAGGCCGTGCCGGCGCTGGCCGCGACTTCGATGGCGCGCGTCGTGGCGCCGCTGTCGGGGTCCATGGCCAGCAGCCTGTCGCCCACGGCGAACCACACCTGGCTGCCATCGTAGGTCAGGCCGTGCACGGCGCTCACGTTCTCGAACGGGCCGTATTCGCGGATGATGCGGGCTTGGGAGCGTTTCATGTCGGTATCCTCCAAAAGAGACGCCTCCATGCTAGTCCGCCGCCAGCGCGGCCGGGAGCAACAAGGTTGTCGTGAATCCGGGCATGGGCGGGGTGATCCAGCGCCGCGCGCGGCCCTGCCCGCGCGACTGCACCTTGTCGGCGGCGGCCAGCGCATCGAGCGCGCGCTGCACCGTGCGCTGGCTGGCGTTCAGGGCCAGCGCCAGCGCCGAACTGGACCAGGCCTCGCCGTCGGCCAGGAACGCCAGGATGGCGCCGTGGTCGCGGTCGGCGTCTTCGACCGGGCGGGCCAGCACCACGGCCTCGCGTCCCGACCGCGGCTCGAGCGCATAGCCTTCGCGCGTGGCGACGATGCCGGCCAGCGGCCGCAGCGCCGTGCGCAGCCGGCCGATTTCCACGCGCAGGCGCGCGCGGTGCGTGTCGTCGAAGTACGCGCTGCGAAAGGCCTGCCGGCTCAAGGCCTCGCGCGCGACGGCCTGCGGCCAGGCCTGCGCCAGCGCGCGGGCCAGCGCGAACAGCACCGGCCGGCTCGCCAACGGCACCACCGCGCCGGCCTCGCGCACCGCGTTGCGGCAGGCGTCCACCACCAGCGTGTCGGACGCCAGCAGCGCCTCGACCTCGTCCAGCAGCAACAGGCGTTCGCCGCCGCGCCCGAGCAGGCGCGCGGCCGGCGCGGTCAGCACCATCGACGCGCTTTCGACCTCGGCCGCCAGCGCCGGAATGCCGGCGTGATTGGCCGCGATCTCGGCCTGGGCCAGCGCGGCGCGCGCGGGCTGTATCCGCAGCCGCCGCAAGGCGATGCCGGCGGCGATCAGTTCATGGATGGCGCGCGACGCGGGCGCCAGCGCGGCCGGGTCGAGCGCGGCCAGCGCGCGTTCGGCGTCGTCGAGCCGGCCGATCAGAAGCGCCCGGCGCGCCTGCAGATGACGGGCGTGCGCGGCATTGGCCGGATCGCCGTGCGCCTGCAAGGCGGCGCGCGCGGCCTCCAGCGCCTTCTCCGGCCAGGCCAGCTCGCGCGAGACCAGCGCGATCTCGGCCTCGGCCACCACGCAGCGGGCGCGCGACAGCACGTCCTTGGCGTCGAAGCCGCGGGCGGCGCTGCGCAGCAGGGTGCGGGCGCGGCGGAAATCGCCCAACTGCGCCATGGCGATGCCGCGCAGGGCGAGCGCCGGCGCGTCGCCGCGCAAGGCGACCAGATTCAGCGCGGCCAGCGGATCGCCGGCCGCCAGCGCCCGCGCCGCCGATGCGATCAGGGAATCCATGGACATTGCGCCACGTGCGCGGCTCCATTCAGTGTGCAAGCCCTAATCTATCACCGACCGGCCGGCGGGAAATTCAGCGTCAGCGCCACGCCTGCGCCGCGCAGGCCCTCGTCCAGGCTGATCTCGGCGTGATGCTGGCGGGCGATCTGCGCCACCAGCGATAGGCCGATGCCGCTGCCGCCGCCGGCGCTGCCGGCGGCGCGGTAGAAGCGGTCGAAGACGCGCCGGCGCTGGGCCGGCGCGATGCCGGGGCCGTCGTCGGCCACGCGCAGGAACGCGCCGCCATCCGGCAAGGGGCCACAGGACACGGCGATCTGCCCGCCCTCTGGCGTATAGCGGACCGCGTTGTCGAGCAGGTTGCGCAGCAGCACGCCCATCGCGTCGACTCGCCCCTGGACCGTACAGGCCCGGACTTCGAGCAGGATGCGCTGGCGCTTGCGGGTCGCGTCCGATTCGCAATCCCGCGCCAGCATCACGACCAGCTTGTCCAGTTCGATCGTCTCTGGCGCGTCGGCGCCTGCGCTCAACGCATCCATGCGGGCCTGATCCAGCAACTGCTCCGACAGGCGCGAAGTGCGCTGCGCGACCTGCCGCAGCTTTTCGATCGAGGCCGTCTCGCCGCCGGTTCCGATGCTGCGCGCCACCAGTTCGGCATGCGCGCTGAGCGCGGCCAGCGGCGTGCGCAGTTCGTGCGCCGCGTCCTCCAGGAAGCGGCGCTCGCGGTCCATGCCGGCCTTCACCCGTCCCAGCAACTGGTTGATCGACTGGATGAACGGATGCAGTTCGCCCGGCATGCCGGCCGACGGCACGGGCGCCAGGTCGAACGGCTCGCGGCGCGCGATCGCCGCGCCCGTCTGGTCCACCTTGCGGAAAGCCCGGCACACCACCGCGCAGCTCACCGCCGCCAGCAGCACGAACAGAATGGAGACGATGATGAGGCCGCGCCTGACGCTGTACCAGGACCGCGCGCGCCATTCGCTCTCGGGCTTGGCCACCTGCACCTGCACGCGGCCGCTGGCGTCGGTGAGCGAAAACACGCGCCACGCGGCGCCGTCCAGCGTCACGTCGGCGTAGCCGTCGGCAAGCGTCGCGCTCAGCGGCGCTTCGGGCGACTCAGGCGAACGCAGCAGCAGCCGCCGGTCGGCCAGCGACCACACATGAAAGCGCACCCGGTCGCCGTCGACCAGTTCCGCTCCGGGCGGCGCGAAGCGTTCGGTGGGCGCCACGCTGCCCAGCAGGCTGACCGGCAGCGAGGCCAGCATCTGCGTGGCCGCGTCGCGCAGCCACAGGTCGCGCACGCCGGTCTGGGCGCGCATGGTTTCGTACTGCTGGAAGGCCGACACGCCGATCCAGGCCAGCAACAGGGTCAGCAGCAGCGTGACCGTCAACTGCCTGCGCAAGGTCTTCATGACGCCTCTTCGATGCGATAGCCCAGGCCGTGCACCGTCGTGATCAGCCCGTCGCCCAGCTTGCGGCGCAGCTGGTGGATGTACACGGCCACCGTGTTGCTTTCGATCGCGCCGCTGTCGCCATAGACGGCGGCCTCCAGCTGCTCGCGGTTGACGGTATGGCCGATGCGCTCCATCAGCGCCAGCAGCGTGCGGTATTCATGTGCGCTCAGTCCGATCTCCACGCCGGCGCGCGTCACCACCCGCCTTGCGGGTTCCAGCACCACGTCGCGGCAGCGCAGCGCCGACACCACCGTGTTGCTGCTGCGCCGGACCACGGCGCGCAGCCGGGCCAGCAGCTCATCGAGCTGGAACGGCTTGACGATGTAGTCGTCGGCGCCCAGGTCCAGGCCCTGGACGCGTTCGCTGAGCCGGTCGCGCGCGGTCAGGATGAGCACCGGAGTCGCGTCGTAGCGCGCGCGCAGTTGCTTCAGGACCGCCAGGCCGCTGCCGTCGGGCAGCCCCAAGTCCAGCAGCACGGCCTGAAAAGCATGTTCGACCAGGGCCAGCCTGGCCTGCGCGACGTCGCGCACCCAGTGCGCGTCCACCCCCGACTGACCCAGGCCGGTATGCAAGGCGTCGCCCAGCATGGCGTCGTCTTCGACTAACAGGACACGCAAGAGAACTCCAAGGCAAACGAACGAGGGCGAAGCATGCCGGCGCCCATTTAAAAAATTATTAAAACCCCATGCCGACAATGCGGTTCGCGTAGGGCGAGGCAGCCGGCCCGCCTGGGAACAAAGGAAGCAATGGAATGAAGCCACTGATTTTATCAAGCAGGACGCTGGCGGCCTCGGCCGCGCTGCTGGCGGCGCTGACGGGCAACGCACGCGCCGAGAACGAGGGACAGCGCCGCAACTTCATCGGCATGGGCGTGGGCGCCATACCGGTGTACGAAGGCTCCAGCGAATACCGCGCCCTGCCCGTGCCGCTGATCCAATACCAGTCCGGACACTTCTTCATTTCGCCGCGCGCGGGCCTGCCGGCCATGGGCCTGAAGTTCGACCTGGCGCCGGACTGGACCACCGGCGCCTTCGTCGGCATGGGGCTGGGACGCAAGGCCGATGACGCCGACCTCACCAAGGGACTGGAAGACATCGACTTCCACGGCACCTTCGGCGCCTTCATCGAATGGT
>Ga0182742_1002111_pt1 | contig 22921 bp, 23 predicted proteins | sample eDN5th37CBELigMG_FD_128880 | JGI IMG/M metagenome (GOLD analysis project Ga0182742, IMG submission 128880) | Enriched Miracle-Growth compost microbial communities from Emeryville, California, USA - eDNA 5th pass 37_C BE-Lig MG (version 2)... ... | reverse complement strand
TAAGGCAAACAGAACGAGCAGGCTCAGGATTTTTTTCATCTTCTTCGATCCTTCCATATGGGAATGAGTAAGAGAATAAACGCAGCGACAACGAGAAACGAACCGGTTTGTAACGAGCTATAAGTCGTAAAGTTAGCTACAATGTTTTCTCCTAAAATTGGGGGAACAAAAGGGTCCATGTCAATTGGTGCCATTGGGTCCAAGTTGGTTCCGAAGTCTTTCAACCATCGTCTTAAATCCCAGACACCTAATACGCCACCAACAGTAAAGAGGCCGATAATGGTAAACAAATAGCCTTTTTTACGAACAATTGCGGCTAGAAGGACGAGGACAGCTAAACCTCCAATTAGGTAGGGTAAATAGTTTAATTCTGGAAAGTTCTCTTCACTAAAATTTTTCATGCCAATGTAATGATTAAGTGAATTGATATTATCAATTTCACCTTCTAATTTATCTGGATAAACGATGATGTTGAGCCCTTCAGGATACTGTGGTGCCCAAAATTCCATTCTCCACCATGGAAAGAAGAGGGAAGCGAAGATGAGAAGGGCAGCAAACGCAATGATTACGGATGACCATATTGAAAGTTTTGTTCCTTTCATGCCTTACACGCCTTTCTTAAAGAGACTCTATACTCAATCCTTGTCGCTTTTTAAATGGTCCTTTTTAAGCCGAACTAACAACGACCAATTATGAGCAAAGAGCCTGCAAGTTATTTTTAAGGGCCTCTTTTCTCGTAGACTAATTGCTTTTTAAAGGAAATATAGATTAATTTAGCTAGGATTCCTTTCTAAAGATCGTTTACAAGATGAGAAAAGAGCATACAAACTAAGTAGTAATTTAGTGAAAAGCTTATTTCACGTTAAAGTTGGCTTTAGGATTTTAACAAAATAATTTACGAAAAAAGTCTTTTAAAAGAATGGCTTTTTCCAAAAATAGTCTTAATAGGAAGAGGGCATCAAACGAATTCGATACCCCATTCCTACTGAATGAATTACGGTTTTACTAGGAAATAGCCAGTCATTTCTTGGTGTAGTGCAGAACAGAAGTTTGTGCAGTAAAGTGGGAAAGTACCCGCTTTTTCTGCTGTAAATTCAATTGTATTGGTTTGACCAGGTTGAACCTCCATGTTTAGGTCATAACCATTGATGGCAAAGCCATGTGTGATATCTTGGTCGAAGTCGATATTGGTTAAGTGGATAAAGACTTTATCGCCTTTATTCACCTCAATCACGTCAGGACGTTCTGCTTTTGCATCAAAGATAAATTTTGAACGCATGGCAATACCGTAAACGTGGACTTCGTCGCCTTTGCGCTCGATTCTTGTTTCTTCTTGGTTGTAAACGGCGTTTGGATTGCCTTCGTCCTTGTCGTAAACGGAAATCGTCTTGATTTTATCGGCTTTAATCATTTGCGCGTAATGCGGTTCAGGGTTAACCGGTGCAGATTGGATGACTTCCATTTTTTCACCGCTTAAGTCAATTAATTGCATCGATTCTGGATGTGACGGACCGACAGAAAGATAACTATCTTTTGCCAACTTGTTCAGAGCAATGATGTATTTTCCGTCCGGCGCGACTGTATCTCCTTCTGCCGCTACAGAGTGGCCAGGAGAGTACTGAACAGGAACACGGTCCAATGTATCCCCAGTGTTTGGATCCCATTTCACAATTTCAGACGAAATGAACATTGTTGTATAAGCCATTCCTGCATCATCAAATTGAGTATGAAGCGGTCCAAGTGCATTTTCAGGGTCGACTTCACGTTCCATAACAGATTCATAGTTTAAAATTGGAATTCCATTGCGTTCGCCAGCAAACTCTTCCTTTTCAATGGCAGCGAAGGCTTTTTCAAAAGAGAAGACCGTCATGGCTGGAGCAAGTTTTCCAGATGCAATAAAGCGTGTTCCGTCAGGAGTAACGTCAACGCCGTGTGGTGATTTGGCAACAGGGACAAGATAAATGCCACCTTTATGTTTTTCAGGGAAGATCATTTTTTGACCTGTTACTTCATCGTACTCTCCATCTGCAATCATCTTTTCAAGCTCTTTCCAGTTGAAAAGAACAATATAGTCACGGTCAGCTTGTGATGCGTTAATTTCAAGGTTCGTCGTTGCTTCTTCTGTGTTATAAGTGGTCATAACAGCCCAGTCACTTGACATGCCTTTCCCAGCATCAGATAGGTCATAAGACCATGGTGGGAGAGCGACTTGATAGGCAATGTTTAATTTTTCTTTTTTCTCATCAAAAGTAACGGCAGACATAACGCCACGGTACTGATCACTATAATCGTCTAGTGAAGCATATTCATGTCCAATCGGGACGGCAAAGCGAGTAGGGAGGAACATGTACTCTGTATTTTCTGTCACAAATGCAGCACAGTGTGGACCGCTTGTGTTTGGAACATCAATGATATCTTTTGTTGTGAAGGTTTCGAGGTTCATAACCGCTGCACGGCTATTTCCTACGTCTGTAGCAAACAAGTATTTTCCATCATAATCCCCGTCGGTTTCGGATAAAGCTGGGTGATGGAGGTCTCCCCATGTGAATCCACCTAACATTTCTTTTGAGTGTTGATCATAGCCGTAACCTGTTGCTGGATCGGGTGTAAACACTGGAATTGTACGAATGTGACGCATGGATGGAACTCCATAAATAAACATTTGACCAGAGTGTCCACCAGAGGCCATTAAATAGTACTCATCTTTTTCACCAAATGGAACATAGACTTTTTCAGCATTTGTTTTGTTTTTATCTCCAGTTGCGTCAGCGGTTGCTTGTGTAACCGGAGAAGGCGAGAAGTCTGCAAAAAATACAGTCGCCGCCAGTAAACCGGTTACAAGACCAGCAACGGGAGGTACCCATTTCTTCATGCAATTGCACCACCTTAAGATCATTTTTTTAAAGGACTCGTTCTGAAACCTTTATTCCTTTTCTGAAGCATCTTTCAGAGCTTCGACGACTTGTTGAATTTCTTCTTCAGATAGTGGATTTCCACCAATCACGGATGACATAACAGCAGAAGTTGGTTCTTTTAGGAATTCTGTAAGTGGTTTTCCATGTTTTCCTTCTACTTCGTTAAATGCTTTGGACAAATCAGGTCCAGTCGCTCCACCTTGTAAATCAAGAGATGAAACGGAGTGACAAGATAAGCAGCCTTTCGTATTTAAAATTTCCCCGCTTGCAGCAACCGGTTCGGCAGCAGGTTGTTCGGTTTCCTCTGCTGCTGGACTTTCTGCAGCGGGTGTCTCAGTTTCACTTGCGGTTTCAGTTTGAGTGGCAGTAGGAGCTACATCGTCCTTCCCAAGCCACTCAAAGCCTGCGAAACCAATTCCAAAACCAATAACAGCACAAATAATAAAGCTAGCAACTGAATTTGGCATATTGCCGTTTTCCCCCCTTTGATGAATTTACAATTTCATCCTAACGCTTGGAGTGTGGTGGAAATGTGATGGGCCTCACACTTTCGAGGAGGTTTTGTGAAAGATTTGTGAATCGGAGGTGAAGAGAGGAAAACAAAAAACCTGACCTATATGATAGGTCAGGTTTTGATTGGCCCTAAGCCATAAGGTTTAGGGTAGGGCACTTGGGCTTTTTGTTTTCGCTTAGTTCTAGTTACCAACAAGTCTGATTGGTGACCCTTCTTGTACTTGGTGTCACGAGTATAGTCACCAATAAGGGCTATAGGTGACCTTTTCTTAAAATTGATAAGTCCAAAAGCGTTCAAAATTGATTCGAGCTAATACCTCAGGATCCTGCTGTTTCAAACCTTCAGCCATTCCCTCAATCATTAATTGCGTTTGAGACTGGTGAGCTTTAATGGAGTCGATTTTTTGATCAGCAACCGCGCTCACATCATGAACGATGTCCGCCTCACCAAGCTCTTCGACACAATTATTCGAGAAAGCGACACAATGAAGTTTCGGTCGCTGACCTACAGGAAGCTGTTCAACTGCTTTGACAACCGCTGCACCTGTCGCATCATGGTCGGGGTGAACCGAATAACCAGGATAGAAAGTGATGATGAGTGACGGATTTAGTTCTGCAATCATGTCAGAAATTTGTTTCGCCAACTTCTCTTGATCTTCAAATTCCACCGTTTTATCCCGATAGCCCAACATCCGCAGATCCTGGATTCCAAGGACACGCGCAGATTCTTTTAATTCATACTTTCTGATACTTGGCAATGTCTCCCGATTGGCGAATGGAGGGTTGCCCATGTTTCGGCCCATCTCACCAAGAGTGAGGCAGGCGTAGGTAACAGGTGTCCCCATATTGACGTGTGAAGCAATCGTGCCAGAGACACCGAATGCTTCGTCATCTGGGTGAGGGAAAACAACCAATACTTGCCGTTCCTTTTCCACTCTATCCACACTCCTTTTTTAATAAAATTCATTCGAAGTAATATCACTTCGAGAATGGTTCGGCCCGTAGAATCGGCCGCTTGCGCTTTTCCTATTCAAATGGGGTTAAACTGATTTGTAAAGCAACGGCGAGCTTGCCATCAAAGTCGTGGCCTGCAAGCAGTAATCTGCCTTTTGCATCGATTTCATAATGTGTGATGCCTTCCGCATACACCCATCCAAACGGAATTTTAAGGCCAACGCGGTAAGGTCCATCTCCGGTAATTTTCGCGCGTTCATAAGTGATGTTCGCATTACGCATATAAGCGCCTGCTGAGAAAAACTTTTCATTATGATGGGATGCATATGCACCATTCGTTGTTTCAAGATGGACATAAACCTCTTTATTTAAAAATCCATCGAGGGCTTCTTGTACAGATTGGATATTCACTGGATCCAAGGTTCTTCTCCTCCTTTCAGCCAGTTTCGTTGATTACGCTTTGCGGCCAGCCCCAATGCGAGTATAGGCACCGTGCATTACTGGGCCAGCAAACTGGTTTAACTTAAATCCATGCTTAATTGCTTCTGAAACGAAATCTTTTGCGACGCTGAAGGCTTCTTCTGCAGGTAATCCTTTTCCAAGTCCTGCTGCAATGGCAGCCGCAAAGGTACAACCAGCACCATGAGTATAGGTTGTATTGAATTTCTCAGATTCAAATAAGTGGAATTCCTTGCCGTCATACATTAAGTCAACTGCTTTTTCATGTTCAAGTTTGCTGCCACCTTTAATCATGACATATTTCGCTCCGAGGTCATGAATTTTTGCAGCGGCTTCTTTCATATCATCCACTGTTTTGATTGGTCCAGTTTGCGCTAATTGCCATGCTTCAAATAAGTTTGGTGTTACCACCGTTGCGCGTGGCAACAATAATTCTCTCATGGCATCTGTATTTTCTGGCATAAGAACTTCATCTTCACCTTTGCAAACCATAACCGGGTCGATGACCACTTTATCAAGCTTGTATTCGTCAATTTTTCGTGCAGCGAGTTCAATAATGTCCACTGAACCAAGCATGCCTGTTTTCATCGAATCAATTCCAACGGATAAAATCGTATCCAATTGTTTTTCGACATGTTCAACCGGTTGCGGAAAGACAACGTGATGCCAGTCATTAGGATCCATGGTAACAATCGATGTCACAGCGTTCATACCATAAACACCGAGCTCTTGGAAGGTTTTCAAGTCTGCTTGTAAACCAGCACCACCGCTGGAATCAGACCCTGCAATTGTTAACACCTTTTTTAAAGTCATTTCTTTCGTCCTCCTTTGTTCTTCCTATATGTACAGGCATTTGGGTTCTATTTCAAGATTATACCACTCGTTTCAGTCGATACAAAGAAAGTTGGTTGGATTCTTTTCTCTCGATAAACATCCTTACGATTTTGCAAGCGGTGATAAAAGTAACTGATAACCATTCAAGTTTTCATTAGGATATTCTATGTGTTTTTTATCGCTCTTTTCTCAAAGATTGTTGTTTTTTTAAAGAAATATAAAGGATGAGAAAGGAGCTTACAAACTAAGTAGGAACGCAGAGAAAGGCTTATTTCGCGTTAAGATCAGCTTAAAGTTGAAACAACAAATTTTACGAAAACAGCCTTAGCAATAAACCCATAAATAACGGAGTGGGAAAAAACTCCTACACAAATTTGTCAAAATTTCGATATTGGTTTGTAACATATGACACAGTGATGCCCTTTGTTTTCCTGTAAATTGGAACTAGAGACACCTTAATAGATTTCTATTGTCACAGTTAAAACTGTGATAAATAATACAGATTTTCGTATTTAAAATTTCTAGAATACTAGGGGAACAATTAAACCGTTGGCCATTTCCTTAAGAGGGTTGTGAAAACCAGAGCAACAATACTTGGAGGGCAAACGTTTAAGGGGTGAAGAACATGCTCAAAAAGGGTTGTCCTGATGAATATCCAATTAATTTGGTTGTAAATGGGTTTGAAATTGCTGTTTTTCAGTTAACAAGTCAGGATTTAGTAGATTGGGCTTATGGATATCTCTTTTCGGAGGGATTAATTGATCGGGCAGAGGATATTGATGCTGTCAATTTTCAAGAAGGAACGGGAACTTTACATGTTTCCTTAAATAATGATTTTGATCCTAAGCACATGTTTTCAAAGAAAAAGCATTATACGGCTGGTTGTGGTCGTGGCGTGACTTTCTTTTCGATGACAGATGTGAAAAGCTTCCAAAAGGTAAAATCAAACGAGCAATATGCTTTAAGTTACCTTTTAAAAAAGCGTAGTGAATTTGCACAAAACTCGCCTTTGTATTTGGAAACTGGTGGGATGCATGGCGCTTGTATCATCCATGAAGATGGTGAAATAGTCGTTCGTGAAGACATTGGTCGTCATAACGCGGTCGATAAGGTGATCGGTCATGCAATTAGAAAGCGGTTACAACCTGAGCGACTTGTGTTATTGACAACTGGAAGAGTTTCATATGAAATGCTCTCGAAAGCAGCAAAGTTTGGGTTTCCAGTTATTGGATCTAGGACAGCGGCGACTAAGCAGGCTGTTCAATTGGCGAGATTTCTCCAAATTGAGGTAGTCGGTTATTTAAGAGGGAAAATGGCCAACGTGTATACTTCAACTGGCAGAATTTACGATGACGTAACAGGATCAACTGTTGCAGAAAAACCAATTGAAAGGGGTGAGGTCTCACTGTTTTCAATTAATCGTACTAATAGGGATTAGGGCTGTTTAATCATAATTTGGGAAGGAGAGAGAGAGATGGTTGAAATCAATCTCAATCGCCGGCAATTTTTAAAGTTGACTGGGGCAACTGCAGCAACATTAGCTGTAGTCGAATTAGGCTTCAATGAAAAAGAAGTACATGCCACATCTAAAGAATTTAAGATTGCCAAAACAAATGTAACACCAACCATTTGTGCATTCTGCGGTGTTGGGTGTGGGATTTTGGTGCACACAGACGACAAAACCGTCGTTTATACAGAAGGGGATCCGGATAGTCCGGTAAACGAAGGAACACTCTGTAGTAAAGGAACCACGATTCGCCAAGTGTACACTTCTGAAAAACGTGTCACTAAACCAATGTATCGTGCTCCTGGCAGTGATAAATGGGTAGAAAAAGATTGGGACTGGATGTACAAAACCATTTCCCAACGTGTAAAAGAAACACGTGATAAATCTTTTGTTGTTGAAGAAAACGGAATTCAAGTAAATAAGACCGAAGCGATTGCTAGCTTAGGAGGAGCAGCTCTTGATAACGAAGAGACGTATTTGCTCGCAAAAATGATGAGAGGGCTTGGCGTTACGTATTTAGAGCACCAGGCACGAATATGACACAGCTCTACGGTTGCCGGTCTGGCACCTACAGTAGGTCGTGGCGCAATGACCAACCATTGGAATGATCTCCAAAATACAGATTGTGCCTTAATTATGGGTGGAAACCCTGCGGAAAATCATCCAATTTCTTTTAGATGGCTGACAAAAGCGAAAGAAAGAGGCGCAAAGCTGATTTCTGTTGACCCACGCTTTACAAGAACCTCTGCAAAAGCGGATTTATATGGGCAGCTTCGTTCAGGTACGGATATCGCATTTTTAGGTGGAATGATTAAGTACGCGCTTGATAATGAACTTTACCACAAAGAATATGTGGCTCACTATACAAATGCTTCGTTTATTTTAAAGGAAGATTATGATTTTAATGATGGTTTATTTAGCGGATATGATGAAGCAACACGTTCATATGACAAAACAAAATGGGCTTTTGAAACAAATGAAGATGGAACACCAAAAGAAGATAAGACCCTGAAACATCCACGGTCTGTATTCCAGTTAATGAAAAAACATTATGACCGTTATGATGTTGATACTGTCATTTCTGTTACCGGAACAAACAAAGAAGATTATGTAAAGATTTGTGAGGCTTTCTGTTCAACAGGACAGGTTGGCAAATCAGGGACGATCATGTATGCAATGGGAACCACTCAACATACAGTAGGTACACAAAACGTGCGTGCCTTCGGAATTATTCAGTTGTTACTAGGAAATATCGGACTTCCTGGTGGAGGAATCAATGCCATGCGTGGGGAGTCAAACGTTCAAGGATCCACGGACTTTGGGCTTCTATTCGGAGATCTTCCTGGATATGTTGGGGCACCAAAGGCTATTCCTGAGCATGCTACCCTTGCAGGATATAACGAAAAGGAAACCCCTCCTAGTGGATACTGGAGTAATAAACCGAAGTTCATGGTAAGTATGCTAAAAGCTTGGTATGGTCCAAATGCTCGTAAGAAAAATGACTTCTGTTACGAGTACCTGCCAAAAGGAAACAAAAACTATTCGCATATCAATCTATTTAATGCGATGTATAAAGGTGAAATCGAAGGTGCATTCCTTTTTGGTACAAACCCTGTAGTCGGTGGTCCAAACGCTGGTAAGGAAAAAGAAGCACTGGGCAACTTAAAATGGTTGGTGGCCGCTGACCTTTGGGAAACAGAGTCATCAGCATTCTGGCAAAAAGAAGCTGGTAGCGATCCATCAACAATTGATACAGAAGTGTTCTTCCTCCCTGCGGCATCTTCTTATGAAAAAGAGGGAAGTGTCTCGAACTCTTCTCGCTGGATGCAATACCGTTGGAAAGCAATAGATCCCAAGGGTGAATCATTGGCAGACCTTGAAATCATCCATATGTTGATGAAAAACATCAAGGAATTATACAAAAATGAAAAGACTGCGATTGCAAAACCAGTCAATGCACTGTACTGGAACTATGGCAAAGGTCACCACCCTGATATCGATTTGGTTTGTAAAGAAATCAACGGTTATGACCTTAAGACAAAGAAGCTTTTACCAGGCTTTGCAGCGCTAATGGATGATGGATCAACAAGCTGTGGGAACTGGATTTATTCAGGTTTCTATCCAGAAGAAGGCAAGAACCGTGCAAAAAACCGTGACAACAAAGATACAGGCGGCGGAAATTATCTAAACTGGGCATTTGCATGGCCAGCAAACCGCCGAATTCTCTATAACCGTGCATCTGCGGACTTAAATGGAAAGCCATGGAGCAAGGAGAAAGCGGTTATTTGGTGGGATGCTTCCCAGAAGTTATGGGTTGGAAATGATGTCCCAGACTTCGTTCCTGCAAAGTCACCGAAAGACCCCGGTGGGGACAATCCATTTATCATGACCAAGGATGGAGTTGCCGGCATCTTTGCAGGTAACTTAAATGATGGACCATTACCTGAGCACTATGAGCCATTTGAAAGCCCGGTTACAAACGCATTCTCAAGCCAAGAGATCAACCCAGCTGTTCAAATTATTGAGGGTGAATTTAATCTCAAAGGAAATTCCAAAGAGTTCCCAATCGTAGCAACAACGTATCGGGTTAGTGAACACTGGCAATCTGGCTCGATGACACGAAATCAAGAATGGCTCTCTGAATTAGTTGGACATATGTACATCGAAATCAGTGAAGAGTTAGCAAAAGAAAAAGGCATCAAAAATAAGGATAAGGTCATTGTCAGCTCGGCCCGAGGGGAAATTGAGGCGTATGCAATGGTGACAAAACGATTTAAGCCTTATACCATCCAAGGACAAAAAGTACATCACATTGGAATGCCTTGGCATTTTGGGTTTAAAGGATTTGCAACAGGAGATACCGCAAACCGGCTAACACCACATGTCGGGGATGCAAACTCAACAATACCGGAATATAAAGCATTCCTCTGTAATGTAAGGAGGGCTGACTAATGGCTACTGAATATGTGAAATACGTCGATGTAACGAAATGTGATGGCTGCCGAGCCTGTATGGTTGCCTGTAAAAACTGGAATGACCTACCTGCAGAACCCCAGGATTTCCTGGGGACGATGCAGTCACATGCCAATGTATCGGCTGATACATGGAACGTCTTAACCTTTGTTGAGCATGAGAATTCAGAAGGGAAGTTAGACTATCTCTTCCGTCACTCCTCTTGCTACCATTGTACAGATGCAGCATGTGAAAAGGTTTGTCCAGAGAATGCGATCAGCTATACCGATTTTGGTACAGTCGTCATCGATCAAGATACTTGTGTAGGCTGTGGGTATTGTGTGCAAAACTGTCCGTTTGATGTCATTTCTCTTAAAACATATAAAGATAAAAATGGAGACGAATACCGTAAGGCGCATAAGTGTACGATGTGTACCGATCGTTTAGAGGAAGGGCTACAGCCAGCATGTGTCACAACGTGCCATACGGAAGCAATGGAGTTTGGCGAAAAAGAAGCGATGATTAAAAAGGCGGAAAAACGTGTTCAAGAAATCAAAGACCGTTATCCAAACGCGAATGTCTATAATCCAAAAGGCGTTGGTGGTACACATACCATTTACGTTTTGACTGAAAAGCCTTCCGTTTATGGAATGCCTGAAAATCCAAAAGTACCAACATCGGCTGTCCTTTGGAAAGACTATGCCCAACCAATCGGCAAGGCAATGGTCGGTGGTGTAGCGATGGCTTTAGCTGGTGCATTTGTTGCTAACAAATTCTTTGATAAGAAGAATAACCAAGAAAATAGGGATGGAGGTGGCAGCCATGAGTAATCAACTAGGTACCCAGATAAAAGTAAAACGTTTTTCCAAGGGGTTCGTTGTTGCACATGCTGTCAATGGTATTTCCTTTTTTGCTCTTTATTTAACGGCCTTGCCAATGTATACGGAGTGGTTTGACTGGCTATATGTTCTTTTTGGAGGTCCCGAAAATGCACGATTCCTCCACCGAGTTTTTGCGGTCACGTTTATTTTGCCGACAATTATTATGTTAATTTTTGACCCAAAAGGTTTTTTCAATTGGATGAAAGAACTCGTAACCTGGAAAAAGCGTGATTTGCAATTTTTTACTGAGTTTGTGAAGGATCTATTTGGTTTGAAGTTTAAACATGTAAAACAATCCTTCTTAAACGCTGGTGAGAAGATTAACTCGGTTTTACAAATCGTTTGTGCCATTCTCTTAATTGGTTCAGGATTTACGATGTGGTTTCCAGACGCATTCCCAAAGGCACTTGTCCAATGGGGGTACTTCTTGCATAATGTAGGCTTTGGTCTTGCTTTTGCGGTTGCTTTAGGCCATATCTACCTAAGCGTGATTCATAAAAATTCAAGACCTGGATTTAAAGGAGTCATTACTGGAGAAGTCCCTGCATGGTGGGCAAAGGATCATTATACTGAATGGTACGAAGAAGAAGTGGAAAAAGGCAACTTCCCAGATGTAGATATTGAGAAAGAAATGAAAAAACCAACAGGTGCATAACAAGAAAAGCGGAGGCGACTGTCCAGCGGAGTCCACTAGTCGCTAAAACCGAAGCTGGACAAGTAGAAAAGCGGAGGAGATTTATACGTAGCCTCACCAAAAGTTGAATTCAATCATTACACTAAAAAATAAATTAATGGTCAAAATGGCTGTCTGTATCAAGACAGCCATTCCTGTAAAAAAGAAATATAGTTTCTGCAACATGTATTAGGATAAGTGAAAAGCAGTTAAGATACGGGATTGTATAATTGAAAGAGGTGTATCAAGGATGAAAAAATCCGTTGTTTCAAAGGAATACACGAACCTACAAAAAGAGATTATTAAGCTACAAGAGCAGTGGAAGCAGGTGTTGAACCCAGATGTGATTCAACCGAAATTGGATCAGGCAGCATTAGCATCAGGTGTGCCAGCGGCTGCTCTGACGGCTATTGATTTTGATATTCCCCTATTCATACAGTGGATAGATGAGATAAATAGATTAATTGTGAAGAAAAATCCGGAATTAGAAGGAAAGTTGGGCAAAGTTAGGGAATTGTTAAATGAGGAAGTAGCGATTCGCTGGATTGATGAGGCTTTTGCTGTTAACCAGTTCTATTTTCAACAGTTTGCCCAAGAGCATGAGTTGGAAGGGTGGATGGCACCATTTTTAGCAGAAACAGCTTTAAGACCTTATTTACAGTTAGTCGCAGAGAAACTGCAGCCTGAGATTACTCATGCTGTCCATGGAGCTGGCTGTCCTGTTTGTGGTGAACCCGTGCGCTTAGCACAACTTGAGGAAAATGGGAAAAAGGTCGTTCATTGTCCACGCTGTTTGGTTCAATGGCCAGAAAAGCGCGTTGTATGTTCACACTGCGGAAATGAGGATTCTAAAACAATCCAATTTATCTCGGTTGAAGGAGACGCAACGTCCCAGTTACAAGTGTGCGATCAATGCCATGGTTATTTAAAGGTCATTGATACGAGACAATTCATTTCCAAACCTTCTTCTGCTATTCTTGATTTAAACAGTATCCACCTTGATTTTATTGCTCAAGATAATGGATACGGAGCAGCAACGGATCAGAATACTGCGAATTAGGGAAAAGAAGGTGCAATAAATGAAAGCCGGAGCCATTATTTTATCGGGTGGTCAATCAAGTAGAATGGGAACCAATAAGGCCCTTCTACCTTTTAATGAAAAAACAAATATTGAGAGAATTAAGGATGAACTTAGTTCTCTTTTTGATGAAATCATATTAGTAACAAATCATCCTGAAGATTATTCATTTTTGAACATCAAGATGGTTTCGGACGTGTATCCAGGCAAAGGACCTCTTGCAGGTATTCATGCTGGACTTGCGGCTTCTGATTATGAAGAAAACATCGTTGTCGCATGTGATATGCCGTTTGTTTCGGCTGAGCTTGCTGGAACTCTGGTTCAAAACCTAAAGCATTATGATGCCATGGTTCCTGTGATTGGGGGAAGAAAGCACCCATTATTTGCAGCCTACCAAAAAAGAATTGTAGCTGAAATTGAAAAATGTTTACAGGAAGATCGGTTACGGATGATTCATCTATTAGAAAAACTAAATGTGCGCTATCCAGAGGAAGTCGATTTGCAAGCTTATTGTGATGGTAGTTTGGAAGAAATCTTTTTTAATATGAATGTTCCGGAAGAATATGAGGAAGCGAAAAAACGCCTAGAAACAAGGAACTAAGATGCGGCAGACGAAAGGGTGGAGTGGAGATGCAATTCTTTAAAGTGAAAACAGTGGAGGAAACCTTAGCCTTAATTGAGGAGAACATTCCAAAAATAAGGGAGGTGTCCGTCCGTTCTTTAGAAGAAGCGCTACACTGTATCCTTGCGGAGTCAATCGTTGCAACGGAAAATGTTCCTGGGTTTGACCGTTCAACGGTCGATGGATATGCTGTCATGGCCAAAGATACGTATGGTTCATCCGAATCGATGCCAGGCTTTTTAACAGTAACCGGGGAAGTGAAAATGGGAGAAGCAGCTACCCACCCGTTAAATCGAGGTGAAGCGATTTATGTGCCAACCGGTGGGATGCTCCCGGCTGGCAGTGACAGCGTTTTAATGATTGAACATTGTGAAGAGATTGGTGGTTTGTTAAATACATATAAACAAATCGCCCCTGGGGAAAATGTGATTCGCGCTGGTGAGGATATTCGCGAAGGAGAAGTGCTTCTCGAAGCGGGGACAAAGCTTCGACCACAGGAAATTGGGGCTCTTGCTTCCCTAGGCATTTCCAAAGTGAAAGTATACCGTCCTATTAAGGCGGCTTATTTATCAACTGGAGACGAAATTGTTCCTTACGATACCAAGATCCTTGAAATTGGCCAAATTCGTGATATCAATTATTTAACCGTTTCTGGACTTGCTCGTGAATGGGGTGTCGAGTTTTTTTATGGTGGGATTACGACGGATGACTATGAAGTTTTTGCAGCCAAAGCCCGCGAGCTTTATGAGCAAGCGGATTTGTTAATTTTATCAGGAGGCAGTTCAGTCGGTGCTAAGGATTATACGACGGAAGTGATTCAGTCTTTAGGCGACCCAGGAGTATTTGTTCACGGTATATCAATTAAGCCTGGGAAACCGACAATTCTAGCAGTTGCGAATGAAAAGCCGGTAATTGGATTGCCAGGACATCCTGCTTCAGCGATGATCATTTTTAGATTGTTTGGGGAGAAGATTGTTAAAAAGCTACAAGGGGAGCGTTCAGAAAAGAAACCAGAGCGTATCTTTGCACGCATTACGAAAAACATTGCTTCATCCCCTGGGCGTTCGGACTATATTCGTGTACGCCTAGTCGAGAAGGATGGAGAATGGTGGGCAGATCCAATCATCGGTAAATCCGGGTTGATCACCACGTTGGTGAAAAGCGATGGGATAGTTGAAATTGGTTCTGAAAAAGAAGGAATTGCACAGGGAGACTATGTACCTGTTTTAGCATCGAAATAAGGGGGAGCCTAGAAAATGGATGAACAGAGATATAGACGGAAAATTTATTTGGAAGACAAGCCAAGAGCAGAAGCACTGAAGGAAATTCTCGTAGCCGCTCGCTTGTCACCGGAAACCGAACTCATCCCAACAAGCGATGCTTTAGGCAGGGTTACAGCGAAACCTGTGTTTGCAAATGTTTCAATGCCGCATTATCATGCTTCTGCAATGGATGGGGTGGCGGTTAACGCAGAGGAAACGTATGAAGCGCATGAACAAAGACCACTTCATTTAAAAAAGGGCGAACAATTTGTTTATGTGGACACCGGTAATGCGATTCCACAACACTTTAATGCTGTCATTATGATTGAAAATGTGCAAATCATTGATGAAGATACAATTGAAATCATTGATCCAGCTACACCATGGCAACACATCCGTCCGATTGGGGAAGATATTGTACAAGAGGAAATGCTATTCCCCCAAGGACATAAGTTGCGTCCAGCCGATTTAGGCGCACTGTTGGCCGCGCAAATCACAGAGGTACCTGTTGCGAAAAAACCACTGGTGACCATTATTCCGACAGGCAGTGAATTGGTGGAAGCAGATGCTTCTTTGTCAGCGGGGAAAATCATTGAATTTAATGGGACGGTATTTGCCAACTATATCAAAGAGTGGGGCGGCGAGCCTGACCTTAAAAAGATCGTTCGTGATGAACCAGAGAATATTAGAGCAGCGCTTTTAGACGCGGTTGAGTTATCAGATATTGTCGTAATCAATGCGGGTTCTTCTGCAGGTTCTAAGGATTACACAGTTCATATTTTATCTGAATTAGGTACGGTGTTTACGCATGGTGTTGCAACAAGACCAGGAAAGCCTGTGATTCTTGGAGAAATTAACGGGAAAATCGTTGTTGGTGTGCCAGGTTATCCAGTTTCTGCTTATTTAGCACTAGAGTGGTTTGTTCAACCACTTGTTTGTAAGTACTTGCAGGTTCCAGTTCCGAAACGGCAAACAGTTGAAGTGAAATTAGGCCGCCGGATCGTTTCAACCATGGGAGCGGAAGATTTCATTCGAATGAATATTGGCTATGTGAACGGACAGTTTATTGCCAATCCATTAACCCGTGCAGCAGGAGTAACGATGTCTCTTGTCCGAGCAGATGGACTGTTAGTTGTTCCACCTGAGTTGCTTGGATATGAACAGGGGGAGAGCGTTGAAATTGAATTACTTCGTCCACTAGAAGAAATTAAAAATGCAATCGTCTTCTCGGGAAGTCATGATTTGACGATTGATTTGCTTTCTTCTCAGCTTAAATGGGAACGTGAAGACATGAAAATTGTCTCTTCTCATGTTGGAAGTATGGCCGGAGTTATGGCGATTCGAAAAGGAGAGGCTCATGTAGCGGGCATTCATTTGCTTGACCCGGATACGAAGGAATATAATGTATCATATGTAAAAAAACTTCTTGCTGGACAAGAAGTCGTGTTGTACCCATTTTTAAAACGGACGCAAGGATGGATGGTACCGAAAGGCAATCCATTGCAAGTAGAAGGCATCGGTGATCTGGCAGAATCCCAAGCAGACTTTGCCAATCGACAAAAAGGTGCCGGCACAAGGATTTTATTTGATATGCTGTTAAAAGAGCAGGATCTATCGCCGGAACAGATCAATGGATATGACCGTGAAATGTTCTCGCATTTAAGTGTTGCAGCGGAAGTCAAAGGCAATGAGAATGCGGTCGGACTTGGAATCTATCCTGCGGCAAAAGCGATGAATCTTGATTTTATCCCGGTGGCGGATGAATCGTATGATTTATTGATGACAAAGGCTTTTTATGAAAGTGAACAAGGGCGTTGGTTACGAGCTGTTATCCAGTCGGAACGCTTTAAGGCTGAGGTTGATAAAATTGGTGGTTATGCGGTCGTAGATGAAGAGAGCCCAATCTTTTTTTAACAGAAAATTTACAAGCCCAGCGATAATGTGGCTCATGTCATCAGTCAATGAGTCACTAGCGCTTTTTCTTTAAAAGCAACAGGATTAATGAGAGAACCTTGAGGTGAACAAAATGATGTACGAAATAGCAAAAGACCCAATCGATATTCAAGCAGTGATCGATAAGGTTGTTCAACGTGAAGCAGGTGCGATTACGACTTTTATCGGTACGGTAAGAGAACTAACGAAAGGGAAGAAAACCCTCTATTTGATTTACGAAGCTTATGAACCGATGGCAGTGAAAAAGTTAGAGCAAATTGGGACTGAAATCAAAGAGCGTTGGGAAGGCGCTGAAGTGGCCATCACGCACCGTGTTGGCAAGTTAGATATTACAGATGTTGCGGTCGTAATCGCTGTATCAACGCCACACCGTGCTGATGCATATGAAGCGAACCGCTATGCAATCGAAAGAATTAAAGAAATTGTTCCGATCTGGAAAAAGGAACATTGGGAAGACGGGCAAGAGTGGATTGGAAATCAACTTGAGACGGTTGCTTACCCAAGTGGAAAACCAGAGGAGGGTGATTTGAATGAATAAGGTCCTATTCTTAGCACATTTGCGCGATGAAGCTGGAGAAGAATCCGTTCAACTTGATTTAGCAGGAAAAACGGTTGCTGATGTAAAGGCAATTGTTGCAGAGAGCTATGGTCTACAAAAGCTAGATTCAGCGATGACTGCGATTAATGAAGAATTTGCTTCAAATGAGGAAGTAATCAAAGAGGGAGACGTCATTGCGTTTATCCCACCTGTTAGCGGAGGCTGATTGTCTCCGTATTTCTTTTTACAAACTTTGTATTCTTTAGGAGGATGACTCACATGTCCAATAGATATTCACGCCAGACGCTATTTCCTCCGATTGGCAAGGAAGGTCAAGAAAAGATCCGCAGTAAACATGTGCTGATGATTGGAGCAGGTGCGCTCGGTTCAGGCAATGCCGAGGTGCTGACCAGGGCGGGGGTTGGCAAGTTAACGATCATTGATCGCGACTATGTAGAAGCCAGCAATTTGCAACGGCAACAGTTATATACCGAAAATGACGTCGCAGAGAAACTCCCAAAAGCAGCGGCTGCGGAAAAAAGATTGAAGGCCATCAACTCTGATGTCGAAATCCAGGCCATCATTGGCGATGCGACGCCAGAAAAATTAGAAGAGCTTGCCGATGAGGTTGACCTCATTATTGACGCGACAGATAACTTCGAAACGCGTATGGCGATCAACGATATTAGCCAGAAATATGAGATTCCTTGGATTTACGGAGCATGTGTGGCAAGCTACGGAATGAGTTTTACGGTGATTCCAGGTAAGACGCCGTGTTTAAACTGTTTACTAAAGACAATTCCCATTCAAGGAATGACCTGTGATACAGGCGGCATTATCGGCCCAACCGTGCAAATGGTGGTAGCTCATCAGACCGCAGAGGCACTGAAGATTTTAGTTGAAGATTGGGACGCTTTGAGGTCGGCTTTTGTCAGCTTTGACGTGTGGCGCAACGACTATACGACCATGAAAATGTCCAGAGCCAAGGACCCGGGCTGCTTATCGTGTGGGGAGCATCCTGAATATCCTTATCTCAGTGCTGAAAATCGGACAAAAACAACGGTTCTGTGCGGCCGCGATACCGTCCAAATTCGTCCACCACATAATGAGGGCGTGGATTTAAAAGAAATGGCTGGAAAACTAAAGGCATTAGGGTACGAAGTAAAAGGCAACCCATATTTACTATCAGCTGAGTTAGAGGAAAACCGTTTCGTTTTGTTCCAAGACGGACGCGCGCTCATTCATGGTACGAAAGATATGGCACAAGCCAAAAGCTTGTATAGCCGGTTGTTAGGTTAATAGAAAGATTTAGGCACCTTTACACATGGTTGTGGGGTGTTTTTTTGTGGTGAAAATAAAGTGGGCAAATGTTAAATAGGTAAAAATAGAATAATCATTTTTGAAAATAGTACATCTACTTCTGTATATAACGAATCAACCCTATTTAATTTTAAAAAATACTTCTCAGTCCTCTTTGAATCCAAAAATCTGTTAAAATAATATCTGTTTGATGAAACTGCCTATAAGGTGAAAAGGAGGAGTCTCTATGTTTCATGAGCGTTTACAGAATCACTGGGGTGAATTATTAAAAGAGGAGTTCACCAAACCTTATTTTCAACATTTGACGGAGTTTCTTCAAAAAGAATATAACGAAAAAATCGTTTTTCCTAAAAAAGAAGATGTGTTTAATGCGTTGCTACATACAGATTATGAACAGGTAAAGGTCGTGCTCCTCGGCCAAGATCCATATCATGGAGAGGGTCAGGCTCATGGGTTCAGCTTTTCAGTTCGGCCAGGAGTTAAGATTCCCCCATCCTTAAGAAATATTTTCAAAGAGTTGCATGATGATCTTGGTTGCGCTATACCGAATCATGGTTCGTTAATAAGCTGGGCGGACCAAGGGGTACTACTACTCAATACGGTGTTGACTGTCCGGGAAGGGGAGGCCCATTCACATAAAGGAACAGGGTGGGAAGTGCTGACCGATCGAATCATCTCTTTATTAAATGAACGAGAGGAGCCGGTGATTTTCTTGCTATGGGGCAAGCCGGCACAATTGAAGGCGAAGAAAATCGATCAAAAAAAACATGTGGTCCTTACCTCGGCTCATCCAAGCCCGTTATCTGCTAGGAGAGGTTTTTTAGGGAGCAAGCCGTTTTCCTTAACGAACGAGCATCTGCGAAATATAGGGAAACGAGAGATAGATTGGGAGATAAAGTAAGACTATTTCGACATGTTCCACGTGGAACAAACAAAATTTCGTTTGTTTCGTGTAAATGATGTTGAACTAAGGTAGAATGAAAGCAAGATACGACAATGATAAAGTGTGGTGGAAAGATGAATATATCGCTACAAAAATTACTTCGGAAAATGGATGATGAGTTGAGAAGTGCTCAAAATGCAGAATCAGAGGCTGCGATGCGAGAGCGAATTCATTCGCTCAAAACATTATGTGAATTGGTTTTAGATGAACCGAAAGGACAATCCGTTCCTAAACTTAAACAGCAACCAACACTGGAGAAGACTGTTCCATTTCCAACTCAGCCACAACCTCAAGTTGCATTGCAAACGGGTATGTATGCAACACAACCTCAGAACCAAACAAAGCGGATTGAAATGGAAGATGGGGCAAATGGTGATTCTCTGTTTGATTTTTAAGGAGTTATTCTTCTTTAAATGATAGAAATAGAAAAGTTTCTTCCATTGTTACAATCGGGGAATTAAGTAACCGATCGATAGAAAAGAAAGGGAGAGGTTCAAATGAAACTATTTATCATTATTGGTGCAGTAAACGCATTTCTTGCAGTGGCATTAGGGGCTTTTGGTGCGCATGGCTTGGAAGGAAAGGTTGAACCAAAATATTTAGAAACATGGAAAACTGGGGTTACGTACCAGATGTTTCACGCCGTTGGGCTCTTAATCATCGGGATCTTATTGGGGAATATCCCGGCATCATCGGCGCTAACTTGGTCGGGTTGGCTCATGACCGTTGGAATTGTCCTGTTCTCAGGGAGCTTATATGTATTAACGTTAACAAAGATTAGTATGCTTGGAGCGATTACTCCGCTTGGTGGAGTCTCATTCCTTGTCGCATGGGTTCTGCTCATTATAGCGGCAGTTAAATTTTTGTAAAAAAGGAGCTCTGCTTTTGAAGCAGAGCTCTCTTTTATTTTAGAGTAAGTATAAGGGTTCGAACTTAGGAAATTGTTAGCTGCTGGCCACACATTGAGCAGGGCGTTTCCGCTTTTCTAATTACCTCGGTGGATAAACGCTTAGACCGGGGGCAGCTCCATATGGATAGTCATATTCGATTTCTTCATCAAATGTTACATAATCTAGGTAAACCATTAATAATAAGTACCGCGTCCCTGTTTGCGGGTCACTGAGAATGAGGTGGTCTCTTCCAGCAGCTTCGATAATACCTTTGAAGATCTTTGAATTCCATTCTTTGCTCGCATCAAAGCTCATGTAAACTGTGGCTAATTTTCCTTTGTTGAGCCGAAGGATGTTTTCCACATAGGATGCTTCTGCTGGTAGCATTCCTGGCACTTGTACTCCAGTACCGTTTGCTGAAGGGGTAACTCCTAGCGGTGGTGCTGTCATCTGTGCACCAGGCATTGCCTGTTGTACTTGAGGCTGTGGTTGCCCAGCTTGTTGCTGATAAGGATACTGACCGGGTTGATTGTTCGCACCGGCATAAGGTGTATAGGCTTGAGGATAGGTCTGATAATTGTAATATGGATAATTCGATTGACTCATTCTTTTCCCTCCCGAATAATTGTCTTGAATGAATTACCGGTCCACTATTTCCACTTTATGAGTGAATGAGGGATTTATGACAAAAAGTCGGCAGTGGTTAAGCGCAATAAAAAAAGCACCCATTTCGGTGCTTTTAGTCGTTTATTAGACAGCTAGGAATGATGGAATGCGCTCAACATCAAGAATGTTTCCTACGAAGAAAGCACCAAATTCACCATAACGTGCACTTACTTCATCAAAACGCATTTCATAAACGAGCTTTTTAAATTGAAGAACATCATCAGCAAATAGAGTAACGCCCCACTCATAGTCATCAAAGCCGACAGAACCAGTAATGATTTGTTTTACTTTACCAGCGTATTGACGGCCAATCATACCATGGCTGTACATTAACTTCTTACGGTCTTCCATTGATAGCATATACCAGTTGTCGTCACCTTGGCGACGCTTGTCCATTGGATAGAAGCAAACATGCTTCCACTTTGGTAGCTCTGGATATAGGCGAGCGCGAACATGAGGATTTTCATATGGGTCTCCGCCATCACCCGCAAGATAATTACTTAATTCGACAACAGACACATAAGAATGAGCTGGAAGGGTAAACTCAGCAAGTTTAGACTTGTTGAATTCCGTTTCAATCTCATTCAATTCTTCCATTGTAGGACGAAGAATCATCATCATGAAATCGGCTTTTTGTCCGACAATTGTATAAAGAGCATGGCTACCTTGTTTTTCTTGTTGGGTTTTGTCCCATTTTTCAAGGAGACCTTGGAACTCATTGATGGCTGCTTGACGTTCCTCATTTGAAGCCATTTTCCAAGTTGTCCAATCGATTGTGCGGAAATCATGTAAACAATACCAACCATCGAGCGTTTGTGCTGCTTCACTCATTTATCTCACTCCTATAAAATCGATATTTTACAACATTTATACTATATCATAGTTTTGCCATTCTTCATGCAGATAACCTCTTAACATTGGGTGGAGTGGATAATTTAGTCCGGAAATGCAAATAATGATGATGGTTGTGAGGATGACTTATTGAAAAATTTCAAAAAGATGAACTTTTCCTCTGGAAACGGTGTCATTCTTGAATTTTTACTATCGTAAAGTATGCTTAGGAAGTATAGATAATAGAGGAGGATCAACATGAGCGATTTATTTACGGGATTACAACAAAAATTGAGCGGGCAAAATATGCGTATCGTCTTCCCAGAAGGTTTGGATGAGCGCGTATTAACAGCAGCTGGTCGTCTTGCTGCCGATGGTGTTCTTCAGCCAATTCTTGTTGGAAATCAAAACGACATCCAAGCGAAAGCAAAAGAATTAAATGCTTCCCTTGATGGTGTGGAAATTTATGATCCAAATGCTTTTGATGCGATGGAAGAACTTGTGGCTTCTTTTGTCGAAAGACGTAAAGGGAAAGCAACGGAAGAACAGGCGCGTAAAATTTTATTAGATGAAAACTACTTTGGCACTATGCTCGTACATACAAATCGTGCAGATGGACTTGTAAGTGGAGCTGCACATTCCACGGCAGACACGGTGAGACCAGCATTGCAAATCATTAAAACAAAGGAAGGCGTTCGCAAAACTTCTGGCGTATTCATTATGGTTCGTGATGATGAAAAGTACGTGTTTGCAGATTGTGCGATCAATATTGCTCCAGATAGCCAAGATCTTGCAGAGATTGCAATTGAAAGTGCAAAAACAGCTAGAATGTTTGATATTGATCCACGTGTTGCAATGCTCAGCTTCTCTACAAAAGGTTCGGCGTCTTCACCAGAAACAGATAAGGTTTCCACAGCTGTTGCGGAAGCAAAGCAGCGTGAACCTGAGCTTGTTCTTGACGGAGAGTTCCAATTTGACGCGGCATTTGTTCCATCTGTTGCAGCAAAGAAAGCTCCAGACTCCGTGATTAAAGGAGATGCCAATGTATTTGTCTTCCCAAGCTTAGAAGCAGGAAACATTGGTTACAAGATTGCTCAGCGACTTGGAAACTTTGAAGCAGTCGGTCCAAT
>Ga0182742_1002110_pt1 | contig 22925 bp, 24 predicted proteins | sample eDN5th37CBELigMG_FD_128880 | JGI IMG/M metagenome (GOLD analysis project Ga0182742, IMG submission 128880) | Enriched Miracle-Growth compost microbial communities from Emeryville, California, USA - eDNA 5th pass 37_C BE-Lig MG (version 2)... ... | reverse complement strand
GGGAAAAATGCCCCCCGAGAAGCACAAGAAGATGAAGAATTATTAGTTGTCCAAGAGGCTTTTAATAATCGAATTGAGGATGAAGAGGAAATATAATTCTTCGCATGTTGGAGAACATCTAAAGATATTGAAAAAGAACCAGACATGGATTCCCTGTCTGGTTCAAAAAACTATCTCGATTTTTTAAAATGTGCGAGCCTTAGACTATCCTCCACAATCGATTCACCGTTTTTTTCGAAGCCTAGCTTTTGATAAAGAGCGACTGCCGGATGGTTCGCTGCACCTGTTGTGACCGTTATTTCAACCACGTCATGATGCTCCTCACAAAGAAACCGAAACAATTCTTGCGCAATTCCTTGACGCACCCAATCTGGATGGACCATTACACGATACAAATCAATCTGTGCATCTTTTCGTTTATACGATAATGCCCCGATGATTTTACTAGCATCAAAACAACCGATGAAGGTCTCTCCACTGGTCATTAACTGCTCAAGTGTCTCAGTTAAAGGCGGGATTTTGTCAAAATCGAGCAACTCCGCCTCTAGTTGATAAGAAACTCTTTGCAACGCTAACAGATTCTTTGCCAGCAAGACATTCGATACATTAAATTCCTCGACTTGATATTGAAAACTCCTCTTTTCCACTCGAATCTCCTCTTCCCCGTCATCCTGGCATATCAGTATTTCTGAATGAAAATCTCTTTTCCAGGTACATATTCAGCATAACTGATGTCACTTGGAGTCTGAATTCCTTTTTGTCTAATTGCAGTATAGAGCCATTCTTCATTCACCCCTGCAGCTTGCAAGTTTTTGCTGAGAACTTCTCCATCACTTACAATTGTATATGGAATCACTCTTTCCTCTGTTTTAATTTTTAAATCAGTTAAAGTTGGTTGGTCAGCTGCTGCTTTCTTTAGTACACTAATTCCCCCGTTATTTTCAAGGATGGCGTATTCAACTTCTTGAAGCGAAAAAACACCCTTATCACGCAATAATTGCTGCAATTGGTCAACATCTAGGCGATTTCGTTTCATTTGCTTCCAATCAAGATTTCCCTTATCAATAATAATGGAGGGTTTTCCTTCAAATAGATAACGTAGAAATCTTGACTTTTGCGTCAGCAATTCGGTGACAATCGTAAGAATCCCCCACACTACAATGGCAAACACAATAACCCCAAATCCTGTTTCTTTGTCATAAATCGCATTTCCAACCAGTTCTCCTAAAACCAAAGCGGAAACGAAATCAAACGGGGAAATTTGACTGATTTGTGTTTTTCCCTGTATACGCACAATGATAAAAAGAATAAGGTAACCGCCAATAATTTCAATTAAAATGGTACCGTACATTTTCAATACCCCCACGATTCGCTAATCTGCACTTTAATGGTATTGACATTCTACAGCAAATCTAAAACTATTCGGATTCGTTGCAAAATAGTTTTAAATCCCTCAATAAATAACAGAGTATGCATTCTTTCACTCTTATCCCTTTTTCACTACTTAACAAATTTGGCACCTTTTTTTACAGAAAAAATGTTTAGCCTCACGAATCCTGGGTAAAGAGATTGGTGTGTGTACATACCAATAATTACCTCATATGGATGATTAAACAAAAAAATTTCTACTTCAATAATCTTTTCTTTTTAGACATAAGAATACATAAGGAATCATAAGGTTAATTCAGGAGAAACATCAAAATTCCCCTAAATTTGCAGAATGAATCTAAATAACAGAAAAGGAAATAGAGGTGATTGACATGCAAGAGGAAATGTACAAAAACTTAGTAGAACATTCTCCAGACGCGGTTATTATTATTCGTTCTGGAATCATCTTGTATATCAACGATACAGGTGCAGAATTACTTGGTGCCTTATCCAAAAGTGAACTAGTTGGAAAAGATATGTTTTCCATGCTATGCCCAGGGAACTGTGAGTCGTTTCAAATGCATATAACCGACCTCAATAACGGAATAACAAAGGGGTTTAGGACCCAAAAGCTCACTCGAATGGATGGGACGGTTTTCGAAGCGGAAATAAAAGGCATTCAAACGACTTTCGAACAACAGCCAGCTCTCCATCTTATTGTACGAGATATCGAAAAAAGAAGAAAAACAGAGAAATTTCTGTTGCAATCTGAAAAGTTGTTGGTGGCGGGGCAACTTGCAGCTGGTATTGCACATGAGGTTAGAAATCCTTTGACTGCGATAAAAGGCTTTCTTCAATTAGCGGAGGAAAACTTTAAAGAGAACCCAACCTATTTTGAGATCATCTTTTCTGAGATCAATCGTATTGAAGCCATTCTCTCGGAGCTTTTAACACTAGCGAAACCGAAAGATATGGAGTTTAAAAAGAATAATATTAATCAATTGTTAGATGAAGTTGTCACGCTATTAGATACGGAAGCGGTTATGAATAAAGTTGAAATAAAGACGCTGTTGCATTCAGATGCCCCTTCTATCCTTTGTGACCAAAATCAGTTAAAACAAGTTTTTATAAACTTTATTAAAAATAGTATCGAAGCCATGCCGAATGGTGGAACGGTATCAATCGAGCTAAAGCAAGAGCATCCAGATTTTATCCACTTATCCTTTAAAGATACAGGTTGCGGCATACCTGAGCCTATATTAAAACGAATTGAAGAACCCTTTTTTACAACAAAAGAAAAAGGAACTGGTCTCGGTCTGATGATTAGTAAAAAAATCATTGAAAACCACCATGGCCAAATTCACTATCAAAGCAGTGGCCAAGGAACGATTGTTGAGGTAAAACTACCAGTCAATCACCTTACTGTCATTCATCCAAAACAACCAGATTTTCTTCCACAATATAAATTTGCTTTACATTAAAGGCTTACCACAGTTGGAGGCCTTTTTTATTTGTCTGATTTTCTTTTTATTAGGCTCTTTTCTCTACATTGTTGCTTTTTACAGTAACTATAGAATCATTTAGCTATGATACATTCCAAAGTTCGTTTAAAAGAAGGGAAAAAACTTACAAACTAAGTAGTAACACAGAGAAAACCTTATTACGTGATAAAATCGGCTTTGGGATTATAACAGCAACCTTTACATAAGCAGAGTTTTATTAAGAGTTGACTGGGTGTTACAGAGGAACATCCTCTTACAAAATAAATTGGGTAGCTTTTACTTGTTTAAAGTAGCAAATTACAAAAATACGTGTATTTCCGCTATACTAGGAAAAGTACCAAGATTTGAAAGGAGTTCCTATGAAATCATTCGTTCTTGCAGAAAAACCGAGTGTCGCTCGTGAGCTTGCTCGAGTCCTCGGCTGCAATCAAAAACATAAAAGCTACATTGAAGGCAATCAGTATATCGTGTCATGGGCACTTGGACATTTAATTGAATTAAAAATGCCCGAGCATTATGATTCAAAATATACAACCTGGCGCTTAAAAGACCTTCCAATCATTCCTGACAAAATGGGGTTAAAGGTCATTAAACAAACGAGTGCGCAATATAAAGCGATTGAAAACCTGCTAAAACGCAAAGACATTAAAGAAGTCATCATTGCGACCGACGCTGGACGTGAAGGTGAGCTTGTTGCTCGCTGGATTCTAGAACGTGCTGGCTGGAGAAAAACTACGAAGCGGTTATGGATTTCTTCGCAAACAGATCGGGCAATTAAAGATGGCTTTAAACAATTAAAGCCTGGAAAGCAATTTGAAGCTTTATATGAATCAGCGGTGTGTCGCGCTGAAGCGGATTGGCTAATCGGGCTGAACGTTTCCAGAGCGTTAACAACGAAATACAAAGATCCATTATCCGCAGGGCGTGTACAAACCCCTACCCTCGCAATGATGATTGAGCGAGAAAATGAAATTAACCGCTTTGTTCCAAGAGAATACTGGACAATTCAAGCTGGGGTTGGATCTTTAACTGCAGAATGGGAGCAAAATGGCGAGCGTCGAATTTTCTCATCAGATCAAGCTGAGGAATTGAAGAAAAAACTCGCTGGTAAAAAAGCAACTTTAATCAAGGTAGATCGTAAAAAGAAAAGTGAACCGCAACCTCTTCCATATGATTTAACGGAATTGCAGCGAGATGCCAATAAACGTTTCGGATTCTCTGCAAAGAAAACCTTAAACGTCCTTCAAGGATTGTACGAACAGCATAAGCTAGTCACTTATCCAAGAACGGATTCGCGCTATTTAACGAAAGATATGGAAGCAACCATGGTCGACCGTCTGCAAGGGATTCTGTCTGGTTATAAGGACGAAGCTCGTCCTGCGCTCGCTCAAAAAGGAAAAGTACTAGCGCGCCGCGTGTTTAATAATGAAAAAGTAACCGACCATCACGCGATTATCCCAACAGAAGAACGCTTGAACTTAAGTGATCTTGAGTCGGATGAACGAAAATTGTACGACCTCATCGTGCGCCGGTTTCTTGCACTTTTTTACCCGGCTTATGAATTTGAAACCATCCATGCCTTATTTGAGGTTGAAGGTGAAACATTAACTGCTAGGGAAACTAATATTCTTGAGCCTGGTTTTAAAAAGGTAACAGGGAAAGACAACGATGAAGGTGAACGGAAGCAAAGCTTAGGTCAACTTGCAAAAGGGAAAACCTTTACTGTTGGTTCCGTAACCGCGAATAAAAAATTAACTGAACCACCGCTCCGTTATTCTGAGGCCGATATTCTTGGCAAAATGGAGAAGTTTGGACTCGGCACCCCGGCGACACGGGCTGATATTATTGAGAAACTGTTGTCTTCAGAAGCGGTCGAGCGTCAAAATGGACGACTCTACCCGACTAAAAAAGGCAAGCAGTTAATTGATCTCGTGAATGATGAACTCACTTCACCAGAGCTTACAGCCAAATGGGAAAAAGAACTCGAACAAATTGCCCGTGGAAACGGAAATCCAAAAACGTTTAAAGAGAAAATCCGGAAGCAGACGGCCCAACTTGTATCAGAGATCAAAGCGAGTGATAAAACGTATCGGGCTCATAATTTGACTGGATCCAAATGCCCTGAGTGCGGCGAGTTCTTAAAAGAACGAAAAACAAAAGACGGACGAATTCTCGTTTGTTCAAGCCGCGAATGTAGTTACCGGAAACACAAAGATCCGAAACTATCGAATCGTCGATGCCCACAGTGTCATAAAAAGATGGAAATGCATAACGGCAAAGCCGGCATGTACTTCCAATGTCGTCGCTGCAACATCGTCGAAAAAGCGGATGACGCGAAGAAAAATAAGAAAGTGTCGAAGCACGAGGAACGCAAATTAAAACAAAAATACAGTGCAGACAACTCGAACTTTGGTACATCGCTTGGCGATCTACTAAAAGCTGCGATGAAAGATGAAGATTAAATGTGAGTAGAAGGAAAAGCGGTCAGTTGGCCGCTTTTTTTATGTGAATTGGGTCTCGCGTTCACTTTTTGGCGTGCGATGAGACCCTTTTTCTGTTTTCTCTACGTTTTCTCTACGTTGTTTCCACTTACTCTTCAATATTTTCAATTTCCTCCACAAATTTGACCATTTACTCTACACTTGCCAATAAATGTGAAAATTACCCCAGGACTTCCTTCTTCCATCTTCAAAATGGGTTACTGGATGAACCAATTTCCCCCGCGCTTTTCACCGACTCTGAAACTATGAATATATTTCCTTACAGTCTACTAAGAGCAAACCACTTTCAACCAATAATATCCATAGGTCCCCTAAATCTTGTTAAATTTCACTAAATGATAGTATGATATAGCATGGAACAAAATTGTTTACTTTATAGATAAAGAGGATACCATCATGAAAATTCGGGATTGGGATCGCAATTTAAAGGTTCGCCTATTTGGTGAGTTCTTAATGAACGTCACCTTCTGGATGTTTTTTCCTTTCTTAACCATCTATTTTGCAGAGAGCTTTGGTAAAGGAACAGCGGGCTTTTTGCTCATTTTTTCTCAAGTATTTTCGGTGTTAGCTAGTTTAATGGGAGGTTATTTTGCCGACCGGTTTGGGCGCAAACGGATGATGGTCATTGCCGCACTTGGACAAGGGATATCTTACGTATTCTTTGCTGCGGCGGTATCTCCGTGGTTCACCTCACCTATCATTGGTTTTATTGCTTTTACCATTGTTGGGATCTTTAGTTCTTTCTACTATCCCGCCAGTCAAGCGATGATTGCTGACTTAGTTGATGAAAAAGAACGGAGCAACGTATTTGCCGTTTTCTATACCTCGATTAATATTGCTGTGGTCATCGGCCCAATTTTAGGGGCGATATTCTATGTGAACTACCGTTTTCAGCTTTTAATAGCCGTGGCGGTAATCTGTATTCTGCTCGCACTGCTTTTAACGAAGCTTGCTAGAGAAACATTGACTCCAACCACAAAGTCGGTACAACAAAATCCAAAATGGTATTCTTTTTTAAAGAATCAAGTGGCCGATTATAAAATCATTGTTCAAGACAAAATCTTCTTGCTTTACGTTACAGCAGGGATTTTAGTTGCACAAACCTTTATGCAATTGGATTTGTTACTACCGGTGTATATTAAAGAAAAAGTAGGCAACCAAACTTTATTCGATATTGGAAACTGGAAGCTCACTTTACATGGGGAGCAAGCTTTCGGCGTTATTCTTTCTGAGAATGGCTTGTTAGTTGCTTTATTTACCGTCATTGTGACAAGGTGGATGACGAAATATCGTGAAAAAAATGTGTTTATACTAGCCTCAATCGTCTATGCTGTTTCAATGGTTTTATTTAGTCGTACTGAGCTTCTTTGGGGATTAATGATCGCAATGGCTGTATTTACGCTGGCAGAATTGATGACAGCTGGTCTTGCGCAAAGCTTCATTTCAAAGCTTGCCCCTGACCATATGCGAGGACAATATTTCGCTGCCGCAGGCCTTCGCCATACGGTTGGGCGAACGATCGCCCCAATCTCCATCCCCCTAACGGTTTATGTTGGCTACCAATGGACGTTTATCATTCTTAGTGCCCTTGCGTTAGTGAGTGCTCTGATATATCACTTTATGTTCAACTTATATGAAAGACAGAAACTAGTTGAACAAAGAATCTCTTAGTTTTTCGACTGCATCCTCAGAGGTGCAGTTTTTTAGTAGGAATGGATTCGTTTTTTATTGATAGTTGTCGAAATCGATTCAGTATCTTTTTTCATTCAGCATGATAAAATGGAAAAGAAGATTTTGACAAAAGGAGAATGTAAATGAGCGACTTCCAAAATAATCTCGAAAAGTATGCAGCGCTGGCAGTAAAAGTTGGCGTGAATGTCCAACCAGGTCAAACACTCGTAATCAATGCAACGATTGACTCCGCTGCACTTGTTCGTCTTATAGTAAAAAAAGCATATGAAGCTGGAGCAAAAAATGTCATTGTAAACTGGGGCGATGATATCGTTAATCGAACCAAGTATGAATTAGCTCCTGATGAAGTGTTCCTAGAGTTTCCTGAACACCGTGCTAAGGAACTGACTGAACTAGCTGAACAAGGTGCAGCTTTTATGTCAATTGTTTCTTCTAGCCCTGACCTACTAAAAGGCGTGAACCCAGAGCGAATTGCAAATAACCAAAAAGCCGCTGGAAAAGCACTTTCTACATATCGTCAATACATGATGTCTGACAAAGTTAGCTGGTCCGTTATTTCTGCACCTTCAGAAGGCTGGGCAAAAATGGTCTTCCCTAATGATTCAGCAGAAACAGCTGTTGAAAAACTTTGGGATGCGATTTTCAAAGCTATTCGAGTGGACACTGAGGATCCTGTTGAAGCATGGAAACAGCATGATGCCAACCTCCATAAGAAAGTAGACTACTTAAATGGCAAGCGCTATACAAAACTTCACTACACTGCACCAGGAACGGACTTAACCATTGAACTTCCAGAAAAGCATTTATGGGTTGGCGCTGGCAGCATTAATGAAAAAGGCCATGAATTTATGGCCAACATGCCAACCGAAGAGGTCTTCACTGTACCTTTGAAAACAGGTGTAAACGGCTATGTTTCAAGTACTAAGCCACTTAGCTATGGCGGAAACATCATTGACCGTTTTAAAATCACCTTCGAAAATGGCCGCATTGTAGATGTTCAAGCAGAAGAAGGTGAAGAAATTTTAAAACAGCTGGTGGCAACGGATGAAGGCTCTCACTTTCTTGGTGAAGTAGCTCTTGTACCATACAATTCACCGATTTCTCAATCCAATATATTGTTCTTTAACACATTATTTGATGAGAATGCCTCGAATCATTTAGCCATCGGAAGTGCATATTCTTTCTGTCTTGAAGGTGGAAAGAAGATGTCAAAAGAAGAACTAGAACAACATGGTTTAAATGAAAGTATCACACATGTTGATTTCATGATTGGTTCTGCCGATATGAATATTGACGGGATAAAAGCAGATGGAAGCTCTGAACCAGTCTTCCGTAACGGAGACTGGGCGTTTTAAGCTTAATTTTCCGTGAAGAACAAATGGGACAACAACTGAGTTGTCCCTTTTTCTGTGTATTTACTATACTCCCTATCCCTTTGTTGCTATAATGAGAGGGAGTTGTGGATATATGGTGTTTATAGAAATTTCTGGGGGCGAAATCTTGTTACAATTACAAATTGTTGTTTCAGGAAGAGTTCAGGGTGTTGGTTATCGGTATTTCACGCAGATGAAGGCGACTCAGTTGCAGATTACCGGGTGGACAAAAAATCGTTCAGATGGGAAAGTGGAAATCATCGCTACTGGTTCCAAAGAAAACTTGGACCTGTTCATTGAAGAAATACGCAAAGGCAACCCCTTCTCGACGGTAGACCAGATTGAAATCAATCAACTGGATAATATCGAAAAATATCAATCTTTTATGATCAAATACTGACAACAGCGGCCTTTTAGCCCTGTTGTTTTTTAGTTACATTGGGTATAATACGAATGTTACGGACTAAAGATAAGGTAAGGGAGTACCTATTTATGTGGGAAGAGTTTAAAAAGTTCGCCTTAAAAGGCAATGTATTAGACCTCGCAGTCGGGGTTATCATCGGTGGGGCTTTTGGTAAAATTGTTACTTCACTCGTTAGCGATATTATCATGCCTATCTTCGGGCTGTTTATGGGTGGCGTTGATTTTTCAGAGCTTTCCTATCCAGCTGGCGAAGAAGGAATCAAATATGGATCGTTTATCCAAAGTATTGTGGATTTCTTCATTATTGCCTTTTCAATTTTCCTCTTTATTCGGTTGATTAATCGATTCAAGCGGAAAGAAGAAAAAGTTGAAGAACAAAAAGAAGAAATCAAAGCAGATGTGAAGGAAGAATTATTGGTTGAAATTCGCGATTTATTGAAAAAACAAACCGAAGGAAAGTAAGATGAACGAGCTTGTGAAGGCAGAATTGCTTCGCAAGCTTTTTGTTTTTTTTTCGACAAATGTTTCAGGTGGAGAAATTAGGGAAAGGTACATATATGAGGCGATCAAAAGGAGGAATGATTCATGCAAATCAAACCAGTTAAATCCATTCTTTTAATCGGGGCAGGAGCAGCAGCTGTTTGGGTTGCCTCAAACCCAAAGGAAAATATAACTAGACTAAGAAAAATGACCACAGAAGTGAAGGAAAGATGGTTCTCCACAGATCATCAAGTTAATCAACTTGTACCTGTTCAACAATCCGCCCATCCTGATCCATACGATGAGGATAACAACGAAATGGTTAGCGAAGGTTCCATTTACGGGATTCATTATTATAACGAAAACTTGCAATCGTAGTGATCGCACAGATCAACATTTAGAAAGCTTGCGAATCATCGCAAGCTTTTTCATTGGGCTCTTTTCTCACTACTATTGCGTTAAAATCGGCTTTAGGATTTCAACAATCTGTACGAAAACAGGTTTCATTAAGACTCTGAAACTGTTTGGTAACTCTTTCGCAATTGGCTAATTCCTTCTTTACAAACACCATAGTGAAGCCAGGAACAACCTTCACAAAGGAAATCTAGATCTTCGGGCCTCACTTTTGATGCAGTTAATTTCAATAGCTCTGATTTCCGATAGCTCTTTTCCGCTTGAAGTCCGAGATGTTGAATCACTTTGTTATCCATGGAAAGTACATGTTCATTTGATCCTTCATTTGCTTCACATTTGGTCTGTCCTCGATGTGGACATGCCATACAAGCATCATCAAAAGCCGCGCGCACTCTGACGTCAAAGTCACTTTCGAGATCCCGAATATCCCTTACAATCTGCTCCATCTTTTTGATAAAACCAGGGCTATAGCCCATGCCTCTAAATCCATGTACACAAAGAAGATGATGTCCACGCAAAATTTTATCCACTTCATCACTTCCATCACCATTTTATTTTCTCTACTCATTCGCCGTCAGTCTTACAAATACCTCTATACTTTCCTTTCTGTTGTTCGAACAGGCCATTCTACCCCAATTTTTTTACAAACGGTAAGGAAATGCATCAACGTCAGCAAAACCGTTCCCGTATTCATGCCAATAATGACACCCGACATTTGCCATTCAGGTCGAGAACCTAATAAGTAAATCGTTATAAACGAAACAATTGTTGCCCAGAATGTATGGTACAACGCATCCTTCACTAATCCCAACCCTAACAAATAAGCTTGCATCGGGATTACAAAGAAGTGAAGCAAAAAATACGGCCAGAGGATTTGCAAAAAATAGGAAGCGTTATTTGAGTGAAAAAATAAGTTTGTTAATGGTTCCGCGAAGAAATAAAAAATGCCTACAGCCGGTACACCATAAAAAAGCGTTAATAGTAAAACATGTTGCAACAGTTTTTGAAGCTTCTCTAATTCCCCACTAGCATGGTGCTTTGCCACTGTTGGGATTAACACAATGGTAAAAGAATGCGCGATAAACGCGGGGAAAAATCCAATGGTCATCGCAACCCCAGCCAACATTCCAAATTGTTCATTTGCCGCTTCCGGCGGAACACCTGCATGGATAATCGCCGCTTTTATTAAAAATGGCTGCGCCGCATGCGTTAGGGAATGGAAGATCCTGAGAGCCGTTGTCGGCCCAGAAATAGCCAACAGGTTTTTTCTTATTTCCATTTTGTCCACTGTTTTATTCGGTTGGCGCTTCAGATTCTGATAGTTTAACAGAAACAAGTGGAACAAATAGACAAACACAACTAGTTCGCTGGCGGCTAATGTAATGAACGCAACGAGTACCGCCGTGCTACGCTCAAACTCAAAGAATTGATAAACAGCAGCTAAAAGCAATAACTGCACAAGTCTTCGAAAAAGATTCGCTGCCGCAATTTTCCCCATATGATGCTTGCCCATAAAGTAGCCTCGCGCTACCGAAGTAAAAGACATCAACGGGATCATGGCTAACACAATCCACTTAAGCAAAGGGTGGTAATCTTGAAAAATTGACACATTGGGAATGATTAAGGCGACTAGTATTAACAGTACAGACGTTAAAATGATTGTTAGGTGAAGGACATCTCGTAATATTTTTTGATGATAACTTGCATCCTTTTCCGCAACAAGCCTCGATAGCGACACCGGCAATTCGAAGCTCGCAAGCATCATAATTAAAAAGATTAGCGGTAAGATGGTCATGTACTGTCCCATACCGCCCTCGCCAAGTTCTCTTGCTAAAATCATATTCGTGAAAAACTCTGCCAACTCTCCCAAAAAAGCGGCCAAAATTAAAACCATCGTCCCTTTAATAAACAACTTCATGATGCCTCACCTCACTTATTCTCCTTCTATACTATGAGACAAGTTTGGGATTTATTTTAAAAATATTGGACGGGGTTTTAATCTTAACGACCTTTGGGACAGACTTGTTGAGAATCAAGTATTTCTGTATCTCCAGGTTCGGATTCGAAGGTAACCTACCGTTACCGTTTGAGCGTGCTCTTCTCCACTTCAGGCACGATAGACACCCATCGTTACCGTTTTAACGAACGCTTCCACCACTTCGGTCACGACATACGACATATATTCTTTCACAATCGTTCCTCAAACAATCATCTTTACCGGCCTATTGCTATTCCACCAACGAATGCTTAAACGCATAAATAACCGCCTGTGTCCGGTCTTGAACTTGAAGCTTACTGAGAATATTGCTAACATGCGTTTTCACCGTCTTTAGTGCAATAAACAGTGCATCGGCGATTTCTTGATTGCTTTTCCCCTCAGCCATCAGTAAAAGGACTTCCATTTCACGTTCAGTTAATTCCTCATGAGGGAGAGTGGATTGCTTCTGACGCATTTTCAACATCATTTTGCCGGTCACTTCCGGTTCAAGCACCGGTTGACCATGATAAGTCGCACGAACGGCATTGGCAATGTCACTCGCCTTCGAAGTTTTTAGCATATAGCTTGTCGCGCCCGCTTCCAATGCCGGATACACCTTCTCATCATCTAAAAAGCTTGTCACGACAATAATTTTCGCCTCAGGCCATTGTTCAATAATTTTCGCCGTTGCCTCAATCCCATCCATTTCTTTCATCACAAGATCCATTAAGACGATGTCGGGTCTTAACTCTAAAACAAGATCCACTCCCGTTCGACCATTGTCTGCTTCCCCAATGACCTCAATATCCGGCTGAGCCGACAAATAAGATGCAACACCGATTCGAACCATTTCGTGATCGTCGATAAAAACGACTTTAATCATCTTTACTCTCCCTCCCACTGTCTAAAATTGGCACCTTCACTTCAAGCTTTGTACCTTTGTTTTTCACACTAACAATTTTCAACGTGCCTCCAACTTCACCGGCTCGTTCATACATATTTTGCAAGCCATATGAACCTGCTTTGGATTCATCGACATCAAACCCAACACCGTCATCCGAAACCCTCATGATCACCATTTCATCACGCTTAATCAGCAAAACCTCAAGCTTAGAAGCCTTTGAATGGCGAAGAGTATTGGACACCGATTCTTGGAGGATTCGAAACAAATGGTCCTCGACTCCTTTATCCACTTGAAAAGGTTCAATTTTCGACTGAATGTCCATCGTCACTTTCTGTTGCAATTCGATCAAGAGTTCTTCAATTCCTTCTTGTAGCGACTTCCCTTTTAATGCCACCGGTCGAAGGTGTAAAAGCAGCGCCCGCATTTCAAGCTGGGACTGGTGAATCATCTCTTCAACCATTTTTAATTGCTTCGCCTCGCGCTCAACAGAAAGCTGGACCGCAATATCCTCCCCCTGCATCACCGCTGCTCTTGTCTCGTTTATCGCAGACATCATCATGGATGCAGCAAATAACTGTTGACTAACCGAATCGTGAAGTTCGCGAGCTAAACGGTTGCGTTCTTGTGAAATCATTTCTTGAATTTTCGTTTCCTGTTCTTCTGCCTTTTCATTGGCTAGCCTCTGTGCCAATTTCGCTTTTTCAGCCATTTGCTTATGCACTCGCTGCATCCGCTCAGAGATGGAGTCAAATTCAGGGAGCATTCCTGGCTTAAATTCTGTCAATCGGCCTTCTTCCAATTCAAATAACCAATTGTCGACTGTTTGAATCTGCTTCCGCCAATACATCCCTAAAATCAATCCAAAGATTAGCCCCAAACTTAAGCTAACGGTCGCTGCAAACAAAATAAAGGGGATATCCATCAGCTCTCGTTCCCAAAACTCGGACCATTTTCCGAATGGATGAACATAAAAATAAGAACCTGTTAAAAATAGAAACATCACAAAACTAAAACCAATTCCCCACAGCATTTGTCTCTGCACCGAACTCATACCCGCTTCACCTCAAGATCACCAATCATCATCGAGGTGAGGATTTTAACTTTCTGTTCAGCTGTTTCATAGTCTGGTGTTTTCACCGCAAACGCCTGATTAAAGGAACGTTCTTTTTGATACTCGAGAACATTTGCAGAACCAACAAGTACCGTATGGCGCAAACTGACTTCGGTATCATATGGAATATAAACTTTGATGTTGCCAACAATATTTCGGATAAAAATAACCGTCTCGCCCTTTGGAAGAACGGTATAACTTAAATCGATGACAGTATCTCCAACTCCTGTAATGATGTTCACATCGTCCCATTCATATACATGATGTGGTGTTTTTTGATGGCCTATTGCTTTATTGGTAAAAAGAGTGGACTGCTCGATAAGCAATTCACCACTAGGCTTAGAACTTGGTTGTTCGATTGTCGGGCGAATCACTTCAGGCTGCTTCTTTGACTGAGCATATTGGATAATAAAATAAATGAGAATCGCTAGTAGGAATAACCGAAATGTGACCATGCCAATCACACCACTGCCAAGCGTAAGAACCCCAAGCCAAAAGATAATTTTCCCTGTTGTATTCTGAAATTGCTTGCGCCCAAAATAAATCATGACACCCGATACAAAGAGAGAAAAGATTAAACCCGGATTAAAAAAGGTAATTTCTATTAACACAATTAAAATTCCGAAAAGAACGATCCAGCTATAGGAATCTTTACTCCATTTATTTAACAAAATCTTTTCCTCCTTTCTAGCGGGCATGTATTTAATGAAGAGGCGCGGTTCAAGACTGCGCCCCTTTTAGAATACCATGATTCATTTACGAAATAGAATGAGATTCTTGTTTCTTCATTTCTTTTTCTAATTGCGCAATTCGGCCATCAATCGTATTACGATAATAGGAGCTGTTCACCTGCTGCTCCAGACGGTCCAAGTATGATTCGATTTCTGAAAAACGAGAGTATGATTTGTCATTATAGAGGTTATTCTCCATCACTTGATCCATTTGATGATGAGCGCGAGAGACATTTTCTCTCCCCATCATCTCTAACCGGCGGATATGCATATCTTTTAGCTTGTGTTTCATTTCTTCATATTTGTGTTCTAATTCAACTTGTTGTTTTGTCGCGTTTTCAAGCGCCTCTTTTAAGCGAATAGCTCTTTCAGCAAATTGAGTTTGCTCTTGTGTAGCAAAGGTTGCTAACTCAATTTCTCCTGCTTTTTGGGCAATCTCAGCTTGTTGAGCTCGCTTATCAGCCATTTGTGACGCTTGTTGAAATTCACTTGTGAACTGATCTTTTAACTGATGCTGACGTTCAAGCAGTTTACGTACTTTCTCCGTTTCTGCCTCACATTCACGAAGGTACTGGTTCAATAAAGCAATCGGATTCTTCTGTTCTTTCTTTTCTAACGTTTCATAGATGTCTGCCATTACTGTATTTTTAATACGAGTCAATAAGTTTGCCATAATCAAATCTCTCCTTTATTTTTAGGGATGTGTTAAACGCGGTTGGTGATTTCCGCTTGCGGCACTTCGCTCCAGTTAATCTACTCCCTTAACACATCCATTTTTTAATAAATTCCACTGATTAAAACCCTAGTTCTTTTTCAATTCATCCCATTGTTTTTCAAAATTAACGAAAGGGTCGTCACTTTTATAAGTGTTTTTTTCATCGTTCCATTTTTTATAAACAAGGTATAAAACATAAGCTGCTGCAATAGCTAAGATGGCTGGTACGTTAGAAGCCGTCGCCATCAAGATGAACAATCCGAAGATCCCCCAAGCGATCTTTTTAGCAGTTGAATCTGTTTTCAAAAACTGTTTGAAGATATAATAGAGAACCACCATGCTGACAGCTAAACCGATTAACGGTCCAATATTGGAAATCAGGATCAGCGCGGCAATCCCTCCTGCTAGCAATAAACCAAATTTTTTCATGTTTCGTTGCCTCCTTTCTTGATTTCATCTTACCTCGAAACAAGGCAACTCATAACGAGCCTCAGCTTGATTTTCAACTAGGTCCTGAGGCTGATACAGGGTAGGACTTTGTTGATATAGTGGGGATTTGAGCTAGTTTTTGTTGAGGATTTTCTATGAGGAGTAAGGTTGTTTTTACCCACTGTTTTAGGTAAGGGTCTTATGGTTAGACTATTTTCGTTGTTAAATTCCTAAAGCCGATCTTAACGCAGGATACCCCATTTTGTACGTTCACACTAAGTTTATTGGTTCTTTTCTCTTGATCTAATATTGCTGGTCAGTGAATACACAGCTAGTACGTTTCTCTATATCTAAAAGGAACGAAGAGATCCTATAGTTATAAGTAATTCTTAGGCTCCACAAGTTAAAAATAAAAACACCAGCAACCACATTTGTGCAGGTGTCTCCCTTGCATTATTTTGATATAAACATTTGCGTCCAATAGTTTCCGTACGATCCGCCAGATGCATGTCCATCGCCGATATGGGTATAGGAACTGTTCAAAATATTGGCGCGGTGACCGGGGCTTTCCATCCAAGCTTTGACGACTGCCTGTGCTGTCGGCTGTCCGGCTGCAATATTTTCTCCTGCACTGCGATAAGAAACACCGAAGCTCTTCAGCATATTAAATGGTGTCCCGTAAGTCGGGCTATTGTGCTGGAAATAGTTCTTGTCTCGCATGTCGGCAGACTTATACCTTGCCACACGTGAGACCTGCCAATCTGCTGTAAGTGGTTTCAATCCGTGTTTCGCGCGCTCTTGGTTGGTTAGTTGAATTACTTGATTTTCGATACTCTTCTCGGTAATGGACGGAATCGTAATTCTTTGACCAGGGTAGATCAGCGCTGGATTTTTAATATGGGTGTTTGCCCCAATGATTTCTGACAAACCAACTTTATACCACACAGAGATTTTCCACATTGTATCTCCTGGACTTACAGTATGTACCTGTTGAGCAGAGGATACGGTTGGCACAGTGATAAGCAGGACTAGCGATAATAAAATTTTCTTGAGCATTTTCACACCTCCTCCCCTCGCTTAGGATGAGAAAAAGGCGTGAAATTATGCTATTGTTTTTTAGAATAATTTCTCTTCTGAAAGGATAATTCCATCTTGGTCAGCATAAACGAAAACTCCAGGTTTCCACTCAATCCCACCGAATGTAACGGTCACTTGCTTTTCTCCTTTCCCTTCTTTCTTACTTTTTAATGGGTTCGTTCCTAAAGCAAAAATGCCAACATCCAGCTTGGCCAAATCTTCAGAGTCACGCACACAGCCATTGATGATTACACCTGCTAATTTTCGAGTCTCTGCAATTCCGGCTAAGCGGTCCCCCATTAACGCACAGCGACGTGAAGCACCTCCATCGACAACCAACACACTGCCTTCAGGAATTGATTCTAATGATTCGACCACTAAAACATTGTCCTCAAATACCTTTACTGTCGCCACTGGACCGTAGAATTTAACTCGCTTTCCAAATGATTTAAATTCTGTTTCACAAATCTCCAACTTGCTTGAATGGTCGTCACATAAATCTGCCGTCTTAAAATCCATTTTCGATTCCCCCTCATTCCGTTTTATAAAAGCTCTTTTAAAATTTATAAGAAAAGAGCGTTCAATTTCCTAAAATTAGCATTGGTTATTCACGACAACCAGCTTATTAAATTAGTTCTTGGAATGTTGGGGAATTCCTCTTTTTTCACAGGAATCTTTTCATTTCTGACAGTTTGGACAATAAAAGGTTTTTCGAGAAGAAACCTCTTCTTTAACTATTGGCGTTTGACACCGAAAACAGTTTTCTCCTTCCCGGTCGTAAACACGGCAGATTTTATTATACCCACCCGTTTTCTGGTCACTTTTAAACAAAGGATTGTCCATATAACCTCCTGCTTCAATCGCCCGGTGAAAAGTGGTCTTCATCCCATTAAACAATGATTGAAGCTCAGAGTTTTCCAATTCTTCAAAAGTCCGATTCGGCTTTATTGCAGCTTCAAAGCTAATTTCATCTGAATAACAGTTACCAATGCCAGCGATGATTTCCTGATTAACTAGCGTTGTTTTTATCATCCCGCGTTGTCTGCAAAAATCTCATGATATTTTTCATAAGTAAACGAAGGCTCCAAAGGCTCTGGACCTAAATCACTCAATTCTTTCTCAAGTTCGTCAGGACCATGCAAATGCAAGTACCCTAATCTCAATCCGATAAAATAAAGTTTCTGGTCCACAAACGACAGAATGACTTGTTTCGTTCGGTCAGGATTATCCTCATCGTTTCCAAGGTACATCCACCCCCCAAGCATCAAGTGAAGCAACAAATTCTTCCCTGAACCAAGGTGGAAAATCAAATGCTTAGCCCGCCGCTCCACTCTTGTAACGGTCTGACCTTTTACTTCTGAAATAAACTGGTCGGAGGAAACATTGATTGATTTGTCGCGGTTTATTTCTATATCAGAAATCAGTTTCCCAGCAATCCTCTCATTTAACAATCTTTTATACGTCTCCATCTCCGGTAATTCTGGCATCGATCATCCAACTCCTTCAGCTTCTAATGTAGTTTATCTTAGTATGTTTTTGAAACGACAATGCATACACCTAAAGAGCCATAGAGCGTTTTCCCTAAAGCAACAAGTTTTTGAGCACAAAAAAAGACTTCCTAATAAGCAGGAAGCTTTTCTCTTCTAACTATTCGGATCCGGATCCAGCAAATCCCAAGGAGTCAAAATCGCTTTTGGTTTTCCATTCGCCGTTCCGGTCTCAGATATGATCACTGCTTGCAGTTTTTTGTCTTCTGCATGGTAGCGATCAAACATCTCTTCTACCTCATAAAGGTTTGTCGTTGATTTAATAAAATCCACATAATATTGTTTCCGATTATTTAACAGTTCACGAACTTTAACATCCCCAAGCGATATTACATTGCTCGTCATTACCTTCGCCATCCAGCGAATAATATCAGAGGATGTTAGTAAGCCCATGTACACATCATTTTTATCATAAATAGGAAATCGAGTGAAATCGAATTTATTGATTGCCTTTAGAACATCCTTTAAATAGGCATCTTCATAATAATAAAAAACAGGAGTAGACGAAATGGAAATTGCGAGTGGTGGTTTTTCAAAATTAGCTGCAATTTTTTCAATGCGCCGAACCACTTCAACATGAGGCTCGGCAATGTATTGGTCCACATCAAACTTCTCATGGACAATCGCATTACGAAGCCGAGCAAATTGATAAAGTTCATCTTTATATTTGCGAATAATGGAATGACTCTTTTGCCCGACATTTAAAAGTTCAACAAAAGATTCATTGTGAGCATCCTTGACCATATCTTTCAAGCATCGATGTATCCGGTTAAAAGCCACTTCAAACTGACCTGACTGTGTTCTTTCGGTTTTCTTTTCCAAGAGTGTTCCCTCCAAAGGTTCATAAGCATGTCTATTGTACCTTATTTTGAGTCCCCAAGACCACATAAGGTGCCTCCGCTAGCACGGAAAGCACCTTAATTTTATCTATTTAGGGTCAGCATTGTGCTAGTCATCGTCGCCGACTATTCTCATGATCAATCTGATGGATTGCTTGGATAATTTTTCTTTTTATCGCTAGTTGTCCACTCGACAAGTTCTTCACTTACGTTTTGTCCCTTTTTGCGGTTGTTGTTCCGCTGTGCGCCTGGATTTCCATATCTTTGTCTACCCATCTCACTCGACTCCTTTTTTAGGGATTTCAAATGTAGTATGAGCAGTTTCGGACATATTATGCTTTGGAATCTCGTTCCAGCCTTGGAGACTTGCGAACTTTGGTGGCTTGTTCATAAGCATAAGCAAAAGGAATCAAGGTTGACTCGCTATAAGCTGTCCCAGTAAACGTAACTCCAAACGGTTCACCTTCGGTTGTATACCCCGCAGGTACCGTTATCGACGGATACCCCGCTCTAGCCGCAAGATCGCTGCCATGGTCATGCGGAAAAATCAGTGCCTGGATAGCAAACTTGTTTAAGGCATAATCAATTCCCTGCTGTGTTGCCATGTATTGATCATGTTCAAGCGCTTGAATGTACTCCGCTTCTGTTAGCGTGCCACTTGTTTCCTCTGATTCAAGGAGTACCGCCTGTCCGTATTTCAAGGTTCTTTCAAGGTGATGCTTATTAAACGCAATTAATTGCCCAAGGCTACGAACTTTGACAGATGAGTGAAGTTGGCTTAAATACGCATTCACCCCTGTTTTAAATTCATAGGTCAGGACATCATAACCCCAATTGGCATTTGAGGATGGAAGATCAATTTCAATAAGTTCTGCGCCTAACTGCTTTAGCTTAGAGAGAGTTTGCTCAAAGATTTCCCGTTTCTCATCTGACAAACTTTCATAAAACGTACCGTCACGTGGTACGCCGAGTTTGGCATGTTGCAAACCATTTTTATCAAACAACGAAGTGAAATCTGTTGTGGTGTTGTTGGTGAGCGTTATTGGATCACGTTCATCCCTACCTGCCAATGCCTGTAAAAGATAAACAGCGTCTTTCACCGTTCGGGCCATTGGTCCTGCCGTATCCTGTGTATGCGAAATTGGAATAATCCCGCGCCTGCTAATAAGACCTACAGTTGGTTTAATACCGACAAGGGAGTTTTGACCACTCGGGTTTAAAATTGACCCCGAAGTTTCGGTTCCAACGGCAACTGCGGCAAAGTTCGCAGCAATAGCAGCTCCAGAGCCAGAACTAGATCCACCGACAATAAACTTTTGTGGACCGTATGGATTTAAAACTTGCCCACCTCTGGAACTGTAGCCTGTAGGAATATTATCCGCCATAAAATTTGCCCATTCGGTCATATTCGTTTTCCCAAGTAACACTGCGCCAGCTTTTCGTAGCTGTTTGGCAACATGTGAATCTTCCTGCGCATACGAATGCTCTAGAGCGAGGGAACCTGCACTGGTGTGCATTTTATCGTGAGTATCAATATTATCTTTCAATAGCACTGGTATACCATGTAAGGGTCCACGAGCGCCTGTTTCTTTTCGTTCGGCATCCAAAGCAGCCGCTTGGTGGAGAACATCCGGATTGACTTCAAGTATGGAATTGATACAAGGACCATTTTTATCATAATCTGCAATTCTGTTTAAATAGAGCAAGACCAGTTCTTTACTGGTCAATTCTCCACTGTCCATCTTTGCCTGCATATCCTCGATAGTTGCTTCAGGGAGCCAATTTTCTAATAGAAATTGTAAGTTAGGGTTTTCCATGATTGTTATTCCTTTCTAAAGAAGTACTCTAGTATTAATTCTTTTTATACCAAGCAAAACCCTTTAATGTGGGGACATTTGATCAACTTGAAAGCCTAAAAAAGCTATGGCACAATACCATAGCTTCTCTCTCCTATCATCTCGGGTCAACAATTTTACCACTGTAAAACTCTTTCAACTGTGGAGTGACACCTAGCTCTTTACAGAATTTCTTTAAATCCCGCTCTTCGCGCTCATTCACAATACTGATAACCGTTCCCTCGGCACCAAACCGACCTGTACGACCTGAACGGTGAATATACTGTTCAGGGTCACGCGGAAAATCATAATGAACCACGTGCGTAACGCCCTTAATATCAAGACCACGAGCCGCAATATCCGTGACAATTAGCATTTCGTTTTTCCCTTCACGGAACTGCTTCAAGTTTGCTTGACGCTGTTGTTTCGTGAGCTCACTATGAAGCATCATTGCTGGGATGTCTTTAAAATTCAGCTTTTCAGTCGCCACTTGTAAATTCCCGATATCTTTCATAAAAACAAGACCCTTAAACATATCCAAGCGTGAAAGCTTCTCTAAAATTTTGATTTTGTCACGTTGCTCACTGATAAAATAAATATGTTCTACTTTCCCAGACGCAATCGTGCTATCTTGTTTGATTTTAATGACTTCAGGATCTTTCGTTAAATTTCTTGCTTCCTTCTCCGTATGATTCGGTAGAGTCGCTGAGAATAACAACACTTGACGAGTATCAGCCAGTGTTGATTTAACAATCGCTTCAATCGTATTTCGATGTTCAGCTGTTAAAAGTTGATCTCCTTCATCGAGCACAATCGTTTTGACTTCATGCATTTTAATTTTCTTTTGTTTAATTAACTCCATTACTCGGCCCGGCGTACCGACAATTAGGTTCGGGCTTTTCTTTAACTTTTCCAACTGACGCTTTGGATTCGCGCCACCAATAATCGAGGTAGAAGTAATGCCACTTCCTGTTCCCCATTTTTGCACTTCAGATAGAATCTGCATCACAAGTTCCTGAGAGGAAGCAAGAATCACAGCTTGCGTATTTCGTTTCTCAGGATTGATTTTATTTAAAACCGGCAGCAAATACGCGAGCGTCTTCCCTGTCCCGGTCGGGGATTCTGCGATCACGTCATGTCCAGCTACAATGAGTGGAATTGTTTGTGCTTGAACATCAGTTAAAGTTGAAAACTCCGCCTTGCTCCAAGCTTCTTGTATAAATGGTTTTAATTCTGAAATAAGATTTTGATTTTCGGTCATTTGCGTCTCCTTTAAAACACTTTCTACATCCTGTATTGAATACTAGCGTATAAATAGCTTTCAAGTCCAGTATTCCCTGAATTTTAGAGACATAAAAAAAGAATAACTGGTGTTTGCTCTGAATATTGTCAGCTCGGTGTGCAGGTCTATTTTCATTTTTGGTGCTGTATTAATGGAAGTCCGTTTTCTATTACCGGAAATGTACTGTTTATTTTCACTTTTAAAATTCTATGAACGAAAGTAGGTTTGCTATTTTCATTTTTCAAGTTCTATTAACTGTAGTGGGTCGGCTATTTTCACTTTTTAAGTTCTATTAACCAAAATGAGTCGGCTTTTTTCACTTTTCAAGTTCTATTAACCAAAATGAGTCGGCTATTTTCACTTTTCAAGTTCTATTAACCAAAATGAGTCGGCTATTTTCACCTTTCAAGTTCTATTAACCAAAATGAGTCGGCTTTTTTCACTTTTCAAGTTCTATTAACCAAAATGAGTCGGCTATTTTCACCTTTCAAGTTCTATTAACCAAAATGAGTCGGCTATTTTCACTTTTCATGTTCTATTAACCAAAATGAGTGGTCTATTTTCATTATTCAAGTTCTATTAACCAAAATGAGTCGGCTATTTTCACTTTTCAAAGTTTATTTACAAAATTCAAGTTGCCATTTTTATGTTAGTATTCTGCCCACCCTTTCAGTTAGGCCAAATACGGACTTCGTTTCAAATCAATCCAGAGACTACTTTGCTC
>Ga0182742_1002107_pt1 | contig 22957 bp, 29 predicted proteins | sample eDN5th37CBELigMG_FD_128880 | JGI IMG/M metagenome (GOLD analysis project Ga0182742, IMG submission 128880) | Enriched Miracle-Growth compost microbial communities from Emeryville, California, USA - eDNA 5th pass 37_C BE-Lig MG (version 2)... ... | reverse complement strand
TAATGGTGGACTCATCTAATTTCAAAGTAAAATTGACTGACCATTCTTTGTTGGTTTTGACTTTTTGCTTTGATCCTATTAGTTTATATTCTTTTTGAGTTTTTTCATCAATTACATCTGTCCATGTATCATCACTATCTCCTGATGCTCTTGAAGGACTATAATCTCTTCCACCAGTAATCAAAAATGTAGCTTCATAAAAGTCTCTTCCATTCATAAATGTGATATTTTCATTTTTAGTTTCTAAAATAACCTTGTTTACTTTCCATTCCCCATTAACAGCATTATTTGGAAATTCAAAATTACCAATCCATCCCCCTTTTTGGTATCTAGCTAAATCAAATTTTTCGAACTCATCATCATAGACAAAGTTATCAATTTTATATTCTTTGCCCTTTGGACTTACTATATATGCAGTTATTTTATTATCTGAGTCATGTATGCTTGATAAATAAAGTAGTACTTCTGTAACAAATATATATGTTTTTTTTGTATTTTTTAAGGAAATCTCATTCGCAAAATTATAAACTTGGATTGGTATTCGTGGTTCTATTTCTGAATTAATTAAACCCTTTTTATATAGGGAATATAGATTTATTTCATCTCCCATAGGATCACCAGTTTTACTTGCATATTTCATCAATCTATTGTAAGTCACTTCTTTTGAATAGGGAGGTAAAGCAAATTGGTACTTTTGGATAAAACTATTTATTGGCATGTACCCTCCACCAACAAAAGTTACACCTATTGTACCATCGGCATCATCTGTAAATAATCTTGATCTTAATACACTTCTTACCCATTCATCCGCTTTAACTTCTGGAATAAAGAATTTATCAGAAAACAAGTATTTTCCATTGAAGTTACTAAAATTTAAAGATTTATCTCCTAGTAAAAATTTTAGTTTTTTTATCTTCCAAGTTCCACTTTCGATGATGTCAGGTATATTAAAAACAGCGTAAAAATTTTCATCAAATTCACCTTTATTTAATATAGTTCCCCCAATTTCCAATGTTTGTTCGTCTTTATAAATTTCCATCCCTAGATTCATACCATTGACAATACCTAACTTTAGATTTTCATCAAAATACATAGTAAAACCAATTTCTTCTCTTACTCCTAGAGAACCATTATAGTAAATAGACATGAAATCATCATAGTCAATCTCTGATGACATGTTAGATATAGTAAAGTTGGTTTTATTGCCCTTTGGAAAATTACTATGTGACTCAAACATATAAACCATATTTTCTTCTTTATCCATTAAATTAATTTGATTTAAATTCCATGTTCCATCTTGGTCATTGGGCTTTACTCTATAACTACCTTCCCACAAGTCACCCGATTTATGAAAAAGATCAATATAAATATCAGTCTCTGATGAAGATGACCTATAAATCAATGAGACTCTATCTACACCAGAAAAATCATCTGTAACCTTTGCCTTAGCTGTAATAATTTTACCAGTTTGTACTTGAAGAGGACTTACCTCTAAACCTTCTAGTACTGGTGGTGAAGAATCCCCGTTTTCATTGTCTATATTAATATTTATATTAAATTTATCTGGAAGATTATTTGATGTACTATTAAGGTCTAAACTATTTTCTGCATTATCGGTAAGATAAATAAAAAGTAATTCCCAGACTCCATTTTCATCAACTGCCTGAACAGTATAGCTACCCTCCCACAATCCATCACCTTTAGGGTAAAGTCTTATAATCTTTTGCTTATTTATTGAGGATGGAGCATAAAAGGTCACAGAAACATTGTTTACTCCAGACATATCATCCGTTATTTTAGCTTTTATTAGAACAGTTTCTCCAACTTTTACAATCATAGGACTTACTTCAATAGATTCTAAAACTGGAGGTGTCGAATCTTCACTAGCATTTATAGTAAAGTCAATTAAGTCTCCACTAGGAAACTTGTCATCACTCAAAATAAATGGTTTTCCTGCACTATCAAAAATTACAATTCTAAACAGTTTCCATGTTCCAATTTCATCATATGATTTAATAGTATAACTAACCTCCCATAGACCATCTGGATTCTTATGTAGGTTAAAAGTTTTATTATTACCTGATGAAGGGGCAAGAAAGTCCAAATAAACATTATTTACTTCAGACAAATCATCATTAACTTTTGCCTTTATCAAAACTGTCTCTCCTACACTCACTTCTTTTGGACTAACCTCTATGCTCTCTAAGACTGGAGGTGTAACATCCATTTCTTCTGCACTTACATAATTACTATTTATGGGTATTCCAATAAAAAACATAAAACATAGAATAAAACTTAAAAATGGTATTTTCATCAAAACTCCTCCCTTTATAGTAAAATATTACCATAGAATTAGGAGGAATTAAGTATAATTTATGAATTTTTTGTTTTTGGTGTGAATCCCTTGGCTTGGCAGTGATATAGATACTCTTTTAATGCATCATCAAAAAAAACAACAAAAAAAGACTACCTCTACAATGAATTTTTCACTGTAAAAGCAGCCTTTAGGCGGAGATGATGAAAGATAAAGCAATTTAAAATAAAAACCTTGATGAAAAATTCACCATTTTCCACATCTCATTCTGGTAAATTCTCAAAAGCAAACAGCCTGAAACGCTGTTATACCAAGGACTTTTTATTTCATCTGCTTATTCATAGCCTGCATCATTTGATTGATTTTCTTTTGAGATGGTTTCATGCCCATCTGCATCATCATCATTTTTAACATTTGTTCATTAATTGGCGGATTTTTCTTTAGGTAGCTCATCATGTATTTACGAGCAATGAAAAATCCTAGTGCTACACCGGCAAGCAAAGCCAGAATACCAACTAGAATATAAGTCCACATTCAATTTTTCCTCCTTCGTGTTGTCTATCATTCAGTGTACTAGACCAAAGGATATTATACAATATTTGCTTTGAAAAAAATCTCTCATTTTTATACGAATTTCCTTTCTTTGATTGGTTTTAGCCACCCGTAGCGATGATGCTTTAAATCAATGGCCAGAAAGGAAGATTCTGCTTTTCTTAAGACCTCAAAAAAGATCGTTTCTGCTTCATAACTGCCCGAGGCCTCTAAGATGAGACATTTATCTTTTATTTCAAGCCTAGCTCTGCTTCTTTTTCCCATTTCTATATAGTATGTCCCATTTTCGTACAAAAAACCTTTTTGATGATATAGCTGCTGATTTATATATTGATGAAGTCTCAATGCTGGTATCGGTTTAGTAATAAATTGAATTTGTTTTAATAGAATGTTTTTCAAATAGCCATTTGATTTTTCAAATTCATCGAATAACTGAAAAAACATTCTTTCCCTGCCAAAGTAATGGGTAGCGAATTCTTCTTCAATTAAGTATAACTGATAGGCCCTCATTCAAACCTCTCCTCTTTGGACAAACCCCTTTCTTCCCATTATAAAGAAGCGGATTTAAAGATTGTGTCTGAAGGTGTCAAAAACTTTCGCTAATTTTGTCGAAAAATAGAAGTATGACCAATAGGAGGATTCAGTTTTATGTTAGCCTAACAAAAGGGAGAGTCCCTTTTTAGACTCTCCCCTGAAAAGTATCTTAGTTATTCAACAATTGTTTTACACGGTTCACTACATTAGCAACGGTAAAGCCGTATTCTTCGATGATTTTTTCGCCTGGAGCAGATGCACCGAATTGATCGATCGCTAACACATCTCCCTCATCTCCGGCATACCGATGCCAGCCAAGGGAAGAACCCATTTCAATAGCCAAGCGTTTTTTCACAGTTTTCGGAAGAACACTTTCTTTATATTCTTTCGATTGTGCCTCAAAACGATCCCATGACGGCATGCTAACAACCGATGCTTGAATACCTTCTGCTTCTAAAGCCTTCTGTGCAGCAACAGCTAAATTAACCTCAGAGCCGGAAGCAATTAATAAAGCATCAGCTTCTCCGCTGCTTGCCGGTGAAACCACATATGCACCTTTTGAAACACCTTCATAGGCTCTTGCATCAGTACCGCTAAGTGTTGGCAAGTTCTGACGTGTTAATACTAAAGCAGTTGGTTTGTCTGTTGATTCAACTGCTAATTTCCAAGCTGCTGCTGTTTCATTTCCGTCAGCCGGACGAATGACGGAAAGATTCGGCATTGCACGAAGAGAGGCAATCTGCTCAATTGGTTCATGTGTCGGTCCGTCTTCACCAACAGCGATACTATCATGTGTAAATACATAAGTAACTGGAAGTCCCATTAACGCAGCAAGTCTTACAGCTGGACGCAAATAATCAGAGAAGACAAAGAATGTTCCGCCAAATACTTTTAACCCGCCATGCAGCGCCATTCCATTAAGGGCTGCTCCCATGGCAAATTCACGCACACCAAACCAAATATTTTTGCCATCAAAGGCTTCAGGTGAATAATCTCCCCCGCCTTTAATGGTTGTTTTGTTGGAGCCAGCAAGATCTGCAGATCCCCCAATGAAGAAAGGAAGATTCTTGGCGATTGCATTTAGTGCTTCACCGGAAGATGCACGGGAAGCAAGGCTTTTTCCTTCTTCATATACTGGAATGTCCTTATCCCAGCCTTCTGGAAGGCTGCCATTGATTGCAAGTTCTAGCTGGGAAGCAAGTTCCGGGTGCTTATCCTTATATTGCGAGAATAAGTCGTTCCACTCTTGTTCCGTCTTAGCACCTTTTTCTGCCACATGTTTCCTAAATTGCTCGTATACTTCTTCAGGCACATGGAAGTCTTGATCGAAGGTCCAATTATAAGATTCCTTGGTTAACTTTAATTCGTCTGCACCAAGCGGAGCACCGTGTACATCAGATTTACCAGATTTATTCGGTGAGCCATAGCCAATAATCGTTCTTACTTCAATCATCGCAGGACGATTTTCATCTGCTTTGGCCTCTTCAATGGCTTTTGAGATTTCGGATAGATCATTTCCATCCTCAACACGCAAGTATTGCCATCCGTAAGACTTAAAACGCTGTTCAACACTTTCAGAGAAGGATTTATTTAAATCGCCATCAAGTGAGATATCATTTGAATCATATAGAACGATTAATCTGCCAAGCTTTAAATGCCCTGCAAGTGATGCAGCTTCTGCAGATACCCCTTCCATCAAATCTCCATCTCCGCAAATGCTGTATGTATAGTGGTCAACTAGCGGAAAGCCTTCTTTATTATAAACGGCTGCTAAATGACGTTCAGCCATCGCCATTCCCACTGACATGGCAATGCCTTGTCCAAGGGGACCTGTTGTAGCATCAACGCCTGGTGTATGGCCGTACTCTGGGTGTCCCGGTGTTTTGCTTCCCCACTGTCTGAATTCCTTAATATCTTCCATTGAAACATCATAACCAGAAAGATGAAGAAGGCTGTATAATAGCATGGAACCATGACCAGCTGAAAGTACAAAACGATCACGGTTAAACCACTTAGGATTTTTCGGATTATGGTTCATAAACCTTGTCCAAAGGGCATATGCCATCGGCGCTGCACCCATAGGCATTCCAGGATGACCGGAATTTGCCTTTTCAATTGCATCAATAGATAATGTTCTAATAGAACTTATCGATAAAGCATCATTTTGATCAAACATTTTGTCCAATCCCTCCGCGAGTAATAATTACTCTTTAATATTATAGGCAGCCTTTGCCTAATACAACAAATTGTATCAAATTTTGCAAAAAAAGTCGGTTTGTCTAGTAATATTATCTAAAAGGTATCTAAATATGTAAAAAGGGCATACAAATGCATGTATCCCTTCTATTAATTAATGTAAATTTTTCTTTTGGATATTTTTTAACTTTTGAGGTGTAACATCATGTCCATTTGGATCAATTATGGTTACCCCTTTTAAGGTGGTTAGCATGGAGGAACGAAATGTTTCTAAATATTCTCTGCGCAGGGCAGATTGCTCTTTCGCTTCTTCTTTTGTTAGCCCTGATTCCTTAGCCTTCTTTGCCAGAAAATTAATACGATCAAGTTTGGTTTTTGGCAGCATTTTCAAGCTCCTTATTCTAGAATTACTTAGAGCAAATCGTTCTTGCAGATTTACTCAAGGTCATGTTACTAGAAAAGAGTGATATTTACAAGAAACTTAACCTGATTTGAAGAGAATGATCTGCTTTTATTCTATAGATGAAGCTGTATATTCCTGATATCTTCTATGTACAGTTGCTTTGGATATCACATATCCAAAACCTCTTAGTGTAGCGGCTATTTCAGCGAATGTCAGACCATTCTGCCGGAGCCTGATGATTTCTTCGATAGGTGCTTCAATCCTTTCACGTCCAGAGTGAATACCTAAATTGGAAAGGTTTCTTTCAGGTTTATAGCCATTTCTGACAGCTCTTTTCATCCCTCGTTTAATTTTTATATTATGCAGCTTTCTTTGATACTCCTCTACCATACTAACTATATTTAATACCATGGAATCAGAATCGGAAAGCAGCAGCTCGCCATGATGAGAAATGGTATATAGCTGTACACCTTCTTTTAAAATACAGTGGAGAATGGCGATTTTTGCATTTCCCCTGCCAAGTCTCGTTTCATCCTGTATTAGTACTGCATTAATTTTCTGTTCCTTTATTATCGAGAGAAGCTCAAGTATTCCTTCCCGTTCTAAATCATAGCCGCTTGCCTGTTCGCGGATAATTTTAATGATTTGAAAGTCCATTTGGCTGGCCAATTTGTTTAGCTCTTCTTCCTGCCTAGCTAATGATGTTTCTTGTGATTCTTTTGTTGTGCTGACACGGCAGTAAATAATTGCGTTCATGTAGTCCCCTTCTATAAATTATTATTTTAAGCTTGCCAGTTCAGTCCGGGACTCATTTACTTGAATTACCGGTATAATGATCTCTTCGCCTGGATAAATTCTTCCATCTGCAATACCATTATTGTTTTGAACCCAGTGAATAAAGTCATTAATGGCTAATGTATGTTCATTTGAATATTCTTCAGCAATTTTCCAAAGAGAATCGCCTTCGTTAACAGTAATTTTAATATAATTTTCACTCTCCGGGCTATCTATTTGAAGGGAAAGCATAAATGCAGCTAATAGACTGATGGCAAATAAAACAATAGTATAAGAGTATTTGTTCCATAAATATTTCATTATCTTCACCTCGTACGGAATATATGTTCGCTTTTTATATTTTTATTTTAACCAGAACATGTGTTTTGTGTCAAGAAAAATTCGAACTTATGTTTGTACTGTTTGGTAAAAGATGCTATACTTATGGTAAGAAAAACAGCCGAGGTGTAATGCGATGGTTAAGTTATCTAAAAGGCAGCAGGATATATTAGATTTTATTAAAGAAGAGGTTAAGCTAAAGGGCTATCCGCCTTCTGTCAGAGAAATTGGGGAAGCTGTCGGACTTGCCTCTAGCTCCACGGTTCACGGTCATCTTTCAAGACTTGAAAGCAAAGGATTAATCCGCAGGGACCCCACGAAGCCGCGGGCAATTGAAATACTAGATTTAGAAGATCCTCAGCAAATACCAGATTATCGTGTAATTAATGTCCCGATCGTAGGAAAAGTAACAGCTGGACAGCCTATTACAGCAATTGAAAATGTCGAGGAGTACTTCCCGCTTCCGGAAAGATTCGCTCCATCGGACGAACAAATTTTCATGCTTGAAGTCATGGGTGAAAGTATGATTGAAGCAGGAATACTAGATGGAGATTATGTTATAGTCAAGCAGCAAAGCACGGCCAATAACGGAGAAATCATCGTTGCAATGACCGAGGACGATGAAGCTACGGTCAAGCGTTTTTTCAAAGAAAAGGAGTGGATCAGACTTCAGCCTGAAAACTCCACAATGGAACCTATTATTCTTCGGAATGTCTCCATTTTAGGGAAGGTTATCGGGGTATATCGTCATATTCACTAGAAAAAAGGGATGCATCTAGCATCCCTTTTTTTATATCCAATTTTACAAAAGGCTTGCTTATCATGCTAATCCTTCCACCTGGAGTATAGGTATTATTACTGCCATTTAATGAATTATATGCCCCTCTATTAAAGCAAAAGCAAAATAGTCCTATTCTATTCAGATCCCTTTTATATGTAAATGACATGGATGAACTTGATTATCTTAATCAAACTTTAACAAACCATTTTTAAAATAACTATAGAAGGAGTGAGGACTATGAATGATATTGGAATATATTTTGCATTAGCTGGCGGAGTGCTGTCTTTTTTCTCTCCCTGTGTGTTTCCCCTCTTGCCTGCCTATATCACCCATTTAACAGGCGGAAAAATTGAGGACTCAAAGCTTGAAATCAACCGTTCAAAACTTTATTTTCGATCTATGGGCTTTATCATTGGTTTTAGTATTATTTTTATTGCACTTGGAGCTTCTGCCAGTTTTATTGGAAAGTTATTAATGGAGTATCGGTTAATAATTATGCAGATTGCGGGTTTACTAATTATCGTATTTGGTCTGCAGATGGCTGGATTGCTGAAATTTAAGTTTCTCATGAAAGAAAAAAGATTTCAGCCTAAACAAAAATCCAAAAGCATATTTAGTTCAATATTACTTGGGATGGCTTTTGCCAGCGGGTGGTCTCCTTGTGTGGGACTTGCTTTATCATCCATACTATTATTAGCAAGTTCATCGGATACTCTTACTCAGGGGATCTTTCTTTTAGCTGCCTATTCAATTGGAATGGCTATTCCATTTCTTATCATATCAGTTGTTATATCCTATTCTTTAAAGACAATGAGAAAAATTAATAAATTACTATCAAAATTAGCTTTTATTAATGGGATGGTCATGATTATGCTTGGTTTCCTAGTGTTAAGCGGGCAAATGCAAAAAATAAGTGCTTGGTTATCAGCTTATAGTTTATTTCAGCTTTAGAAAAGGGTGATTACTTGATTAACACTAACCTTATCGGCAAATCAGTATTAGTAGTTGAAGACGATGCAAAAATCCGTAATCTCGTTAGAATCTACCTAGAAAAGGAAGGATACGAAGTCATTGAAGCTAAAGATGGGTATGAGGCAAAAGAAAAAATTGAAATACTTGATCCCTGTATTTTAATATTAGATCTTATGTTACCTGGTATTAGCGGTGAAGAAATTTGCACTTGGGTGCGTGAAGATTTAAAAAGTCTAATGCCAATCATTATGCTCACTGCTAAAGTAACGGAAAAAGACCGTATAAAAGGGTTTAAATTAGGCGCAGATGATTACGTAGTCAAACCATTTAGTCCTGCTGAATTGATGGTACGCATTGAAGCAGTATTGAGAAGAACTGCCAGCCGATGCGGAAAGCTTACTTTTACAGGTTTCACTATTAAGCCTGCAAAAGGAGAAGCTTTGATTAATGGTGAACAAATAAACTTAACTCAGTTTGAGTTTAAACTTCTTCACACCTTCATGCAGCATGCAAATCAGATCTTATCAAGGGAACAAATTTTGCAGTATATTTACGAAAATAATGAAAAAGCCGTATCTGACCGCACCATTGATGTTCATATTAAGCATCTACGTGAAAAAATTAAGGAAAAGACACCTAAAGATTATATTCAAACTGTAAGAGGAATGGGGTATAAATTTGTGGGCCATTAAAAAAGTTTCCAAGTCAAACCTTCTATTAAAGTTAGTGTTTTTAAATAGTATGGTAATCCTTCTCGTGATCCTTTTTGCCGGCTTATCAGTTAAAAATTATGCCTGTTTTTTGGTTAATTCAGAAGATATGACTGGACAGGTCCTTGTTCATACCTTAGATGGCTATTTATTTAAAGTTAGTGTCCTTGCATTTTTTATCGCGGGTTTATTTCACTATATTACCGTAAAAAAAATCATCAAGCCGATTAAGCAATTGTCCTCAGCAGCCAAAGAAATTAAAGAAAGAAATCACCCCACAAAAGTCCATATAGCTGCCTCAGGTGAAATGAAGGACCTTATTGAGAACTTTAATTCCATGGCCGATACACTCCATAAGGTACAAGAACAGCGAGAAGAAATGCTTCGAGATATTGCCCATGAGCTTCGCACACCATTAACAAATATAAATGGCTATCTCGAAGCTCTCCAAAATAAGGTGATTGAAGGAAACTCAGAATTATTTGGCTCACTTTTAGAGGAATCTCGGCGAATTACAGGAATTGTTGAACTAATTACTGAACTCAATTCTTGGAATAATGGCGTCTATTTTTTAGAAAAACCCTTTGAACATGTCGAAATCGATAAAACACTATCAGAATCAATAAAAGTTTTTCATTTGAGAATGGAAGATAAGTTTTCAGAAACAAGCTTTCAGATAGAATCTGGAATTATTGAGGGTAATAAAAACGGCCTGATGCAAGTTTTTACAAATATTTTTCAAAATATCCTTGATTATAACGCTGGAGATAAACTTGAAGTTACCGGTCAAATTAATAATGATCAATATTTAATTACCTTTTCTCATATCGGTCAATCCATAGTTCCTGAGAAAAAGGATCTAATCTTTGAACGTTTTTACCGCCTCGACGAATCCAGAAGTACAAGGTCAAGTGGAGCTGGCCTTGGACTTGCCATTGCCAAAAGCATAATAAGTGCTCACAGAGGACATTTAGGACTGGACACAGATGGAACCTCCCATACTTTTTGGATCAAGCTTCCCTTAATAAAAAAATAACTCGCAAGTTACTTTTCTAAATTAATTCTTAATCATTCCTTAACATACTGGATTCATAATCCAATTGAAAGGGAGTGTTTATATGAGGTTCACAATTGATAAAGATGGTGTCATTGGCCATTTAGGCTTTGACCAGCTGCAAATTTCTACTAATGAAAAAGTGGGGTTTCGTCCATTTGAGCTTTTTGTCTCCTCTTTAATTGGATGCAGCGGGATGTTGCTAGAAAAGATTCTCGTAAAAAAAAGGCATGCTTACAAGAATATAGAGATGGAAGTTTCCGCTGTCAGAAACCCTGATCAGGCCAATCGAATCGAACAAATAACTATTATTGCTTATGTTCAATCAGAAAAGATCATTTCTCCTCAGCAAGGCGAACAATTAGCTGCGCTGGTAGTTCGAAATTGCGGAATGATTCAGTCAGTCATTGAATCCATTGATATCACTTTTACGATTAAACATTCAACACCGAATGACGATTAATGACCTATCTGAATGTTGGCAGCATTACCATTCCTGCCGTTTGGATAGCCATATTTATTACACTTTTTATTACTCCACTCATTTATAGAATTTTATATAAAAAAAAGGTTGAAGATTGGTATTGGAATGGGTTTTTCTTTTATATTCTTGTTTGGAAATTAAGCTATATCGTGTTTAATCTAAAAATGTTTTTAGACATGCCCCTGTCCATTATCTATTTTAATGGAGGGACAAAAGGCAATATTCTTGGCTTGGCCGTTCTTTCATTTTATCTGTTTTTTATTGCAGCAAAAAAATACCGTTCATTTTATGAACACTCGGCTCAAATATTCCTCCTTTACTATATCATCTATGAAGCTGTTGTTTCTTTACTAGAACAAAAAGCCATTGAAGGGTTATGCCACTCCATTCTATTAATAGGGTATTTGCTCTTACTCTATTATTTAAAAAAGAACAAGCTGCGTCTATCAGCTCAGCTCTTTATAGTCGTTTTCTTATCAGAACTAATGATTATGAGCATATTCAGTTCTTTTTTCTCAAAGGTGGTATTAACCTTTTCATGGATCGGCTGCACCATTCTAATTGCATTTATAAAAAGTAATGAGGAGGACACTAAACTTGATTAAAAATCTATTATCCATCGTTATTATTATCCTAGCAGCAGCGATTTTCATCCTGAACATATGGAATCCGTTTCAAGAAGAAACAAATAATAATGATCCTGTTAATCCTGCAGAAGACATTTCTGCCAATGAAAACATTCCAGGGGCTGATCTTTCTGAGGTACAGGAAGGAAAAGCTGCTCCAGACTTTAAATTAGGATCTTTAAATGGTGAGACAGTAAGCCTTTCTGATTATAGAGGAAAAAAAGTAATTTTAAATTTTTGGGCTACATGGTGTCCGCCGTGTAAAGCCGAGATGCCGCATATGCAAAACTTCTATGAAAAAAATGCAAATGAAGGTATTGAGATTGTTGCTGTAAACCTTACTAATATTGATAATGGTCAGGAGGCCATTGAGTCCTTTGTCGCCGATTACGGGCTTACCTTCCCTATTCTTCTTGACAAGGAAGGTATGATTGGCCCACAATACCAAGCGTTCACGATTCCTACCAGCTATATCATCGACTCTAATGGAATCATTACAAAGAAAGTAGTTGGCCCAATGAATGAAGACACGATGATCAATTTAACGAAGGATATTGAATAAAAAAGAAAAATATAAAAAGAAGAAGACGTATTCCAGTCTTCTTCTTTTTTCTACCTTTGCTATGTTGTTATACATTGTTGATTTTCGTGAAGGTATGAGATTTCAATTCAAACGGAATTTTACCGTTTATTTTTCCGAACACAGTATAAATCAGGATTCAGTAATACCAGATCCTATAATTTAAACTAATAGAACTTCCATACAGAAAAGGGAACCTGCCCAGGTTCCCTTTTCCATTAGCCCTTTTTAATCCAAAATTTTAAAACTCCATTTTCTTCTTCATGTTTGATAAGTTCATGGCCGCCAGATTTTGCCCATGCAGCCAGGTCATTTTTTGCCCCTTTATCTGTCGCATAAATTTCTAGAACATCACCTGAAGCTAATTCATTTATTGCCTTTTTTGTTCTCACGATTGGCATTGGACATGCTAAGCCTTTTGCATCTAAAATTCTTGCTGCTTCCATTATTTCTATTCCTCCTTAAATATGTTAATTATCTAACAGCGCAACGGTTTGGTCCGATTTCCATTTCCCGTTGTTTTTCCTCATCCGGGCTGATTTTCCCCATATTCGTTTGGCGAATTTCTTGGTATGCATTTGGCTGTGGCGGCAGATTCTCAGTCACCAATTTTCTAAATTCGTTTTCATCTTCAATATTTAAACCGTGATTTTTAGCAAATAATGTACCTAATTTTTCTGATACACTGCCATCATCGTTTAATTCATCGATGATCATAAAGTGAGCAGGAAGAACCACTAGTTCTTCTGAAAGCTCTCTGTAACGAGAATAAAGGCTTTCACGCAGATCCGCTACCCAGTCTTCAGCCATTCCTGCTAAATCAGGTCTTCCAATCGAATCGATAAATAAGATATCTCCTGAAAGAAGAAACTTGCCATCCACAACAAATGATGTAGAACCAATTGTGTGTCCTGGTGAGTATAAAGCGTGAATATCAATGGCTGTATTGCCGAAAGTTACCACGTTACCACCCTCTAATGGGCTGTATTCGAATGTTACCTCAGTTGCATCCTTTGGCGGCAGCCAATATGTTGCCCCAGTATTCTCAGCAATAACTCTTCCGCCAGAAATGTGGTCAGCATGCAGGTGAGTATCAAATACATGGGTAATTTGCGCCCCAATTTCTTTTGCAAAATCAACATAAATATCAGTCATTCGAGTGGCATCAATGATAGCTGCCTCGCCGTTGGAAACCACCATATAGGATAGACATCCTTTTCCAATTCGGACGAATTGATAAATTTCACCGCCATCAGTTAACTCTCCAACCTTAACAGGCTCAAGGTGTTCACTCCATGCTTTCATGCCCCCTTGTAAATAGGAAACTGTTAAGCCTTCTTCAGAGAGCATTTCTGCCACCATGACAGAAGATCCTTCCTTTGCACATACCACTAATATTTCCTTACCGGCTGGAAGCTTATCCAATATGCCTTCTACCCCATCCAGCAATTCAAAATATGGGATATTTAAGTAATCAAAATTTTCCCCTTCAATTTTCCAATCATTAAAATCACTTTCATTACGAACATCAAGAATAAATAATTTTTCTTTATTAAAAACTTTTTTTGTCACTTGTTTTGAAGTCATTACTTTTACAGTCATCAACTTTTACCCCCTATGGTATATTTTAAATTAAAAAAATAATGTTTTTACTTGTTCAAAGAAACCGTTTTTCCTGTCCACTCACTCATACCTGGTACGACATTTATTACTTTAGCAAAACCTTTATCTGCTAGTTTTTGAGCCGCAAGGTCGCTGCGGTTTCCTGTTCGGCACACCACATAGATCTCATCATTTTTGTTTAATTCATCTAAGCGATCTTCTAATTCTCCTAAAGGAATGGAAATAGCGTTAGGTATATGGTTAAAGGCGTATTCTGCTGCTTCTCTTACATCTATAAGCACAATGTTAGTATTCGTTTCTAACTTTTGATTAAGTTCTTCATTATCGATGACATTAAGATGTTTTCTTTCCACTGAACCATCATTGGAAGATTTTCTTAGGTAATGCTTTAGGACTTCTCCCTCTTCGATGGTCCCAAGATACTGATGACCTGAACTTTTTGCCCAAGCCTGAATATCAGCTTTTGACCCCTTATCTGTTGCCTGACTTCCAAAACCTGACCAGATTCAAGATTATTCATTGCCTTTTTTGTTTTAACAATCGGCATTGGGCAGGCAAGCCCTTTTGCGTCCAATAAAAAGTCTGTTTTTAATGATTCCATTTTTTAAAAAACCTCCTATTATTACTCATACAGGTATTAAAAGCTTCCCAGCAGCAAAAATTACTCCTTGTTTCCTTCCCAATCAAGCATCCCGCCAGCCATATTAATGACATTAAACCCATGACTTTCAAGAAGCTGACATGCGCGGCCGCTTCTTCCTCCAGAACGGCAAACCATGATGTATTCTTTAGATTTATCTAATTCATGCATACGGAATTCTAATAATCCAAGTGGAATATGAATGGCTCCTGGAATTTTTCCTGTTTCTACCTCATCCACTTCTCTAACATCGATAAGATTTAAGTTTTTTCCTTCCTTTAAAAAATTTTCAACTTCCTTAGCTGTAAATTGTTTCATTTTAAATTCCTCCCTTTATGATCTCCAGGCGCTCATTCCGCCCTTTACATTTGTCACTTTTGAAAACCCTAATTTTTTTAATATTTTAGTGGCCTTTTGACTTCTCATGCCGCTTTGACAAATAACAATGACTTCTTTGTCTTTTGACAGTTCCTTTTCTGCCTTTTGCGAAAGATGATGGAGCGGAAGATTTTTAAATCCTCTAATGCTATTTCCCTTGAATTCTCCCGGAGTTCTAACATCAATAAATTGCTTGCTGTGATCTTTCAGTTCACTTTTTAATTCTGCTGTTGAAATCTGTCTGACTCCTTTAGTAGGAACCATCCGTTTTATGATGAGAAATAGGAAAAGAGCGATGATTATATAATTTAGATATTCCAAACCTAGACCCTCCTTATTTAGGGGAAATTCTGTATTTAGATAAACAGGTTCACATTGCCTTCTTCAGCATCGGCTAAATAGGCTGCGACACCGGCGTATTCTATATTATCCAGCAGTTCTTCTTGCTGAAGGCCTAACAAATCCATTGTCATTGTACATGCCACTAATTTAATTTCCTGTTCTTGTGCCATTTCAATTAATTGCGGCAGCGGCACAGCATTATGCTTTTTCATCACATCTTTAATCATTTTTTGACCGAAGCCCGCAAAGTTCATTTTGGAAAGCCCCATTTTATCTGCACCCTTAGGCATCATTTTTCCAAACATTTTTTCCATGAAACTTTTTTTCACTTGGATATTCTCATCTTTTCGCAAAGCATTTAATCCCCAAAATGTATGGAAAATCGTTACTTCATGGTCATAAGCAGCTGCACCATTTGCAATAATGTAAGCCGCCATTGCTTTGTCATAATCCCCGCTAAATAAAATGATTGTTGTCTTTTTCTTTTCCGACATTTTATGCCTCCTGTTTTTACCCTGTAGGGTATGTTAAATTCTAAAAAAATTATCCTTTTTTGATCCAAAACCTTAATACATCATTTTCTTCTTCATAATTCAAAAGCTCATGCCCGCTTGATTTAGCCCATGCAGCAAGGTCATTTTTTGCACCTTTATCTGTTGTAAGAATCTCTAGCACTTGACCAGATTCAAGTTCATTCATGGCTTTTTTTGTTTTTACGATTGGCATTGGACATGCTAATCCTTTTGCGTCTAATATTTTATCAGAAGTCATTTATATTACCTCCACGTTTTTATTTCTTACCATTACCCCTATGGGTATATTACTAAATAAAAAAAAGAATGTCAACCGTTATTTTTATCTGCTTTTTACAAGCAAATTAACAGCTTCTTTAATCAATTCATCCGCTTGTTCTCCCTTTTTTTCCGCATCAAGGACACATTCAACCAAATTTGAACTTACGACCACGCCTACAGTTCGATCAACCGCCGATCGAACGGCTGACAACTGTGTGATCACCTCTTTACAATCTTTATTTTCTTCCATCATTTTCAAAATTCCTCTGAGCTGGCCTTCCATTCGCTTTACCCTATTTTTAATTTGATCATTATATTCCATGAGAATACTCCTCTCCATTCCTCGTTTGCTCTTTACATTTTTTACAGTCTGTTAACATATAGCCTGTTACTTGAAATCCCTTTTTTCTAAGGAATCGAATGCTTATATTTTTTTCGAGATTGTCGGAAGCTACAACAAATATTTTCACACTGGATATTTCCTGATAATATCTTTTCATATATCCTACTGGAATGTTCATCGCCTTTAATACCGGGTCCTTATATGACTGGTTGTAATCTCTAACATCTACAATTTGTATAGAATCGTCGTTGACCTTTAATGTGTTAAAACACTGAACTCCCCTGACAGGAAAATATCTATAATATGTTAATACAATAATGATGATTAGTGCTATAATAAAAAATATCATTTTTATACCTCATTTAATTTTTGATAAGAAAATTACTGACAAGCACAATGTTATACCCTTATAGGTATATTGTCAACACCATTCCTTCCGATTCACAGGAGTAAGTTTACTCTTAAGTTTCAGTTAATTTTATAATTGCAACAAAAAAACCCTCAACACCATTGGTATTGAGGGTTTTCATTTTAGTACATGCTCATATATTGTTCTCTTTCCCAAGGATGGACTTGGGTACGGAACATGTCCCATTCGATTTCTTTTGCTTCAACAAAGTGTTCGAAAATATGCTCCCCTAATGCAGAAACAATGACTTCATTTTGTTTTAGTAATTCTAAAGCTTCTGCTAATGTGGAAGGAAGATCAATAATTCCTTCTGCCATTCTTTCAGCCTTACTCATCACGTAGATATTGCGGTCAACAGATGCTGGCGGCGTTGATTGGTTCTTAATGCCATCTAATCCTGCTTTTAACAGAACAGCCAGTGCCAAATATGGATTTGCTGCTGGATCTACACTTCTTACTTCCACGCGTGTGCTGACTCCTCTTGATGAAGGAATACGGACAAGCGGTGAGCGGTTTTGTCCAGACCATGCTACATAGCAAGGGGCTTCGTACCCTGGAACTAACCGTTTATAGGAGTTAACTGTCGGATTGGTTACAGCTGTAAAACTAGTTGCATGCTTTAGAATCCCAGCAATAAACTGGCGGGCAGTGTCACTCATCTGCAGATCCCCTGTTTCATCAAAGAACGCATTTTTTCCATTTTTGAATAAGGACACATTGCAGTGCATCCCAGATCCAGCTACACCGAATAATGGCTTAGGCATAAATGTCGCATGCAGGCCATGCTTGCGGGCAATTGTTTTAACCACTAATTTGAATGTCTGAATTTGGTCACATGCTGTTACTGCATCAGCATATTTGAAATCAATTTCATGCTGGCCTGGTGCCACTTCATGGTGTGAAGCTTCAATTTCAAAACCCATTTCCTCAAGCTCTAGCACGATATCACGGCGGCAGTTCTCACCTAAGTCTGTTGGGGCAAGGTCAAAGTATCCTCCATTATCATTCAGATCAAGCGTTGGCTCTCCATATTGATCTAATTTGAAAAGGAAGAATTCTGGTTCAGGTCCAAGATTGAAATCAGTGAATCCCATGTCTTCCATTTCTTTTAAAACTCTTTTCAAATTGCTGCGCGGATCGCCTTGGAAAGGTGTGCCGTCTGCATTATAAACATCACAGATCAAGCGGGCAACTTTGCCCTTTTCAGCTGTCCATGGAAAAACAACCCATGTATCTAGATCAGGAAATAAGTACATATCTGATTCTTCAATGCGGACAAACCCTTCAATGGAGGAGCCGTCAAACATCATTTTATTGTCTAATGCTTTTTCAAGCTGACTGATCGGAATTTCCACATTCTTAATCGTTCCTAAAATATCAGTAAACTGTAAACGAATGAATTTTACATTTTCTTCTTCCGAAATTCGTATAATATCGTCTTTTGTATACTTTGACATATCTTATGCCCTCCTAGGATGAAAGTTTTAATGATAAAAACGGCTGATTCCTGATTGCTGCTGGGAATGCAAGTTGAACCTCCCAGCCTGTACCAATTCTTTCCTTAGAATTTTCCTAAGTTTGTCATTGGTTACTTCCTTAAATTCTTTTTCTTCTTCCTGTATACTTGCTAGCTCATGTGAATATTTTTCGGCAAAGATCTGTTTGATGCCGGCTATATTCACACCCTGGTCCAGCAAGTCTTTAATCTCAAGAAGCTTATCAATATCATTTAAGGAAAACATTCGACGATTACCTTCTGTTCTTGCTGGTGAAATTAGTTGATGCTCTTCGTAATATCGAATTTGTCTTGCTGACAGTTCTGTTAACTGCATAACCGGTCCAATTGGAAAAAGCGGCATGGAACGCCTAATGTTGCTCCCAGTCACTTATTTCCCCCCTTAAACCAATCTTTCTTTTTATTTTTCTACTATAAAGCAATGTTAGGTTTGTTGTCAACCTCATGTTAGGTTTTCTGACATAGGATTTTTAAACAAGTTTTAATTAAGGTTTAAATACGATGTATCTCCACATAATATTAAAAACTCCATTATACAGAGGGGATTTATGCGATGATATTCAGAAAAAGGATATCGAAAAAGGAACATGAAAATTTGCCATTGAACAATTGGGAAAATCTGCAGCCCTTTTCTATCGAAAATATTAAAAAACAAATGAATCATACTGAAGATTTAAAAGATCGGGAAATTCATATCAATGGTGTTTCTTATATTATTCTTTACCTGTCTCCTTTGGTGGATCAAGAAAAGTTGGAATCAAAAGTAATTAAGCCACTTATAAAAATGGAGAACAATGATATTTTGAACGAATTATACAGCAAGGATATCAAGATTATTTCTAATAATGAGAAAGCGGTAAGAGGGTTATTAGATGGGAATTGTTTGCTCATTAAAAAAGAAGACTCTCAGGAAGGTTTCTTATTGGATGTAAAAGCATCAATGGGAAGAGAAGTTTCCGAAGCTCTTATAGAAAAAGCGATGCTTGGCGCACATGAAGGGTTTGTTGAAAGCCTTAACAAGAACATCTATTTGCTGCGGAACCGGGTTAAAATGCCCGGGTTTACAGTTAAAAAGTATAGCTTAGGCACAAAATCCCCTACGGATGCATGCTTATTGTATGTGGATCAATTGGTGGATCCTGAAATTTTAAATACAGTTGAAAAACGATTAACAAGCATAAGTCTTGATTTTATCCGGTCGCCAGGTGATATACAGGACTGTATTGAAGAACAAACATTCTCTCCATTCCCCCAACTTTTAGACACGGAGCTTCCGGAACGCGCTGCTTGCAATCTGAAGGATGGAAAAATAGCCATAGTGATCGATGGAAGTCCCAAAGCATATATTTTACCAGCTACTTTTACTATATTTTTCCAGTCCCCCGATGATTATGCAAGCCGATGGGAATTAGGTTCTTTTTTCAGGCTCCTTCGATTAACTGGTTATATTAACGCTTTAATATTGCCAGCACTTTATGTAGCGATTGTTACATTTCATTACGAGGTCATTCCTACAGAGCTTGTTTATTCATTTCAATCAACTTTAAGCTTTGTACCTGTAAAGCCAATCATAGAATTGCTGGGCATGCAATTCACCTTCGAATTATTAAGAGAGGCATCCATCCGTTTACCAGCTTCTATTGCCTCTACATTTGGAATTGTTGGTGCTTTAGTTGTTGGAACATAAATGGTTGAGGCAGGATTTGTTTCCTATGGAGGCTTGATTGTTGTAGCATTAACTGCCGTCTCTTCTTTTGTTCAGCCTAATATAGAGATGAGTAGTTCTATACGTGTCCTTGGATTTCCTTTAATGATCTTAGCAGGAATCTTCGGCTTTCTCGGAATTATGGTGGGCGTTTTATTAATCTTAATCCATCTTTCCCGTCTCACTTCTTTTGGTGTTCCCTATTTTTCGCCTTTTGCCCCCCTTAATGTACATGAATTGAAAGATACAATCATCCGTGCCCCTGTATGGATGAAGGGGGATCGGCCAAAAAGCTCATCTCGAATTCATAAGGTGAAAATGGAAAGAGAGTGGAAATTAAATGATGGTGAAGACCCGTATTAATCAATCGGAATTATTTTTTTTATTGGTGCAAACTATGGTGGGGATAGGGATATTATCCTTACCCTTCCATACCTATAAAAGTGCACAACATGATGGCTGGATCGCTGTTTTGATTTCAGGATTTGCTTTTCAGCTAGTTATATTGCTTTTGTGGCTTTTATGTAAACGCTTCCCCCATCTTACTTTATTTGATTTTAGCAAAATTATTTTGGGCAGGACATTCGGAAACTTCATTAATATCCTTTATATTGTCTATCTGCTTATCATTGTTAGTTATACCTTTATCGTCATTGATGATATTTTCGTTCGATGGATTTTCCCCGGTACACCAAAGATTGTATTGCTTTTCTTAGGTATGGTTGTTCTCATTTATGGATGTATTGGGTCGATAAGAAGCATGGTGTATTTATTTTCTTTCCTGTTTATATTCATTTTATTTTTATTTTTTATTACCCTTCTTACTTTTCAGGATCCACACTTTGATTTTCGTTATCTTTTTCCTATTGGATCAAGTGGCGTCTGGAAGATTCTTAAAGGCATGAGAGAAACCTTTCCAGCCTTTACCGGATATGAAACATTGCTTATTTATTTTGCTTTTGTCAAACACCCTAAAAGCTTCTCAGCAATGAAAGGAGCACTTTTTGCTATTTTTTTTGTAACCGTGCTTTATACCTATATTGTTATTATCGCTACGATCATGTTTAGCCCTGCCGAAATAAAAATTATTCCCGAACCTGTTCTCTACATGCTTAGAACGATTGATATACATGTATTACAACGTTTAGATTTAATATTTTTATCGATTTGGGGGATCATCATTGCAACTACTTTTCTAAGTTACGCCTATTTGGGAAGTATGGGAATTAGCAAATTATTATGCGTGAAACATAGTATTGCTGTTATTTTTTCTAGCGCAGTGGTTCTTATCGTATCTATTACTTTTCATTATTACATAGAAATTATCAATTTTAGAAAATGGGCGGAGATATTAAACTTGACCTTTGGCATTCTAATTCCTGCACTTCTTCTTCTCATTGCTATTATCTTTAAACGGGAGGCATCATACGGCTATGAAGAAAAGTAAACTGGTCCTGCTCCTCCTTTCTCTAACACTATTAACAGGCTGCTGGGATGAAAGATTACTGAAAGATGTTCGAACCGTTTACTTATCAGGCTTCGACTTGGATGAGAAAGGAGAATATCTGACTACTGTAGTGATCCGAAATTTAAATATTAGCAAGTCTAGCAGAGGAGAAATGTCTATCACGAATGAAGTAGTATCTGGAAAAGGAAAAAATATAAGGGAAACAAGTTTAAAAATTGATCAAAGTGTACCTGGCATATTTGATCCGGCTAAAGGAAGAACGGTCATTTTAGGGAATGATATTGCAAAAGCTGATATTTTCAATGTTTTAGATTCGTTTTATCGGGACCCAAGAATCAATGTAAACTCTAAAGTGGCTGTTACTTCCGGCAGTGCCAATAAACTAATTCAGCACTTGAGTGAAAAGGAAATGGAAAAAGCAGAATACTTTTTTGAAATGATTAAAAGCAGTGAAGTTATGACTGAGATTCCATCAGTAACAGCTGAAACGATTTGCACTTATATGCTTGATGAAGGAAAGGATTTCTTTCTTCCCTACTTAGAAATAGATGAGGTAGATCAAACGGTAAAAGTGAAGGGAACTGCACTTTTTCATGACCGGAGCTTTACAGGTGAATATCTTTCCGTTGATGAAAGTAAGTTATTATTACTTTTTATGGATAAAAAGTCCAGAAAAACTATATTTACACATATTATTGAACAGCCAACAGACACAGCCTTGAGTTATGATGTGAAAAGAGTGTCAAGAGATCTAAAAATTAGGAAAAGGGATAAAGTCAGTGTTGATTTATCTCTTCAACTCGATGTAGAGGTTGTTGATTTCCCAGAAGATCATTTAAATAATCAGAAAATGATAAAAGATCTAAATCGGCAATTATCAAGACAAGTTTCGAAAAATGCAGAGGCTCTTTTTAAGAAACTTGCAAACCACCAGAGCGATATTCTTGGATTAGGCAGAGAATTAATCGCCTATCATCCATCGATTTGGAAAGAAATAAAAGGAAAAAATTATTATGAAAATATTGAGGTGAACCCTAAGGTAAAAATTAATATTATCGGCAGCGGTATTACTTTATAATAGCTAAAAAAACAGCAGCTCAGACCTTGTAAATAAAAAGTTTAGCTGCTGTTTTTATTAATTTTTTTATACTAATCCTTTTTCTAATAAATGGTTTAATGCTGTGCAGATAGCTATTTTTACGTGGGAGTATGTGAGTCCCCCTTGTACGTAAGCGACGTATGGCGGGCGGATTGGGCCGTCTGCGGATAACTCGATGCTGGCGCCCTGGATGAAGGCGCCGGCAGCCATGATGACGTCATCTTCATAGCCAGGCATTGGGCTTGGATATGGAGTCACATGGGAGTTGATCGGTGCTGCATATTGAATCGCCTGGCAGAAGGCAATCATTTTCTCACGGTC
>Ga0182742_1002105_pt1 | contig 22996 bp, 25 predicted proteins | sample eDN5th37CBELigMG_FD_128880 | JGI IMG/M metagenome (GOLD analysis project Ga0182742, IMG submission 128880) | Enriched Miracle-Growth compost microbial communities from Emeryville, California, USA - eDNA 5th pass 37_C BE-Lig MG (version 2)... ... | reverse complement strand
GGCCAGCAGCGGCCACTCCGCAATGTTCGCCATCGAAACGCTGCCTGAGGGGTGCTCACCTGAGGAATGTTTACGCTTCGTCCAAGGTACCGAGGTTTATTGCACAAACCTTGCGCGCTCCCCAAGCGTGGCAACAGTGCAGTCTGCAGCATAGCCCCGTTAAGTGGTAACCGACGGTTAAACAGCAGCCGTCATCTTAACCAATGTCAATTTTGAATGTGGAGCGAAGTCGTGCGGTCAAACCAGCGAATTCCGTGGGAGCGTAGTTTAGTTGCTATTTGTGCAGGACTGTTTGTCTCTGCATTAGCACTAACCTGGATTTCACAGGTTTGAGGCCGCTGCTTACATTGCTTCGCGGCCCACGCTTGGGAGGCCTGGATTCAGGCCTCCGCCGTTGATGCTGAAGGTCATGGCGGGTCCATCATCTGACCATTGTGTGCGGCTCAGAGGAGACCTTCGGATTTTGTCATCGATAGACTGATTAAACTCAAGGCTTTTGCACGGGCGGCGCGCTCGGCTTGGTCGTACTCGAATCCTCTGTGCTTGGAGCGCTCTCGCCGATGTTATCCCTGAAGGCTGGGGCATTCAGAAGTTGCTCCTTGGTCATTTTCAGAATGAGACGATCCGGGATGCCTGTATCATGTCGTGCAGCCGCGCCGGCGGCAGGAGGGGTCGGCGCTGCGGTTCCCGACTGGGCGTCAGTCGGCACTGAAGGCTGGCTCACAGGTGAGCCGGGCAACGCCGCATTGGAGTTTGCTTCAATTGCTCCGGGTTGAAATACGAGCATGGACATGGGAACGGCGACATCCTTCTCGCCGATCCCCAGAAAGCCGCCAACGCCAATAATGACTGCAGCCACCTGCCCACTGCGGCTGATCAGGACGTCGTTGATTTCCCCGATATTCTCGTTGTTGGCTCCATACACCCGCGTTCCGCGCAAATTGGTCGAACGAAACTGATCCGGCCGGCGCATCTCAAGGAAGACAGAGCCTTTTGCGGCTGGGCCCGCGCCAGATATGCCGCCTTCTGCCGGTTGCGCTTGCGGCGAAGATGTCTGCGCAGCCACGGGACCGGCCGCTACTAGCGCGGCGACAAACATAGTGCCCACAAAAGGCTTCGACATCTACCAATCTCCAGAGTCCACGAGGCTTCATTCTGCCCAAAGCCTCTCAAGGACACAATGTGCGACCTATCCACCCAGGCACATAACCGCGCGAATTACTTCTGACAAACAGCCTCGACCATCCGCGACGGGCAGACATTGGGGGTGGGATGCGGGGGCTGGTTACTATGTTCCCTCCATCGCGGTGCACTTATAGTCGTTCTCATTGGCATTCTTGAATACCCTCACGAGAGGCAGCGCTACCTTGAAAAAGCTCATAACGGCAGCAACGTTGGATCTTCGCCGGCTTGCCGGCAACCGCTGCGGTCTCGGGCGCCAGCACGAGCGCGCCTGCGCAATCAGGCCTCAGACACAGGAGCTAGCAGCGTACCGTGCCACGACCAAGGAATGACTCAAAGGGCCTGTCCGGCCGCCACAGCCCGCTTCCCGCCGCGACCACAGGCGTTGAGCAGGAGGCCGACCTCAGTCAACCGGTCGAGGCCGTGGACGCTGTCGAACAGGCGACCCAGCATGTTCTGAGTGCAGAAGCGGGCAAGCCCCCTCGCCCCAGCAGCGTACTTCGTGATCTGTATCATCTGTTCCGTGAACTGTTGCACGGGCGAGCAGGTTGGCCTGTCATCCGACTGTTCCTCGCGATTGTTGCGGTTCTGATCGGCAATATGTTTGGTCAGGTGCGGCTGAATGAATGGAACGGCGCCTTCTTCGACGCGGTCGAGAAGCGAAATTCTGTCGCCTTTCTCAATCAGCTCGTGGTCTTTCTCATTATCATTGCTGTGCTTTTGGCGCTTGTCGTCGCTCAGACCTGGCTCCAGGAGCGGCTGAAAATACGCCTGCGAGAGCGGCTGACCCACACCCTGTTTGATGTCTGGCTCAAGCCTGCCCGAGCGTACCAGCTCGGGCACGTAGGCCCATCTGGAGCCCAGGCCGATCAACGGCTGCAGGAAGACTGTCGCTTGTTCTCGGAATTCACGACCGAGCTTGGGATCGGCATGCTGCAGGCGCTGCTTCTGCTGGTCAGCTTCATCGGCGTCCTCTGGACTCTCTCCTCCTACGCCAGCTTCGAGTTCGAAGGGCGTGAGATCGTGATCCCAGGTTATATGGTGTGGGTCGCTGTTGCCTACGCCGGCATCGGGTCGGGGCTGACCTGGCTCGTGGGTCGGCCGCTCATCCGCCTGAACACCGAACGCTATGCCCGCGAGGCCGACCTGCGCTTTGCGATCGTTCGCGTCAGTGAGAGCGCAGAGAGCGTGGCGCTCTATTCGGGAGAGCCGGACGAGCGGCGCAATCTCAACAGCTTTCTCGATGCCGTTCTCCTGTCGACCCGGCGCCTTTCCGGCGCTTTGGCCCGTCTGACGTGGATCACGTCAGGCTATGGCTGGCTTGCGATCGTAGTGCCGATCCTCGCTGCAGCGCCGGGCTATTTCAGCGGCCGGCTTTCGTTCGGCGAAATGATGATGGTTGTCGGCGCCTTCAATCAGGTGCAAGCCGCCTTGCGATACTTTGTCGATAACTTTCCCAAGATCGCTGACTGGCGCTCAGCCGTGCTGCGCATCGCAGGGTTTCGTCAAGCGGCTCTCGATCTAGATCGCATTGCGGCCGGAAGCCGGCGCATTGAGATCCGCGATCATCCCAAAGGCTGGCTCAGCTGCGAGAACCTCTCCATTGCCTTGAATGATGGGAGCATTCTCATCGAGGAGGCAACGGCCGAGGTTCGTACCGGCGAGCGTGTTCTGATCGTCGGGGCCTCGGGCTCGGGCAAGAGCACCTTGTTTCGAGCCATTGCCGGGCTGTGGCCTTGGGGATCCGGCGTCATCTGTGCCCCTGCTGGCCATGACATGATGTTCCTGCCGCAACGTCCTTACCTGCCGCTTGGCAGCCTCCGCTCGGCGATCTGTTACCCTGCCAGTGCGGATACGTTCGACGATGCGGCCGTCCTGGCCGCCCTGAACCGCGTTCACTTGCATGAATTCGCCAAGTCGCTCGACCGTGTCGAGCGCTGGGATCGCTCGTTGTCGCTCGGTCAGCAGCAGCGTGTGGCGTTTGCGCGCGTTCTTCTCCATAAGCCCAGGTGGGTGTTCATGGACGAGGCGACCTCGGCGCTCGACGACGACAACCAAGCCTCGATGCTGGCGATCTTCGAGCACGAACTGCTCAACACATCCGTGCTGTCGATCGGCCATCGCCCCGGCCTGGACAGGTTCCACACCCGCACGCTTCACATTCGCAAGACCGATGAGGGAGCGATCCTCTTGACGCTTCCGACAGCCCAAGCAGGTCGGCCTTGGCTGCGTTGGCTCGATCGGTTGCGGGCACGATGAAGCTGAAGGTTCGCTGCGGAATAGAGCCTCACTGTTTCGAGGCCGTCTGGGAAGGGCGGCGATGGCTTCAGTTCGTTGACGACGCAGCACCATTCTCCGGACTTGAGGATGGGTTGTTTGACTGACTGCTCAGGCGCCTGCGAAGTTCGTCGGACCGCTTCTGAAGCGCTTCCTGAGTCTTTTTCTGCTGCTCCGCCAAAACCTGCGGATCAATCGGCGGCCCGTCGAACGCCTTTCCAAACCCCTCCGTTGGGACGACAAACGTCACAACCGTGCCAGCTTGATTCCGGGCGCTGACGTTCAGGGCGGCGCCCTTCTTGACGGCCGTGACAAAGTCGCCCTTCAGCGCGGCCTCGGCAAAACAGCCCTGCGGGAGGCAAGTCGCATAGCGACCAGGGACTGGTCGCCCTTTGTCCGCCGTGACCCGAAGGCCAGGGGACAGAAGGAACCCCAGCGGCGTCAGGATCCGCAAGGTCGTCTCTGGCTTCTTGCCCTTGGCATCATAGACAGCGACAGCAAGGACCTTGTCACCTTTGTCCGTGACAAAGTCACGTGTGGTGTAACAGATCTCCCTCTTCGCCTTGTCGTCCGTTCCGCACACCTTGGTCCAATCCGGCTGGTCCGGTTCCGGTTTCAGTTGCACGGTCACCGGCGAAGCATTCCGGGGCTGGATCCCTTGGGATGCCGCGGCGGGCGGCTTGGCTTTCGGCGCCGGTCGCGACGGTTGAGCCAGGCCGGCCACGGGGCTGTATGCAAGTGCCGTCGCCACAACAGAAGCGGTAAAACGGGAGCATCGCATCGCTTGAATTCTCCTCTCATTGCAATGTGCTGTGCCTGAACCACGCTCCGAAGTGTCGCTACTCCAGCGTGGCGGCTTTGTTCGAAGCGGTGAGCTGACGCAGCGTCGCTGCATCCAATTCGCTCGTCACTTGAATCCCGTGATCGTCCTGGAAATCCTCAATCGCCTGACGTGTGCCCGGTCCTACGATCCCGTCGAGGATAAGGGGGCCATATCCGAGTTTGGTCAGGGTCTGTTGTGCTGCGACAATGCTGGCGTGATCCGCCCTCTGTCCTTCGCCGAGTGTTGAAGCCATTCCTCCTTCAACGCTTCGGGTCCGGTCTGATGCGGCATCCCGTTGGGCCCGCAGCCGGATCAGATCGGCCTGCACTTGGTCCCGCGCTTCCTTCAAGGAGTCCAGTTCCCTGGTCAGCGTGGCGACCTCGGATCTGAGCTTATCGAGAGTTCCGAGAACTCCCTCCCGTTGGGCTCGCTCGTCAAGCAGTTCCATCTGCCTCTGATGCAGGCTGGAGACCTGACGACGCAAATGCGCCTCGGACTCTGCCGCCGCATTCCGCGACATGAGCAGGAATCCCCATCCGACCGCAGCGACAAGAACCAGCGTAGCAAGAACGACATACCGATTGGTCGACTTCGACTGTGGTTGACTTGGCATCGTCAGGACCTCTCAGAACGCTTGAGGATCATGGTTGTCTCAAATCCTTCGGGTTGGATCGAGGCAGACCTGTCCTTCAAAACCTACTCGCCAGTCCAACGTGCTGCAAAGAGCCGTGAACCGCGCATTAAATTGTCTCGTCAGGGTACACCCCCCAGACCTTTACCTGCCGAACATAACCAGAAAGATCGTGTCCGGGCACGCTGACAGCGCACCATGTGACATCACAGTGCATTATCCGAACAAGCACCCCTGGCTGAAGCCGTGCGAGAGTTGCGGCCCGATCCCTCGGCCCGGCCCGCAGGTTGATATTCATTGTGCTCCACGGCGCCGCAAGAGCCATTCTCCTTGTGGACAGAAGCGCCGAATGGACCCAGCCCTCGGAACCATCGCTGCCCCTGACGCGGCGCCAGTTGCCAAACTCGGCAATGATCTCAATTGGCAAGCCCTGGAGCTGGTAGATCCACCGAACCGGATACTGCTTGCCCGGTCCGACGCGAACATTCGTCTTCGATCGCTTCAGCGACACGAAGCGCGGAATTGTCGGGTTGCAGACGCCTCGCGACTGCGCATGAGCACGCGGAGCAATTGCAGCCCACAGGCCGCAGAGTAGCGCAGCTAGCATCCACAATGCAACCCTGAGCACGCTACTGGCATCCCTGACGAGCTTGCCGCATCACGGCGCTGAAACCTTTGAGAGGAAAGCTGTACGTCGTTGCGTTCCCGCGTTTTGAAATTGCTTCGACGATTGCGATCCGCCCCTTCTCAAGCACACGGGCAAACTCAGCCTCACGTTCGCTCCGTCGCAGCCATGCATGACTTCCACGTGAGATCATAGTGAAGCGCTTGCCGTCGACGCTAAGGCGAACTCCCCTGGGAGCAAGCTTGTAACCAACCTGAAGGCTCGCCTCGGTTCGAACCTTGCCACGATTGAGGCGACGGACGAACCGCGTAACCCGTCCATGATCGAGATGTTCCGGCTTCTTCGAGGAAGCGTCGGAAAAGACGTAGCAGCTTGCGGACTTGCTCTCGTAGCCCTTCCAGGCGCTCCAGCTGTGACTCGTTCCGATCAATCGCGGTGTTTGCGCCAAGGCGCAGGTGGCCGAGAGTATAACGATTGCGACGGCCGCGCTTATCACCTTCATCTACAGAATACTCGCCTTGGTGGTGGAGGAAGCTGCAACATTCCAAAGCCAGGTTACCTGCCAGTTAATCGCGTCAAACTGGCAACGTCCACGCCGGCAGTATCCGGCGACGAGCGCAAGCGCCTATCACGCGTTCAAGAACTTTTGGCAGCGTTCGCCTGAGCGATGTGCTTGGTTCACCGTGGGTCAAACCGTGCAGCTGCGACTACTGCGCGTTGGCGGAATTGTTCAGAGCGCTGGCCGCAAACGTCACTACCCTCGCTGACCGCATTAGCGATTGTAGCGTCTGCGCATGTAGCTCGCCGGTGACGGTCAACCCAACTACACGCTGGAACTCTTCAATTGCTTGACGTGTGGTAGGACCGGCGATGCCGTCGGCTTCGAGCTCACCAAACCCCAGCTGGGTCAGAGCTTTCTGTGCCGCCAGCACATCTTGCTTCGTCGGCAATGGAGTAATGCCGCGCAGGGCTGGCGCACTATCGAGAGCTGGAGGTGCATGGATTCTCTGAAACGATCCCAGCTGATCGCGTGCGGTCTTCAGGCTAGCTTCAGTTTCCTCGTTCTTACTCGTGAGACGATCGGTGTCGTGTTTCGCAGACGCGAGTTGCTCAAGGAGCTTTGTGATCTCACGCTGTCTTTCCTCTGCTATCCTTCGTTGTGACAGGAACTGGGTTTGATAGTCGCTCAATGCGGTCGTTTGTCCGCTGAATTTTCGTTCGAGCTCAGCAGATGACAGAGCGGAATAGGCGTAGCTTGCCCATCCCGCGATAGCGATGACAGCTATGGCGGGAACCATCCCGAGGCGCTTGGCGGCACCGACATTTGAATCATGCATTCGAATCACGTCTTCTTCTTTTCCACCGGTATAGTTGGCTAACGATAGGCGGTTGCCTGAGCGAAGATGAGCACGAACTTGGTCAGAGATTGACGAAGTGCAAGTCAAACCAAAGTGATCGAGGCACTCCCGAGCAACCAAGCGAATTCTAAGCCGTCAACGGCTCCTCGTCTTCTGGGACGCCGTCAGACCTTTTGGGAGCCTGCGATCCCTGAGCCCATTCAAACCTGAAGCTCCCTGAGATTGTTAGCTGAATTTGACGTCAGGATCACAAGCTTCTCCTTAGACTCTCGGCTGGATTAGACCATCGACCTGAAAAAGGCATCAGTCAAACGACGTTGATCATGAGATGGCGACACTCAAAAATGTCTGTCCGCTGGCGTACCAAGAAAATTCCCGCTTCCCATATCTCTGCGAGTTCATGGCACGGGTACCGCTGGATGCGAGAATGCACATGTGAGGGAGTTTCTTCTAACGGGATTGAGAAAAGAGCTGTGAAGGCCGGGCTGAGCTGAACTGGACCGTTAATCCTGCTTCATCCGGGAAGGATCGACCGGGGTCACAAACTTGTCCCCGACAATGAGAACAGGGCCCGGGTGACGACTGCGGGGCGCTCACGGTAGATGCGATCGAGTTGCTGCATGAGGCGGTCAAGCTCAGGAGATGCGGGTGAATAGTGGCAGGCACCGTGTGCCTCTACTGGGATCAGGCCAGCCTGCTGCAGGGTGGCAAGACCCTGACTCGCAATCAGGTCACTGGCGCGCATTTCCTGCACGAGATCAGCAGCATACCATCCGCGGCTTGGATGCCGGTAGAGCCAAAGAAGCAGTTCGATATTCCAGACCGATCGGAGGGAATGGCGAAGAAAGTCACGCAGTTCATCATCCATCAAACCAGAGCCGTACCCTTTTGTAAGTTCAAGTGGAATCGGGCGCCGCTACAAAGCCCCGCCAGAGTAACTATCCAATCCAAACGTCCAGACCGGGATGAAGTCGCCATCTTTACTCTTGGTGAGCACTTCCGCCTGATGCCCGCAACGCCCTGAGGAGCAAGTGACTGCAATGGCAGCCTGCATGGCCTCGTCTCTGCCCGCGAAAACCCCGAGGACAGAGGAAGCCTGCTGTACAACCCAGCGACCGTTGTCGGGGATAATTAGATAGCGGTCACATTGCATGAGCTGCTTTATAGAGCATCAGACAGTTCCGGCTAGCCCGAAGTGAGAGGCGCCCTAGGTGGAGACGTGGCCGAGGACATGCTCACGATTGAAACATGCGAATCGATGCAAGTATTGTGGTTTGCTAGTTACAAAGTTTGGCTTGGCGAACGCGACATCTGGGTCTAATTTCCGGCGAACTAGGAGCCTGAGTAAACGAGACAATGCGAAGAGATCAGGTGTCTATCCGTACACCATTGTGGCTTATGCTTGCGGTGGTTGCTTGTGTCGCCGTTCTTTTGGCCGTCCCGCTGCTGGTTAAAGTCTGGGCACCCGTCATCGTGGCCGAGGGTGGGAAGCCAGATGTCATCCGCGGCAGACCCATCGCGCCCAGTTTGCTGCATTCGTTGAAGAACGGATGAGTTGGCACAAGCGATATGCTCCCAAGATCTTCGTTCGATGACGGCGCGACCAAGTGAAGAATTGCCCTGGATCTCGAGACCCACCAGCGAGAGGAAAGCCGTCATCTGCGCGTCATCGACACAGTGCAGCAGTGACGGGCCGAGCATATAGCTGTGCAATGCCTTGAACTTGGCGCCGCTCAAAGGAGAGTTGGCGACGTCGAGCGCCACGGCCGCAGCTCCCGTAAGGACGAGGCCACCCGAGGCTTCGTTGTTGATGAATGCACGCAGGGCTGAGCGCGGACGAAGGCTAGACGCGTGCATTTGAATTCCTGAAATGTTTCGGCTAGAGCTTGGCTTCATGGTTCGCAAGAAGGTTCAACCTGAATCGAGCCTTTCAGAGCAACCACTGGAGAAGGCTTTATAGGAGTTAAGTCTCCTTCTTGTTCCATAGAACGAACTTGGGCAAAAGGGTTCGCCTATTCAAGGAAGGAAACGCATTGATCCCACGACCCATTTCCACCGCTCCGCAACAGGAGGACCATCCTTTGCTGCTGTTCTGTCCGGAGCAGGGTGGATGGCATACCGGTGTGTGGTTCTTAGGAAAGTGGCTGGCCTACATTGATACGAGCGTCATCCTCGCTCCAACCTATTGGGCCCTAGTGCCGGTCGATCCATCGGAGTAATGCATTCTCCTTATTTTGCTCGGCGAAAGCGCGCGATCATACAGCGCAGCCTTCTCGCCGTGAGTGCCTACCTACCCAGGAGACGCTACGCTTTGAAATGACTGAGAACATCTTCTATTAACCAACGTTAGCGAGTTGTCGGTGTTTACCAGGACCCATAGGCAATGACGTGTGGCTCCATCCGGTTGAACTCAATTGCCTTCATAGGCGACGGAAGCACCGCCGTTCGACCGGGCCCAGCTACGCACCGCTTGGCGCTGCCTAACCTCATATCTCCAGAAATCCAGATTTAGCATGGGCCGCATTCGTAACATTCTCGCACTTCTGCGGGGGCAGCTCTGGATCATCCCGCTCCTCCTTAGCATTCTTGCGTTGGTCCTTGCCTTCTGGCTTCTCACGCATGGAGCGAATCTTCTAAAGAGTTGGAACGGGGAGCACTGGTGGCTCTACAGCGGTGACGCCAGCACCGCGCGCGGACTTCTGTCGAGCCTGCTCTCAGGGTTGATGACGATGACGTCGCTTATTGTCTCCGTGACGTTCGTCATCCTGACCCTTGCGGCCAACCAGCTCGGGCCGCGCCTGATCTCGACCTTCATGGCAGATCGGCAAATCCAGGTAGTGCTCGGCCTCTTCCTCGGCACGATCCTCTATATGGTGATCGTGCTGCGCAGTCTCGATGAAACCCTCGGCGCTCAAGGCGTCCCTCATATCGCGGTGACCATCGGCAGCGCCCTGACCGTCATCTGTCTCTTCGCGTTGCTGTTTTACGTGCACAAGATCGCCCGGTCCATCATCGCTGATAATATCGTGGCCCAGGTTGCAGGCGACCTTCATCGTAACATCAGCAGCATGCTGCCGAAGAAGGCAGGACCTGCCGAGCACGAGTTGCCTACGATGATCAAGCCGCGAGCCGATGCCGTTTCTTTGGACCAGTCCGGCTATATTCAGGTGATCGACTATAATGCTCTTGCTGCCTTGGCCTGCGGTCAAGTAGCGGTGCTGCAGGTAAAGGTCCGGACAGGACATTTCGTATTGCGAAACGGGGAGCATGTGGTCGTCTTTGCCGACCATCCGCTCGCTCCAAAGACGATTCAGGCCATCCGAAGTGCATTTGTAATCGGGACTGAGCGCAGCCCCGCGCAGGATTTGGAATACAGTCTGCGCCAATTGGTCGAAATCGCCTTGAGAGCACTCTCGCCGGGAATCAACGATCCGTTCACTGCCATTGCTGTTATCAATCAGCTCGGTGCCGCGCTCGAGGAAATTTTCCAGCGGTCGCTCCAGCCAGTCATCTGGCGCGACAAAAGCGGTGACGTCCGGGTGATCGCTCAGCGCTCGGACGTTCAGGGGCTCACCGACGCCGCATTTGATGCCATCCGCCAAGCCGGCCGCGACATCCCTTCCGTGCTGATCCGGATGGCCGACGTCCTGGCCCAGCTTGCTCCAAGCGCCCGCGCCGGGGCGCCGTATAAGGCGGTCATGGAGCATCTCGGAAGATTGATCGAAACAGCCGAGACCGCATCCCTGGCACCCAGCGACCGAAAGGCCATTCTGGTCAGGATCGAGCAAGCCTTGGCGGCCGTCACGATCCGGAATTGAAGGAGCGAACATCCATGTTCTTTGACTCATGGGCCGGCTTGGCGCGCGTTCTCGTGGTCGGCACGCTGGCCTACATCGCTTTGATTCTCATTCTGCGCATTTCCGGCAAGCGCACACTCACCAAGTTGAACGCCTTCGACCTCGTAGTCACGGTTGCGCTTGGTTCCACGCTTGCCACCGTTCTGCTCAGCAAGTCGGTAGCCTTAGCCGAAGGTGTCCTCGCGATGACTCTTCTGGTGTTCCTCCAGTTCGTGATCACGTGGTTATCGGTTCGCTCATCTCGCTTTCGGGCGTTCGTGAAGAGCGAGCCCACGCTCGTCATGCACAAAGGTCAGTTTCTCGACAGTGCCTTGCGGGCACAGCGGATCACGCAGGAGGAAGTCATGGCCGCCTTGCGCTCGAACGGAGTGGGGGACGCTGCTAAGGTTGCGGCTGTCGTATTGGAGACAGACGGCTCGCTCGCGGTTGTCATGGAAGCCACTCCTGACGCGGCCAAATCAACCCTGAACATCGGTCAAAAATCGTGATCGTCTGCAGCCAGTCCTAAGATTGATGTTGTTGGACGCGAGCGGATTTATCCTCCTGAAGTCCGATAGCCAGTCGAAAGACGCTTTCGCGAGCCGAGGTGGTGCAGACCTCCCACCCCCTAGATCTGTTGCAGATCTTCGAAGGTTGACCAGACTTTTCACTCCGTTTCATCCTCAAAGCCAGGACGCGATCGCTTCCAGAGGTTTCTTGAGTCCACCATGAACAGGCACCAGGCAACCCTCCGCCGGATAGCCGAGCACCAGGAGAATATAGGGCTTCTCCGTTGCAGGACGGCGGCAGATGGTTCCGTCGCAAATCCGGAGCAGGGGCGAGAAAGGAGCAGGTCTTCATGACACGCTCATGCGGCGAGCATTTCAAACTGCTCCGAGAGTGATAGCTGCCGATTGTAGGCATACTTCGCCTGCTGTTTGCGCATCATGTGCACCATCTCAATGCCGCTGAGGATCACACGGGCCGTGGCCGCGGATTGGAACCCGAGCATAGGTCGGACCCGGCGCTTGATCGCGCGATGATCCTGCTCAATCCGGTTATTCAAGTAGCGGCTCTGCCGGATGCTGATCGGCTTGAGCCGGCGCCTTGAACAATCCTCCAGTCGGCTCTCTGCATCACACAACTGGATCGCTTCTTTGTTGATCTGACTGCCATCGATCACGACCCGCTCGGGTCGGCCATGGCGCTTCAGCGCTTTGCGCAGGAACCGCTTGGCGGCTGTGAGGTTTCGCCGCTCGCTGAACCAGAACTCCACCGTGTCACCGCTGCTGTCGATGGCCCGGTACAAGTACATCCACCGCCCTCGGACTTTGATATAGGTTTCATCGACGTGCCACCTCCCCGTGACGGCTCGCTTCCGCTGGTTGAACCGCTCCAGGAGCAGTGGCGCGTAATGCACAGTCCAGCGATGGATGGTCGCGTGATCGACAGTGATGCCGCGCTCGGCCATCATCTCTTCGAGATTTCGCAGGCTCAGGTTGTAGGCTAGGTACCACCGGACGCACAGAAGGATCACCGAGCGATCGAAATGACGGCCTTTGAACATCTAACCCTCCGAAACCTGCCGGAGGGATAGACAGAACTGAGTTATTGAACAGTTTGCGACGGAGCCGGTCGACGGCCATAGTGGCTACAAGGTGCTGGCCGGGCGCAACCAGGTGACGCTTGCGTTCTGCTGGTCACACGTGCGGCGCCGCTTTTACGAACTGGCCGCCGGCGGACCGGCGCCGATTGCGAGCGAGGCGCTCAGGCGCATTGCGGAACTCTACACGGTCGAGAGCGAGATCCGCGGACACTCACCTGAGGAGCGTCGCGCGGCCCGGCAGGAACGCAGCCGGCCCGTGCTGGATGAGCTTGAGCCGTGGCTACGCTCCAAGATTGCGCTCATCAGCCAGAAGTCGAAACTGGCGGAGGCGATCCGCTATGCGCTGTCGCGCTGGGAGGGGCTGACGCGGTTCGTCGATGACGGGCGCATCGAGATCGACTCCAACGTGGTCGAGCGTTCGATCCGGCCCATTGCCCTCAATCGCAAGAATGCATTGTTTGCCGGATCCGATGGCGGCGCGGAGCATTGGGCAGCGATTGCGTCGTTGATTGAGACCTGCAAGCTGATAGGCGTCGAGCCCTACGGCTATTTGGCCGACGTGATCACCCGCATTGTCCAGGGACATCCCAACAGCCGCCTCGATGAGCTGCTGCCCTGGTCCTATCCCGTCGCGCCGGATCTCAAGGCCGTGGCCTGAAGACAGCGCTTACACTGGTCCGGCGAGCGGATCTCCTCGGCTTTAGTCGAGGCGACGGTGAATGCCGTGGTCAGCAAGCGCTTTGCCAAGAAGCAGCAGATGCAGTGGAGCCGGCGCGGGGCTCATCTGCTCCTGCAGACGCGAACCCGGGCCATGGATGGCTTATTGCGTGCTGCATTCGAGCACTGGTATCCCGGCAGGATGAATGACAATGACAGGGACCATAGTCGGGTAGCTGCTTAACCGCCCCACACTTCCTCGTGCTCTCCTAGACCACATTGACGTCACCTGTCACTCGCTCGCCGTGGTCTTCGGCACGTAAGGACCGTTGCCGTCGAAGGTGTAGGCGGTCTTGACCGTGGTGTAGAACTCCTGCGCGTAGCGGCCCTGCTCGCGCGGGCCGTAGCTCGAGCCCTTCCGGCCGCCGAACGGCACGTGGTAGTCCACGCCGGCGGTGGGAAGGTTCACCATCACCATGCCGGCCTCCGCATTGCGCTTGAAGTGCGAGGCGTATTTCAGGCTCGTGGTGCAGATGCCCGAGGACAGGCCGAACGGCGTGTCGTTGGCAAGCTCCAGCGCCTCGTCGTAATCCCTGGCGCGCGTCACGGTGGCCACGGGGCCGAAGATCTCCTCGCGCGCCACGCGCATCTCGTTGCTCACCTCGGTGAAGAGAGCAGGCGCGAGATAGAAGCCGGGCGACTCACGCTTCAGCAACTCACCGCCGGCGACGAGCTTGGCGCCCTCCTCCTGACCGATCTTGATATATTTCAGGTCCTGGTCGAGCTGGCTCTGGTCGACCACCGGGCCGATATGCGTGCCGGCCTTCAGAGCATCGTCGATGACGAGGCCCTGCATGCGCTCCTGCATCGCCGCCACGAACCTGTCGTGGATGCCCTCCGTCACGATCAGACGCGAGGAGGCGGTGCAGCGCTGCCCGGTCGAGAAGAAGGCCGAGTTGACGGCGCATTCCACGGCCACCTTCAGGTCGGCATCGTCGAGAACCACCATCGGGTTCTTGCCGCCCATCTCGAGCTGGACCTTCTTCATCGGATCGGCGGTGATGCAGGTCTGGGCGACCTTGCGGCCCGTGGGCACCGAGCCGGTAAACGAGATCGCCGACACCTTCGGGCTGTTGAGCATGGCCTCACCGACCACGGAACCGCGGCCCATGACGAGGTTGAACACGCCGGCCGGCACGCCGGCGCGGATGATGATCTCGGACAGGGCATGGGCCGAGCCCGGCACGAGGTCGGCCGGCTTGAACACCACCGTGTTGCCGTAGGCCAGCGCCGGCGCGATCTTCCAGGCCGGGATCGCGATCGGGAAGTTCCACGGCGTGATCAGGCCGACGACGCCGACCGGCTCGCGGGTGATCTCCACATCGATGAGCGGCCGCACGGACGGCACCTTCTCGCCGGCCAGGCGCAGGCATTCGCCGGAGAAGAACAGGAAGATCTGGCCGGCGCGGGTCACCTCGCCGATGCCTTCCGGCAGGGTCTTGCCCTCTTCCCGCGACAGCAGGCGGCCGAGCTCGTCCTTGCGGGCGAGGATCTCGTCGCCCACGGCCTTGAGGATGTCGTGGCGCTGCTGGATCGAGGAGCGCGACCAGGCCGGGAAGGCGTCATAGGCCGCGTCGATCGCCTTCTGCGCCTCGGCAGCGGAAGCGCGGGAATATTCGCCGACCACATCGTTGGTGTTGGACGGATTGACGTTCGCCGAGGCTTCCGTCGCCGACAGCCACTCGCCCGCAATATAGTTCTTCGTCATCGTTAACCTGCCTGTGTGGTGTTGATGAGGCCCCGGCGGGCCAGGTTGGACATGAGAGCGCCGATGCCGAAGGTCCACGGCTCGCATTCGGAGCTCGGCTTCATGCGGTTCGTCAGCGCCCCGAGCTTGGGAGCGGCGATGGTGACGATGTCGCCGCGCTTATGCGTGAAGCCCATGCCCGGCTCATTGCGATCCTGGGTCGGCGCGAACATGGTTCCGAGGAACAGCGCGAAGCCGTCGGGATATTGATGATGCGGGCCCAGCGTCTGCGCCACCAGATCCTCGGGATCGCGGCTGATCTTGGTGATCGACGAGGAGCCTTCGAGCTTGAATCCGTCCTCGCCTTCAACCGTCAGCGTCACATTGGTGTTGCGGACGTCGTCGAGGGAGAACGTTTCGTCGAAGAACCGCACGAAGGGACCGACGGAGCAGGATGCGTTGTTGTCCTTCGCCTTCGAGAGCAGAAGCGCCGAGCGCCCTTCGAAATCGCGCAGGTTGACGTCGTTGCCGAGCGAGGCTCCGACGATCCTGCCTTCAGCGGTGACGATCACCACCACTTCCGGCTCGGGATTGTTCCAGGTGGATTTGGGATGAAGGCCCGCATCCATGAAGGCGCCCACCGAGGACAGGGTCGGCGCCTTGGTGAAGACTTCCGCATCGGGCCCGATGCCGACCTCGAGATACTGGCTCCAGGCCCCTTGCGAGACGAGAACCTCCTTCAGGGCCATGGCCTCGGGCGATCCCGGCTTCAGCCGGCTCAGATCGTCTCCCACCAGCCGCAGCACCTCGGCGCGGATGGCCGCGGCCGCGGTGGCATCGCCCCGCGCGCGCTCCTCGATCACGCGCTCGAGCATGGAAACGGCGAAGGTGACGCCGGCGGCCTTGACGACCTGGAGGTCGATGGGCGCCAGAAGCCAGGGCTTTGCAGGATCGCGGCGGTCGGACGGCGTGTTCGCCGCGATCTCGTCGAGCGAACCGATCCGCTCGCCCTGCGCCGTCTTGACCACGCGCGCCGGATCGTCCGCCGCGGCGAGCGCAGCGACCGTCGAGAAGCTGGCGGAGATGTCAAATACGCCTTCCCCACGGATCGTCACCACAGAAGGCCCGACGCCGGGGCGCCACACCCTCCCCGCAAGCGCCCCTTCGAAGCCATCGGCAGGCAGAATCCGATCGAGATTTCCTAAAGTCGATGCAGATGAAGTCATTCTTGGGCCTTTCGGTCAGGTGATCGGAGCATGAATTCTTCCGTGAAAGGACAGTGCCTTCAGCCTTTCACATATTAGAGTAGTTGGGTTCGCACTGTCGTTCCGGGGTCGTCCATGTGATGCTCCGGTTAAGATCGTTGAGGTAACAGGCCTTGCACTGCATGCAGATCTGCGCGTTGGCGTGAAAGCGCATGCGCCCTCTTGGCTGCCGAGCCTAAAATCGCCAAGTTGCATTCGAGGCCGCCCGATCCACATGCTTTGCCCCAAGCCCTCCAAGTCGTCATGGCCACCCAAGAGGTCTCGCATCCGAACAGTCGCCCACGTCGCCACCGTCACGGGCCACCCTGACCTCGTGAGGGCCCGTGGCTCCGCAACCGGATGGTCCGGCTTTTGCCCCTATTATCCGATCACGAGTTAAGACACTGAAATAAATAGTCCGCCTGTCCCTCGCCAAAATGCTCAGTGATGGAGTGCTCTCGAAATCCCCGGGACCGTGTCCGCACCTTGGCTAAGCCGCTGGGCGGCTCGGGGCCGGGCTTTATGCGTGGGAGAACCCGCTCCACATCCTTGTCGGCTGTGGACTGTAGTCTTGCGTCCGGCGCTCGCTCGACGTCATGCTCACGAAACACATCGGCAACGGCCTCCGGGTCCATGTCGTTCGCCATGACGAGAAAGCAGACTGCCTTCTCGTCATGGCCGATGGCCTGCTCATGAAGGCCTTGCCCTCACGAAACCATGACTGTCTCCCTTGCTCAGATACATCCCGCCTAGGCTCTAAGCATTGAGCTTCCACCCTCTTTTCTTGAGCTCATCAATTCCCTTGTTGATCTCTCCTAAAGGGTCCCTTTCGCGAATGATTTCAAGAACGACGTTGTCCATCTTGAATGTGGCTTCGATCGCCTCGCCTAGCTCTTCAAAGTTGACCACTCCGGTGCCGATCGGATCATGACCCCATTCGTCAAGACCCGTGTCAGAGATATGCACGAGCCCGATTGTTGAATGACTGGAGCGGAGACAGGCCACGGGGTCTTCCCCGATATATGCCGCGTTCGCGACGTCATAGACAATTTTCAAATTGTCACTTTTAACTTCTTGTACGACGTCTACCAATTGATCCATGGTGGGCCTGAAACAATACGGCGTGTTTTCGAGGAGTAGTCGAACGCCGGCCTCTTTCGCATGCGGCAATAGAACGTCGAGACTCTCATACAGCCACTCAAGTGTTTGCGGAAGTGGTGGAGAAATCATCGGGCGTCTCGTTCCCGGTGAGATCACCACGTCGGCCACGCCCCACTCGAAGGCAAGGTCCATCACGTCCTTTATGTGGTCAATGCTTTTGCGCCTCATATTTGCGCCAGGACTCGCTAGATTGATGTCGTATCCACCGGCGTTGAGCGACTTCACGCTAGCGCCGTAATCCTGTAGCCGCTTTTTTGCGTCCGAACGCATGGCCGGGGACATCTCGTCTGGCCAGCAATGTGGCGAACTCACCGGCACTTCAAAGACATTGTATCCGCTGCGGGTGAGCTCGGATATTGCATCTATGGCGGTTAACTTCCAAAGATAAGAGAACGTGTTGATGATCATTTTGCACCTAATCCCTAGACAAGTTGTACATGCCGAAGGTTGATCGACGAATGCCCACCTTTCGGCTGCGAAGTGTCGGGCCGGAATGTGAGGGTGATCTCGTCCCAGAGAGCGTCAGACGTAGCTTCCTTGGTCATGCCTGACACTCACGCCTAAACGATTGACGAACAGTCGAGTTAAGCACTCTTAGGATCAGAGCTTGGACGGCCCGGTATATGGCTTAGGATCGACTTCGTGAAACCTCCGTCGACGCAGAGATCTTGACCTGTGATGTAACTTGAGAGTGGGCTTATCATGAACTCAATCGCATTGGCGATGTCTTTCGGTTCAGCGATCCTGGAGAGGGGAATGAGGTGTTCTCTCGCCTGCTTGATCTTTGGGTCAGCGTACACTTTTGCGGACATCGGGGTATGGGTCATGCCGGGAGAGACAACGTTTACGCGTATTCCGTCCGGTGCCCATTCCAGGGCGAGAGTCTGTGCAAGCATAGTGAGCGCCGCTTTGGTGGGACTGTATGCGCCCGATCCCTCGTGGGGCAATTGCCCTGACATCGAAGATGTGAAGCATGCCGCGCCGCGACTCTTCTTCAAGTGCGGATAGCAACTTTTGGCCAGAAGCCACGCGCCGCGAAGGTTGACTTCGAACATCCGATCCCATTCGGCGACGGACAGATCACAGATTTTCCCGGGACTCGCTACGCCGGCATTGGAAACGAGAGCGTCAAGGCCCCCGAATTCCGACACTGCCGCATCTACAAGCTTTGCGGCCACGTCGATGTCGCTAAGGTCGCCGGTTAAAGCGATGGCATCGCCTCCCATCGCGCGCACTAAACCGGCAACATCTTCCTGTGGTTCGGATGCGTCTCGACCACAGACTGCGATGTTTGGGCGCTCGCCTCTTGAGAGTGCGGCTTCGGCAATTCGTAGGCAAACAGCCTCACCGATCCCACGACTTCCCCCGCTTACCAAGACTTTCATCGAATGCTGCTCCTATTTGGAATGAGATCTAGTGACCGCGACGCGCATCAGACTCTGTTCAGCCGACCGCGGGCCGTCGTTGCCGTGTCAGGGCCGGCCTCTGGGCGTTCTCCGTCCACAACCGTCGTGCTATCCTCCTCAGACCGTGACGCCGAGCGGCCATGGGGCGAACTCGGCCGATCCGAAATCGAACAACTCGCTCTTCGTGCGCTCGCCGGACGCGACCCGTAGGATGAGGTCGAAGATGCGTTGTCCGGATTCCTGCACAGTCTCTTCGCCATCGAGGATCGTGCCGCAGTTCACGTCCATGTCCTCTTCCATGCGCCTGTAGAGAGGCGTGTTGGTGGCAATCTTAATCGATGGCGTCGGCTTGCATCCGAAGACGCTACCTCGCCCAGTGGTGAAGCACACGACGTTCGCGCCACCTGCGACCTGTCCGGTCGCCGAGACTGGATCGAAACCCGGCGTGTCCATGAACACGAACCCCTTCGCCGTCACGGGATCAGCGTACTTGATCACGTCCACGAGATTGGTGCTGCCAGCCTTGGCCATGGCGCCGAGGGACTTTTCCAGGATCGTGGTCAGCCCCCCGGCTTTGTTGCCGGGAGACGGATTGGCATTGATCTCTGCGCCGTGCTTGCGGGTATAGTCCTCCCACCATCTCATCAGTTCGACCAGCCTCTCGCCGACCTCCTGACTGACGGCGCGACGGGTGAAGAGATGTTCGGCGCCATAGGTCTCAGTGGTTTCAGATAGGATCACCGTGCCGCCGTTGCGCACCACGAGATCGCTCGCGATCCCAAGGGCCGGATTGGCCGAAACCCCGGAGTAGCCATCAGACCCGCCGCACTGCAAGGCAACCTTTAGCTCGCTTGCCGGCACCGTCTCCCGATGCACGTGGTTCGCTTCGGCCAGCACCTCCGGCACAAAATCCATGCCGGCCTCGACGGTCTTGCGGGTGCCGCCCATCGCCTGGATATCCATGTTGCGGATTCGGTCGGTAAGGTTGTGCTCCTTTAGCATTCCGCCAATCTGGTTCACCTCGCAACCGAGCCCCAGCACGACGATGTGGGAGAAATTCGGGTGGCACGCATATCCGGCAAGGGTGCGCCGCAAGAGCTGAAGAGGCTCTCCCTCCGGCATGCCGCAGCCGGTCTTGTGCGTTAGCGCGACGACGCCGTCGACGTTCGGATAGTCGGCCAGCGGCTCGAACCCGGTAAAGGGATGGCGCTTGAATGCGTCGGCCACGAGGCTCGCCACATGAGCACTGCAATTCACTGAGGTCAGGATGCCGATGTAGTTGCGCGTCGCGACGCGGCCATCCGGGCGGCGAATGCCTTCGAATGTGGCTGGGACCTCGACATAGTCCGTCGGCTTTGCGTCCCGACTATAGGCATAGTCCTTCGCAAACTCGCCCATTCCCATGTTGTGAACATGGACGTGCTGTCCAGGGGCGATATCGGCTGTTGCAAAGCCAATAACCTGGCTGTAGCGGCGCACCGGTTCGCCTTGAGCGATCGGACGCACAGCGACCTTGTGTCCAGCAGGAATGCGGACCGAGGTTGTGATCCCATCCGCGACGGGCACGTCGGCCATCAGGGTCGTGCGCGCGATCACTACATTATCGTCGGGATGAAGGCGTATGACAGGGAGCATCGTCCCGGACTCCTCTTTGTGACACAGCGCGTCGACCAAATTGAGCGCGTTGTACTTGCTAGTCAGACATCTCGCTGGAGCTCTTTGCCGCATCGTCCTGGAAGCGGCGGTTTCCGTCATCCGGCAGCGAGAAGGTCGTGTTGCAAACAATAGATTCCATGGTGGACTTCTGGAACGCCCAAGTCTCTCAAATTCGCAGGGCTCAGAAGAGTAGACAGCACGTGGTCTACAGCCTCCTGCGTGGCTCCTTCCACCAGGATTACCCAACGAGGGACCATATTGGCAGCCCGCCCACGTTGCTCAGCTGTTTGGACGTTGCTTGCACTCTCATCCGCCCGGCAGATATGTGCCGCGCAGATAGCAGGCGCCTGTGTTACTTCAGGCAGGATGGAACGAGACAGCCTGTCGAGAATTTCCACATCCCGGCTTGGCTCGCAGTCGAAGCGGATAGTCCCGATGAAGCCACCTGACCCGGCGCCCAGTGAGACCTCGACATCGCAAAGCGAGCGAGATGTGTTTCTGAAGTGCTCAACCGAGCGTGAGGTCCACTCTGTCGGGCTATTCAGTCGCGCCAGATATTCCGGCCCAGTGAGCACAGACCGGTCGCGAACCTCATAGAGAGTGAAGTACTCCGGAGTTCCCGAGTGGGCGATGTAGCGGCGGCCACGCAAAAAGCCCGGAATGCCGACCCGTTCCGGAATATGCTCCCGGTCATGCCACTCGTAAAAGTTCGCGCGTCCCTCGTCGGTGATGTCGTTCCAAATTGCAATGACTCCTGACCCTGATAGCGACATGGGCTTCTCCTCTTGACACATTGTTTCTGGTTCGGTTCGATCGACCACAACGGTCCGATCGAAGGCGCTAAGCATACGGGTTGGTTAGAGCCTTTGGGCAGCAAATGTCCTACAGGGCATGTTCGACCTGTTCCGGTGCGCCGCCGTTGGCTGCAGAACGGTACGCCGCCTCGACCACAGCAACGGCATGCTCTGTTTCGCGCAAACCTGTTATGGGAGGACGCCCTGACGCCAAATCCGCCCAACTGCGCCGCAAGAACACCGAATAAAACTCGTCCGTGTTGTACTCGACCGTCGTGGCCCGCCCCTGCTGTTGGTCGCGCTCTTTGACGTAGAACTGGTCCGCATAACCTCGGATGTAGGAGGAGGTATGCGAGATGGAGAACGCAAAGTCTCGCTGATCCTCTGCGGTTGATGGATACAAGTAACCCGTTTCAACCACTCCAATTTGGCCTGCAGCGGTTTGGCAGGTGAAAATGGCCTGCTCCTCAACGGTCACATCAGGTCGATATGTTCGTGTTTGAGCCGACACTTGAGTGATCGGGGCGTTTGTCAGGGATGAGATCAAGTCAATGAAATGAACTCCGACATTCAGCAGTACTCCGCCTCCTGCATGCCGTTTGTCCAGCATCCAACTGCACCCGCCGCGCTCATATCGATCGACCGGGCCAACAATGAACCTGAAGGAGAGATGCTGGTAGCCCTCCGGCGTAAGCCCTTTGGAGGGCGAAAGACGGGCAGCCAAATCGCTCACGCGTATGATAAAGGGAACACTGACGTAAACGCCATGCTTCTCCGACAGTTGCCGGATTCGACGAACCTCCTGGAGATTAACCCCGCAAGGCTTCTCGATCAGAAATGGAATGCCGCGAGTTATTAACCGTTCGGCCAGTCCTGCCATTTCTGAGTGGCGGCTGAACACCAGAGCAAAGTCGAACTCCTCCTTGAGGAGATCTTCATTGGAGCCATACAGCTTACAATTCAGCTGATCCGCAAATCCTGGTCCAGCGAATGAGGCAGTGTCTGACACTCCTATCACCTGGACATCAGGATCGCGCAACGCAGGGAGATAGAGGGGAAAGTGCCAGTGGCTGACGTCGAAAACAGCAATTCTCATAAAAGGCTCCGCAGCAGTGCGATTGTCGAGGCCATTAATCCATGTAGGAGCCGCCATTCACACTCAACGTCTCACCGAAGATGTAGCTTGCATCCTCCGACACGAGGAAGGCGGTGGCCCGAGCAATCTCCTCTGGGCGCCCCAGGCGGCCGGCCGGAATCCGAGAGATGGTCGTCGCCTTCATCTCGGGGCTCATCTTGTCGGTAAGCTCCGTCGCGACGAGGCCTGGCGCGATAGCATTGACGTTGATTCCAAATGGTGCCGCGTAGAACGCTAGGGATTTTGTCAGGCCGATGATTCCAGCCTTCGCGGCGGTATAATGTGCGTTCCCAATGAAGTCGCCGCGCTTGCCGGCCGCCGAACTGACGTTGACGATTTTTCCGTATTGTTGGGCTTTCATCGCGGCAAGAACGGCTTGGCAGCAGTTGAACGAGCCTTTGAGATGGATATTGATCATCCGATCCCACTTCTCAGAGCTAATCTCGGGAAAACTGACGAAGTCGCCAATTCCGGCGTTGTTGATCAGGATGTCGACACGACCATAGTCGTCAAGGAGCTGGCGGAAGGCATCCTCGACCTGGGTCGTGTCAGCCACGTCAAAAGCGACTGGGCTGGCATTTCCACCGCGTCCCCGAATAGACTCCGCGGCCTCAGTTGCTGGCTCAAGCGTACGGTCATTGACGATCACATGAGCCCCACGGTCGGCGAGAACATCCGCAATGGCGCTCCCCAATCCGCGTCCTGCGCCTGTGACCACAGCGATCTTTCCTGACAGGTCGGGCTGGCTTGAGCTCATGATAACTCCCGGTATTGGCTTGGCGGGACGAGCGGAGCGCTCAAGTTTGCGAAATCCCGCAAAATATGCTAGTGGAATGGCGTTCCAGCAACCTTGATAGC
>Ga0182742_1002103_pt1 | contig 23005 bp, 27 predicted proteins | sample eDN5th37CBELigMG_FD_128880 | JGI IMG/M metagenome (GOLD analysis project Ga0182742, IMG submission 128880) | Enriched Miracle-Growth compost microbial communities from Emeryville, California, USA - eDNA 5th pass 37_C BE-Lig MG (version 2)... ... | reverse complement strand
TTGGCACATGAGGATCTGAACGAACAAGCTGACGCGGAGATTCGCCGCTTATCGCAAGCCGAAATCCGAACACGGAAGTTAAGCTCTCAGCGCCGATGGTAGTTGGGGGTTTCCCCCTGTGAGGGTAGGACGTTGCCAAGTAAAAGATGGAAAAAGATCAGTAGAAATACTGGTCTTTTTTTAATGTTTGAATGAAGTGAAAATTGAAGGATATGAACGATGTCACTTAGTAAGAAAAGAACAGGCACATATTGAACTAATAGACATAATTTAATTTAAATCAATTTGTTTAAATTCAAAATTGTGTATACAATATTACTTTTTGGTAAAAATAAAAAGTATGGAGGTGGAGATTTTGAATTCAAATAGTTTACAAAAGTCTCTTGGGGAAACATGTATTATATGTGATGAAGAGAAGGAGTTAGGAATTCATCTTTATACAAGTTTTATTTGCAGAGACTGTGAAAAAGAAATGACTAACACACCAACGTCTGACCCTAAATATCAATATTATTTAGAAAAGTTAAGAAGGGTAAAAAACTCACCACTTTATTCATAAAATTCTGAGGCTGATTGGAAAATCAGTCTTTTTTATTGTTTCTTACATCTCTATTGGTTGTGATATATGACGAATCTGTATATACTCAGGTAAGCTAGATATTGTTATAATAGATTTCATCTATAAAAAAGGACGTTGATTTTATAATGGAGACGCCTCTTTACACTGCTTTATTAAACCATGCTAATGTGAAACCAACATCTTTACATGTACCTGGTCATAAAAATGGAGCAGTTTTTTTGCAAGAAGCAAGCCATCTGTATAAAGATATCTTACAAATAGATGTGACTGAATTAACAGGACTGGATGATTTACATCACCCACAGGATGTTATTCTAAAGGCACAACAGCTTACTTCAGAATTATATCGAGTAAAAAGTTCGTACTTTTTAGTGAATGGTTCAACTGCGGGAAATCTGGCAATGATTTTAGCAAGCTGCCAAGTAGATGATGTAGTACTTGTTCAACGAAATTCCCATAAGTCAATTATGAATGGTTTACAACTTGCAGGGGTTAGGCCTGTTTTCCTGGATCCTAAAGTGGATGAAGAGCTCATAGTTCCTAGTTATGTTGATTTTGAAAGAATAAAAGAAGCCATAAGGCTCTATCCAAATACAAAAGTTCTTATATTAACCAATCCTAATTATTACGGCCTTGCCACTGATTTAGCAGAGATTGTTACATATGCACATGACCGTGGAATTCCTGTGCTTGTTGATGAAGCACATGGTGCACATTTTATTATTGGAGATAGGTTTCCTATATCTGCTGTAGAGATTGGGGCAGATATAGTTATCCACTCAGCACATAAAACACTTCCAGCTATGACAATGGGGTCATTTTTGCACTTTAATAGTGACTTAATAGACAAGGAAATGGTAGAGAGCTATCTTTCAATGTTGCAGAGTAGCAGTCCTTCCTATCCGATTATGGCTTCACTCGATTTAGCACGTGCATATTTAAGCAAGACAATGGAAGAGAATTTGCAAGTTGACATAATAGAATCGGTACAAAAGATCAAACAACAAATAGATGCGATAAAAGGTCTGGAGATTATTGAGTCACATGATCGACTTGTTAAAGGTGATCCATTAAAATTAACAATAAGATCTACAAATGGTTTATCAGGATATGAGTTGCAGGAAGTTCTTGAAAGACATAATGTTTTTATCGAATTAGCTAATCCTGAACATTGCTTATTTATATTACCACTTGGTGATATGAATTCGATTATTAATAAAATAACACAAATCAATCCAGTTCATCTAAAGGCTAAAAAAACAAGAATGGCTACAAAGGAGTTAAAAAGACAAGAAGTAAAAGGAATACAACCGCTGGAGGTATCTTACTTTCATCTCAAAAAATACAAAAAGGTACTAATTGGATTAGATGATGCCGTAGGTCATTATTCAGCAGAAGCTATTATTCCATATCCTCCAGGTATTCCTCTAATTATGGTTGGTGAGAAAATAACCAAAGAGTTGGTGGAGAAGATTAGACGAATGATAGAATTAGGAGTAAACATCCAAGGAGATTATCATATTAAAAAAGGAAAAATAAACATATACATGAGTAAAGGGTGAACTTTTTTGAAGGGAAAGTTTATAACGTTTGAAGGTCCGGAGGGAGCAGGTAAGACCTCTGTACTGGAATTATTAATGACAGAACTAAGCGGAACTGAGATGGAGATGGTTTTCACCAGAGAACCTGGTGGTATTCATATATCAGAGAAAATCCGTGAAGTTATATTGAACAAAGAGCATACTGAGATGGATTCGCGAACAGAGGCATTATTATATGCAGCGGCAAGAAGGCAACATTTAGTAGAAAGAGTTGTACCTGCAATTGAAAGTGGAAAAGTAGTGTTCTGCGACCGTTTTATTGATAGCTCTTTAGCCTATCAAGGTTATGCCAGAGGGTTAGGAATAGAAGAAGTGTTATCAATAAATGAGTTTGCAATTAACGGATTAATGCCAGATCTTACATTTTATTTTAAAATAGATCCAAAGATAGGTTTACAAAGGATTTCTAAGAGTTCAGAGCGAGAGAAAAACCGCCTTGATTTAGAGGACTTATCATTTCATCAAAAGGTTCAGGAGGGTTATGAAAAAGTCATCGCCATGTTTTCCGAAAGAATTGTTGTCATTGATGCTGAAAAATCACTTGAGGAAGTTGTCTGTGAAGTGAAGAACAAATTAAAAAAGGTAATATCTTTTTAACAGGTAAGAAAGTTTTAAATTTGTACGTAGTGTAGGTGTCTAGCTCCAGGTACCTTACGCCTTTTTCTAATTAAATAAAATTACCATTAATCGTGCAATGATTCACTTAATTGAACATGTTACAATAAAAGGAGGCTTCTCTATATGAAGTTAATTATTGTGGTTGTACAAGATCAAGATAGTAACAAGCTATTGAATGCCCTTACTGAGCATAATTTCCGTGTTACTAAATTATCAAGTTCAGGCGGATTTCTCAAATCAGGAAATACAACATTTATGATAGGTACAGAAGATATTCGAGTAGATAAGGCGTTGCAAATTATAAAAGATAATTGTAAATCCAGAGATCAACTAGTTGCTCCTGTATCTCCAATGGGAGGTAATGCGGATTCCTTTATCCCATATCCTGTTGAAGTAGAAGTAGGCGGTGCAACTGTATTTGTTCTTCCTGTCGAACAGTTTCATCAATTTTAATAAAATATCTAAATGGCAATATGCCATGGAGGTAAAGGATGAAAATAAGTCAAGATATTAGATCAACTATGGACAAGAGGGGACCGGAGCAAAAGGTTTCCCAAACATCCAGCAAAGGTTTCCATGATTTAATCGTTAAACAAGGAAGTAAGCTTCAAAATGAACAGCTAAATAAATTATTAGTCGACATAGATAGTGCTGGACGAAGATTGGCAAAGTCTCGAAATTTCAGTGACCTTTCTAAATACAAGCTTTTGGTGAAAAAGTTTATCCACGAAGCTGTTGAGTATGGCATGAATATGAAACAATCCAGAAGCTGGGATTATAACGGTAATAGCCGTTCATTGAAAATCATTGAGCAGGTGGATGAATCACTAGTTCAATTAGCAGACGAGATAATAAGCAAGGAAGATTCAACAATAGATATTCTTGCAAAAATAGGCGAGGTTAAGGGATTACTTATTAACCTATATACGTAGAGAGTGATGAGTATGACGAAAAGTTTGAGTGAATTTAGTTCATATCAGCCAAGGGTTATCAAACTATTAACAAATAGTATACGCAAGGACCGACTGGCACACGCATACCTTTTTGAGGGGAAAAAAGGTACTGGTAAAAGAGAAGTAGGAGTTCTTTTAGCGAAAAGTTTTTTTTGTGAAAGTCTCCAAAACTATGAACCGTGCAACAATTGTAGAAATTGTAAAAGAATAGAGTCGGGTAATCATCCTGACGTACATGTTGTTGAACCCGATGGCCTTTCAATTAAAAAGGGTCAAATTCAGGCACTTCAAGAAGAATTTTCAAAGTCCGGAGTAGAATCGAACAAAAAGCTTTATATGATTGTTCATGCAGATAAGATGACAGTCAATGCTGCAAACAGTTTACTTAAGTTTTTAGAAGAACCCAACGCCAACACAATTGCCATTCTCATAACAGAACAGTATCATAAAATATTGAATACAATATTATCAAGATGTCAATTGTTATCTTTTCAGCCATTGCAACCAAAAGCCATTGAACAGACATTGACAGATTCAGGGATAGCTCCACATATTGCTTCATTAGTGGCACAACTAACCAATGACGCAGAAGCGGCTTTTAATCTGTCACAAGATGATTGGTTTGCGCAGGCTAGATTGAAAGTGATAAAATTATATGAAGTCCTCACCACTCGAAAAGGACAGGCACCTCTGTATATACACACAGAGTGGATGAATTATTTTAATGATAAGGAAAAGCAAGAAACAGGGTTAGACTTATTATTATATATATATAAAGATGTCTTATCTGTTCAATTAGGAAATGATGAACAAGTGATTTATCAGGACATCATTCAGCAAATTAAACAGCATGCCCTTCAAATAACTCAAAGAAGTGTGACTGAGAAGGTAACTTCTATATTAGAAGCTAAGAAACGGCTTCATGCCAATGTAAATCCACAATTATTAATGGAACAATTGGTTTTAACATTGCAGGAGGGATAAGTTTGTATAATGTTGTAGGAGTTCGCTTTAAAAAGGCGGGCAAAATATATTATTTCGACCCTAATGGTCTTCAAATAGAGGATGATGATTTTGTCATTGTGGAAACAATAAGAGGGGTTGAATATGGCAAAGTCGTCTTAAACAATAAAAAAGTAGAGGAAAACGATGTTGTTTTACCTCTGAAAAAAGTCATTCGTCTAGCTGATGAAAAAGATCGGTTAATGGTTCAGGAAAACCAAGAGGCGGCGTCTGAGGCATACCATGTTTGTCAGAAAAAGGTTTCAGAGCATGGTCTCGATATGAAGCTGGTAGATGTTGAGTATACATTTGATCGGAATAAAGTGATCTTTTATTTTACAGCAGATGGACGTGTTGATTTTAGGGAGCTTGTAAAAGATTTGGCTGCAATTTTCAAAACTAGAATAGAGCTACGTCAAATTGGTGTCCGTGATGAGGCGAAAATGCTGGGTGGTATTGGTCCCTGTGGTCGTATGTTATGCTGCTCCACATTCCTGGGAGACTTTGAACCTGTATCAATCAAAATGGCAAAAGATCAAAACTTGTCATTAAATCCAACAAAAATTTCCGGTTTATGTGGAAGATTAATGTGTTGTCTCAAGTATGAGAATGATGAGTATGAATCTGCCAAGGAACAATTACCTGATTTAGGAGAGATGATTGGTACTCCAAGTGGTTTAGGAAAAGTAGTTGGTTTAAATATATTAGAGAAGATTCTACAGGTAAACCTTGTGGAACAAGAACGCGTGGTTGAATACACTTGGGATGAATTGCAGAAAGAAGGCGTAGTTCCAATGCAATCCACAGATTGATGGGGTGGAACAAGTGGATAAAAAGGAAATATTTGAATCTGTCAGCAGTATGGAGGAACAAATAGGATCTTTATATACACAATTAGGCGAGCTTAAGCAACATTTAGGAGAACTCATTGAAGAAAATCATCATTTACAAATTGAAAATGAGAACCTACGCCGACGATTAGATTCAACAATGACTAGTACAAAAACAAAGGCAAAAAAGACAAAAGCAACGGATAAAGAGCAAAAGAAGCAAAGTCAGCAGGTTGATATAGGAGAAGGCTATGACAACTTAGCGAGACTTTATCAAGAAGGCTTCCATATTTGCAACTTACATTATGGAAGTATTCGTAAAGATGGTGATTGTTTATTTTGCTTATCATTCCTAAATAAGAAATAATAGAACTGACTCATACTGGTCTTGTCCAAAAGATGAAACCAATTGCTATGTGTCAGTCTTTTTTTGCTATTGAATGCTTTTGCGAAGAGATTAAAGGAGAAAAGAACAATGGTTAAGTTAATAGGAGATGAGAGATTAGATTATTTACTTGCAGAGAATTTAAGGATTATTCAAAGCCCGTCCGTTTTTTCTTTTTCATTAGATGCTGTGTTATTATCAAGATTTGCTTATATGCCTATTCAAAAAGGAAACATAATTGATTTATGTACAGGAAACGGCATTGTTCCACTTATTCTTAGCACAAGAACAAAAGGAAATATTACCGGTGTGGAAATTCAAGAAAGGCTCTATGATATGGCGGTTAGAAGTGTCCATTATAACCAGCTGGAGCAACAAATAAAGTTGCTCCACGCAGATCTGAAAAGTATGCCTCAGGAGCTCGGGCTTGGGAAGTTCGATGTGGTTACTTGCAATCCTCCTTATTTCAAAACACCGCAGAAGGATAAACAAAACCTCAATGAACATTTAGCCATTGCTAGACATGAAATCTTATGTACATTAGAGGATGTTATTAAAGTGAGCAGCCAGCTCGTCAAACAAGGTGGAAAAGTTGCAATTGTTCATAGACCGGGAAGATTAGTAGATCTTGTTGAACTCATGAGAAGATACGGTATTGAACCAAAAAGATTGCAATTTGTCTATCCAAAGCAAGGCAAGGAAGCGAACACAGTCTTAATAGAAGGTATTAAGGGAGGGCAAGCCGATCTGAAACTGTTGCCACCTATTTTTGTTTATGATGAAAACCACGAGTATACGCAAGTTATAAAAGAGATTTTATATGGAAAAGAAGAAGATAAGTAAAAAGAAAAGGCAACACTATGGGTAGGGGTCATATAAATGGTACAAAATGAAACACACTATTTTTATGTGTTAGAATGTAGTGATGGAAGTTACTATGCAGGATATACAGTAAATCTTGAGAGACGTATACACAATCATAACACTGGTAAAGGAGCAAAATATACGAGAGGCAGAACTCCAGTGAAACTCCTATACTCAGAAAAATTTGAATCGAAAAGTGAAGCATTAAAAATGGAAATTAAATTCAAAAAGTTTTCTAAGAAGAGGAAACACTCATATATAGAAGGAAGGTGAAGGGAATATGCTACATACCCAAAAAAGCTTTATTCAGGATGAAAAGAAATTGGGAGATTTATTTTTAGTGCCAACACCAATCGGTAACTTGGAAGATATGACCTTTCGGGCTATTAAGGTGTTAAAGGAAGTAGATCTTATCGCCGCAGAGGATACACGTCAATCAAAGAAATTATGTAACCACTTTGAAATTGATACTCCTATTTTTAGCTATCATGAACATAATAAAGAAAGCAGTGGAAATAAAATCATTGAGTATTTACAGGAAAATAAAAGTGTTGCATTAATTAGTGACGCAGGTATGCCGACAATTTCTGATCCCGGTAGTGAACTAGTACAACAAGTTTTAGAATCAGGTGCAAAGGTAATCCCACTACCAGGTGCTAATGCAGCATTAACAGCACTCATTGCTTCCGGAATTACACCACAACCTTTTTACTTTTTTGGATTTTTAGATCGCCAAAAGAAAGAGAAAAAAAACCAATTAACTTCATTAAGTAATCGTAACGAAACATTTATTTTATATGAGTCACCACATCGGCTAAAAGAGACATTACATGTAATGCTTGAGTGTTTAGGAAATAGAACGATTTGTTTATCACGGGAATTAACGAAGAAGTTCGAAGAATTCATAAGAGGTCATATTGAAGAGGTCATATCTTGGTCTGAAAACAATGAGATACGTGGAGAATTTTGTATCATTGTTGAAGGTTCAAAAGAAGAAATTATTGATGAGAAAGATAGTTGGTGGAATGCACTATCTGCAAAAGAACATGTTGAGCACTACATAAACGAAGGATTAAATTCAAAAGAGGCTATTAAAAAAGTAGCACTTGAACGAAGTATTCAAAAAAGAGACGTTTATCAGGCATATCATATAGAATAATATAAAAAAGGGATCAGATTTGATCCCTTTTTTATATTACTTATTTACTAATTGATTTTGAATTTCAGATAAGATTTGCTCAGCACCTTCACGGCTTAAAACTAATTTACCATTTGCTAATGCCAAGTTATCATCAGAAACTTCTCCAGTGATTTGGCAAGTCATATTTGGCTTGTATTTTTTTAGGATAATTTTATCATCATCAACGTAAATTTCCAATGAATCCTTTTCAGCAATACCTAAAGTACGGCGTAATTCAATAGGAATAACTACACGGCCTAATTCATCAACTTTACGTACAATTCCAGTAGATTTCATAATTTGGTAATCTCCTCTCACCTTTATATATATTTATGTTTTTTTACTATACTTCGTCAATATTCGACAAAAACTGATTTGCTTTTTAAGCATATCAGTGTTTCCAATAAACGTCAATCATTTTTATTATATTTCCATGTAAAAAAATAGGTGCCATATAGAAACCCTAGTATAAGTGGGTTTTACTCATTATTTACCCACAAATTATGTATAATAAACCTAAAAATGGAAAATGAATATATGGGATATATTATTGTTTTTATTAATTATTAGCGGTGTTCGTTCGACATCTAGATTGGAAAATTCGACAAAAACCTATATGATCTTGTCGAATAAGAGAAATGTTAAAACTTTAGGTATATATTCTTGATATTAGAGGCTAAGATGGTATCATTAAGAGTATGAAAAAGTCTGAGATGGTTAGGTTAGTAAGGGCTACTTATTGATCAAAATCTTTAGATACATAATAGTACCGGAAGTACCTTTGGGGCTAGGGTATTTGAATAGCATTAAGGATACATGGTTTCTTATCGCTCTCGTCCTTTGGGCGAGGGCCTTTTTTGATGACTTGCAGGGTACTTATTTTAATAACTAGTTAGCACAAGGAGGTTATACAATGGAAAATAAAGAAAAGACATTTTATATTACAACTCCAATCTATTATCCGAGTGGAAAGTTACATATCGGACATGCCTATACGACTGTAGCCGGTGATGCAATGGCTCGTTATAAACGTATGCGTGGGTTTGATGTCATGTACTTAACAGGTACAGATGAACATGGACAAAAGATCCAAAGAAAAGCGGAAGAAAATAACATTACTCCACAGCAATATGTTGATGGAATTGTATCCGGAATAAAAGATCTTTGGGGAAAAATGGATATATCTTACGATGACTTTATCCGAACCACAGAAGATCGACATAAGATAGTAGTAGAAAAAATCTTTGCTCAGCTTGTTGAACAAGGTGATATCTATTTAGATGAATATGAAGGTTGGTATTCAGTACCAGATGAAACCTTCTACACGGAACTTCAGCTCGTTGATCCAATTAAAGAAAATGGCAAAATCGTCGGAGGAAAAAGTCCTGACAGCGGTCATCCGGTTGAATTAGTAAAAGAAGAATCATATTTCTTTAAAATGAGTAAATATGCAGATCGGTTGTTAGCGTTCTATGAAGAAAATCCAGAATTCATTCAACCAGAATCAAGAAAAAATGAAATGATAAATAATTTTATTAAACCTGGATTAGAAGATTTGGCTGTATCGCGAACAACTTTTGATTGGGGAATAAAAGTACCTGGAGATCCAAAACATGTTATCTATGTTTGGATTGATGCACTTTCAAATTATATTACGGCACTCGGGTATGGAACAGAACAAGACGATAAATATAAACAATACTGGCCTGCAAATGTTCATATTGTAGGGAAGGAAATTGTCCGTTTTCATACAATCTACTGGCCTATTATGTTAATGGCATTGGATTTACCACTTCCTAAGAAGGTATTTGCTCATGGTTGGCTTTTAATGAAAGATGGTAAGATGTCAAAATCTAAGGGGAATGTAGTGGATCCAGTTACATTGATTGATAAATATGGCTTAGATGCTCTTAGATATTATTTATTAAGAGAAGTACCTTTTGGTTCTGACGGAGTCTTTACTCCTGAAGGATTTATTGATCGTGTTAACTATGATTTAGCAAATGACTTAGGTAACCTGCTCAACCGAACTGTAGCTATGATTGATAAGTATTTTGAAGGGAAAACACCTGCTTATAATGGAAGTCAAACAGAATTTGATGATCAACTTGTAAAGACTTCACAGGAAACGATTAAGAAATATGAAGAGGCAATGGAAAATATGGAATTCTCAATTGCACTTTCATCCCTATGGCAGTTTGTTAGCAGAACAAATAAATACATTGATGAAACGCAACCATGGGTCCTAGCAAAAAATGAAGAAGACAATGATAAATTGGCTTCAGTAATGGTCCATTTAGCTGAATCACTACGAATCACTGCAGTTTTATTGAAACCATTTTTAACAGAAACACCAAATAAAATCTTTGACCAACTAGGTATTCATACTGAAGCTTTAAAGAATTGGGATAGCCTTTTGGCATTTGGCCAGATTGACCAAACAAATGTAAACAAACAGTCACCTATCTTTCCACGATTAGAAGTGGAGGAAGAAGTAAAGTATATCAAAGAACAAATGAAAGGCTCTGCTCCGGTTGTAGAAGCTGAGAAAAAAGATGCAAATATTGCTCCTCAAGAAGAGGAAATTACAATTGATGATTTTATGAAATTAGACCTTCGGGTAGCGGAAGTTCTCCAAGTTGAACCAGTAAAAAAGGCAGATCGTTTGTTAAAAATCCAGTTGGACTTAGGGTATGAGAAAAGGCAGGTTGTTTCTGGAATTGCCAAACATTATAAACCAGAGGAACTAATAGGAAAAAAAGTTATCTGTGTTGCTAATCTAAAACCTGTGAAGCTTCGTGGCGAATTATCTCAAGGAATGATTTTAGCTGGATCACAAGGTGATTTACTTTCAGTCGCAACAGTTTTTGCTGACCTTCCAAACGGTTCAAAAGTAAAATAACTACCCTTTGTGAGCGTCTTATATTTAATGAGACGCTCACTTTTATTATTAGAAGTTTGGAAACCTTATTACATGTAGATATTAGAACAGTTAACTGTCATTAGAATAAGTTGATGAAAGCTGCCGAAAAACAAATGTTTCACGTGTAACATTTTGTAAAACATGATACGGATTTGTCGAAACAAGCTGAGGAAAGGAAGTAGAAAAATGCTATTTGATACACATGCTCATTTAAATGCTATTCAATATGATGAGGACTTGGAAGAAGTCATTGAAAGAGCCCGATTGGAAAAAGTTACACATATTGTTGTGGTAGGTTTTGATAAAGAAACGATTACAAGAGCAATGGAACTTACAGAAAAATATGACATGATATATGCAGCAGTAGGGTGGCACCCTGTTGACGCAGTAGATATGACAGATGAGGATTTACTGTGGATTAAGGATTTGGCTTCACATCCAAAAGTAGTTGCTATAGGTGAGATGGGACTAGATTATTACTGGGATAAGTCACCGAAGGAAGTACAAAAAGAAGTATTTCGTAAACAAATTCAATTAGCTAAAGAGGTAAAGCTTCCGATCATCATTCATAATCGTGATGCAACAGAAGATGTGGTGGAAATTTTACGAGAGGAAGGAGCTAGTGAAGTAGGAGGCATTATGCATTGTTTCACCGGGAGTTTAGAGGTAGCAAAGCAGTGTATGGACATGAACTTCTATATTTCATTTGGTGGTCCTGTAACCTTTAAAAATGCAAAAAAACCTAAGGAAGTTGCTAAAGAAATTCCAATCGAGCGGTTACTGATTGAAACAGATTGTCCTTATTTAACACCACACCCATTTAGAGGAAAGCGTAATGAGCCAAGTTATGTAAAGTATGTAGCAGAACAAATTGCTGAGCTAAGAGAGATGGATTTTGAGGAAATTGCTCAAAAAACATCCGACAATGCCATGAAGATATTCGGCATAACTCGATAACGAAAGTTGTCGAGTTATGCAGGAGCTTGTCCACTTTTTGAGAAAATCATTCAGTTCTACATGTCTAAACTTCCTCATAGTATAACTTTGTCGATAACTCTTACTTCACTTTTCCTGACTTATTAAGCATAATTATGAGTACGTTGGAAAAATGAGACAACGCCCAAAGGGTTGACAAGACGAAAGATACTCTATATAATCCACGAGGAAGAAGGAGGCGGTTTTCATTTTTAGTGAAAATTTGAAAAAGCTGTTTTCCGAAAAGGTAATAAAGAACAAATTTGTCCTTTCTGCTACTAGTTTAATAGTTTTAGGATCAGGGTCTGCGTACGGTACATATGAGTTAACGAAGGAATCTGTCTCATTGACCATCAACGGTAAAGAAGAAATAGTCCGTACACATGCAAACACTGTCAACGATTTACTTAAAGAATATGAAATAGATATAAGACAAGAAGATGAACTATCACACGATACTAAAAATAAAATTAAAGATGATATGAAAATCACCTATAAAGCAGCAAAACCAATTAAAGTTGCAATGGGTGATGAACGAAGGACAATTTGGACAACAGCGGATACAGTTAAAGAACTGATACAACAAGAGGATATTGATGTCACTGAGCATGATCGAATAGAACCAGCTTTAGATACAGTAATTAAGAACGATTTGTCACTAACAATTGATAAAGCATTTCAAATTACACTAAATGTTGGCGAAGAGGAAAAGCAACATGTTTGGACTACTTCGACTACTGTCGCTGACTTTTTAAAGAATCAAGATGTTCAATTAAATGAATTGGATAAAGTTAAACCCGCTCTAACAGATGAATTAACTGAAAAGAGTAATGTTACAGTAACCAGAATAGAAAAAGTCACCGATGTAGTGGAAGAACCGATCGCCTTTAATGTTGTGGAAAAGAAGGATGACAACATTGAGAAGGGCGTACAAAAAGTTATCAACTCAGGAAAAGAAGGTAAACAAGAAAAGCATTATGAAGTAACAATTGAAAACGGCCAGGAAGTAACGAGAAAACTATTGAAAACTGAAACAGTTCAAAAAAGTGAGGATCGTGTAGTTGCTCTAGGGACTAAGGTTGTTCAAACGAGTACAACTGTTGCTTCTCGAGGAAATGATTCTGTTTCAAAAGAGTTTTATGTAAATTCAACGGCTTATACTGCAAATTGCAATGGTTGTTCCGGAACCACTGCAACAGGAGTGAATTTAAAAGCAAATCCAAATGCAAAGGTTATTGCTGTTGACCCTAGTGTCATTCCTTTGGGTACCAAAGTATATGTCGAGGGCTATGGATATGCAGTTGCTGCTGATACTGGTTCCGCTATTAAAGGGAACAAAATCGATGTGTTTTTATCATCAAAATCAGCTGCCTATCGATGGGGTTCGAAAAGAGTAAAAATTAAAATTTTAGAATAGATTTGACAGAGGATTAATTTCCTCTGTTTTTTATTTTTCCTTTAAATAATTTCTTATGAGGCTGCTTATAAAACAAGGCTATTCCAACCCACACTTTTGTTCTTTTTAAAAGGAATGTATACTGTTTATATCTCTTCATTACATAAGACGTAATTACATAGGGAAAAGTTTCAACTTTTTTTGGAGGAAATAATGAAAATAAAAGAAATTATCGTTGTAGAAGGAAAAGACGATACTACAGCTATAAAGAGAGCTGTTGATGCAGATACAATTGAAACAAATGGCTCTTCAATAGGAGATAGTGTTATTGAACAAATTAAATTGGCTCAACAAACACGTGGAGTCATTATATTTACTGATCCGGATTTTCCAGGTGAAAAAATCCGAAAGACCATTTCAGAACTAGTGCCTGGATGTAAGCATGCTTTTTTGCCCAAAGATGAAGCAAGGCCTAAACGAGGTAGAGGAATAGGAGTAGAGCATGCTTCGAATGATGCCATCCGAAAAGCTCTTCATGCAGTTAAGGAAGAAATGAAGGAATTTTCAAGTGAGATTAGTTTTGACGACTTACTTGATGCAGGTTTAATAGGTGGCAGTAAGGCGAAGGATAGACGTGAAAAATTAGGATTACTTTTGAAAATAGGTTATACAAATGGAAAGCAATTACACAAAAGGTTACAAATGTTTCAAATCTCAAGAGGCGATTATTTAAATGCTATAAACAAAATCCTGCAGGAGGAAAATAAGTGATGACGAAGGATATAGCAACACCCATTCGAACAAAGGCTATTTTAGAAAAGTACGGCTTTTCATTTAAAAAAAGCTTAGGTCAAAACTTCTTGATTGAGCCAAATGTTCTTTCCAGGATTGTTGACCATGCAGAAGTAACAGATAAAACAGGCGTTATAGAAATTGGTCCGGGTATTGGTGCTCTAACTGAACAGTTAGCCAGAAGAGCAAAGCGTGTGCTTGCTTTTGAAATTGATCAAAGGCTGCTTCCTATTCTTAACGAGACATTAGAGCCGTATAAAAATGTAACAGTTATTCATCAAGATGTTCTGGAAGCAAATCTAAATCAGGCAATTGAAGATTCCTTTCACGATTGTGAGGAAATCATGGTTGTGGCTAATTTACCGTACTATGTTACTACACCTATTATTATGAAGCTATTAGAAGAAAAACTGCCATTAAAAGGTATTGTTGTCATGCTTCAAAAGGAAGTTGCTGATCGAATATCAGCTGTTCCGTCCACAAAAGAATATGGTTCACTCTCAATTGCTGTGCAATATTATACAGAAGCCAAGACGGTCATGACTGTACCAAAGACAGTTTTTGTGCCTCAACCGAATGTAGACTCAGCAATCATTCGATTATTAGTTAGAGATAAACCAATTGTTGAAATTGAAGATGAAGGCTTTTTCTTTCAAATTGTACGTGCGAGCTTTGCGCAAAGGAGAAAAACATTATTAAACAATCTTGTACATTATCTGCCAAATGGAAAAGAGCAGAAAGGGAAAATAGAAGAGGCGCTTCTTGAAATTGGAATCGATGGTAAAAGAAGGGGAGAGTCATTATCGATTGAAGAATTTGCTAAGCTCAGTGATCATTTAGTTAAAATTGTAAGCAGATGATAATAAGATCAGGGGTGTCCCGTAAAAGGAACACCCCTGTTTTTTTGTTTTACTATTAGAATGTATATAAATTTTATGGATGGTCGTATAAGAAAAATTAAGGCTTTCGCCATTACGACTTGGCGACAAGCCAAGTTTTCTAATTTTTTTCAGCATATCACCAATTTTAAAAACCTACATAGGCTAGAAAAGGATCATTTTTAATCCTTGATCCAGCTAAAAGGAGAAGGGCCTGACGTTGTGAGCTAACTTGATAAGACAACAGGTGAATCATTCATTGGAGTGGTATAGGATGCAAGTGAAAATTGGAGATGTTGTTGCGAGAAAATCATATAATCAAGACTTATTATTTCGTGTTATAGACGTAAAAACAACTGCTACTGGAGAGCAGGTGGCAATTTTATATGGAGATGAAGTAAGACTAATTGCAGATGCAGGGTGCAATGATTTAGTTATCGTTGATGAGGCTGAAAAAAATACGAGAAAACAAAAAGAAAAAGAGAGAATTGATCAGTCTTATTATTTATTTCGGCAGGATTATCAGTTGCTAAGAGAAAAACAAGAATATTATGCTACTTCCAGCTACAGTCATAATGAGGAGTTTTTCCATATCCCGGGGAGGGTCCTTCATGTTGATGGTGATCCACTTTATTTACAAAAATGTCTCTCCTTGTATGAAAAAATTGGAGTACCTGTAAATGGTGTTCATGTAAATGAAAAGGAAATGCCTGAAAAAATCACGGACCTCCTAACAAAATATCGACCAGATATATTAGTTGTTACAGGACATGATGCTTATTCAAAGCATAAAGGTAGTATCGATGATATTAATGCTTATAGGCATTCCAAGCACTTTGTTCAAACAGTTCGGCAGGCACGTAATAAAGTTCCACACCTTGACCAGCTTGTCATCTTTGCCGGGGCGTGTCAGTCACATTTTGAATCACTTATACGTGCAGGTGCTAATTTTGCAAGTTCCCCATCTAGAGTTAATATTCATGCACTAGATCCGGTTTATATCGTTGCAAAGGTCAGCTTTACACCTTTTGTTGAAAGGATTAATGTATGGGATGTTTTAAGGAACACTCTCACTCGAGAAAAGGGGCTAGGCGGTGTCGAAACACGAGGAGTACTTAGAACTGGTATGCCTTACAGAAAACCATCAAGTCCATGATTCCTGGCCGCTTACGTTTTCAATATGTAAGTGGCTATTTTTTGTTGATTAGTCTTATGTTAGATGAAAGGAAAGAGGGAAATTTATCTTCTGTTTTCGACTAAATCTCAAAAAAGAATGGCTAATTCCTTTTAACACATAGATAGAAAATATTCATCATTTTAACAAATTTAATTCGTTTTTTCCTCTCTAAACTTATGCATTGTAGGAAAAAAATGAACATTCATATCAATAAGATGAAAAAACATTCATTTTTGTTACATAAAAGTTAGGATGTTTGTTCAAACTATAGGTGACAAATGAGAATTTTGTTGAAAATATTTTATTGACAGTAGTGAAAAGATACTGTTATAATTTAAATTTTATTTGACTTACATAGGCGAAAGGTTGTATAATAATCTTAGTGAGGTGGATGCAATGGGAAAAACTCTAACGGATATTAAAAAATCCTTGGATGGTAATCTTGGCAGACGACTAACTCTTAAAGCTAATGGTGGTCGTAGAAAAACGATAGAACGCTGTGGTGTACTAGCAGAAACCTATCCATCTGTCTTTGTTATTGAACTTGATCAAGATGAAAATTCGTTTGAACGTGTATCTTACAGCTATGCCGATGTTTTGACTGAAACAGTACAACTTACATTTTTTGAAGATACAACAGGTTCTTTTGCAGTTAGCGGACAGTAGACAGCATATGTTTACTGTTTTTTTTTGCTTAAGATTCGTATCATACATATCTAGATGTTTATATTCAAATACTATAAAAGCCGCAGTACTTTTTCTATTTGGAAACTTTAGCTTATCCTTTGAAGGGAAGTGTGTTTGCAGATGGCGAGACGTCGTGGAATAATGTCTGAAAGCTTTAAATATGAATTAGCAAAAGACCTGGGGTTTTACGATATCGTGAAGGAAGAAGGCTGGGGAGCAATCCGCTCACGTGATGCCGGGAATATGGTTAAGCGTGCAATTGAATTAGCTGAAGTACAGCTTTCGAAACAACAGAATAAGTAACTTAGATTGGCGGCATAGGGTTTGGTTAATAAAACATTCATTTGGTTTGAATGGTTTTGTAACCGGCCCTTTTTTTACGATATAGATTATATGATGTCGAAGGATATGTAATTTTCTTTACTATTTATTCTCTGTAAGAATAAAAAACCACTAATATGATAAGAAATGAACAGAGGTACTTGTATTTGTATCATATATCTAATGGTCATCGTCTTCTATCCATTCCGAGAATCTGGTTATAATACAATGGAAATGTCGAAAAAAGCAATACGATACCTGCTTTTGTGGTACAATGTTGATACAATTTTAGTTCGTTCAAGTAGGTGACAAAGATGCGTGTTTTAGAGAAGGCACCAGCCAAGATAAATTTATCGTTAGATGTTCTCCGCAAGCGACAAGATGGTTTTCATGAAGTAAGAATGATCATGACAACTATTGATCTTGCGGATCGTGTTGAATTAGTAGATATTTCCCCAAATGAAATCCGGATAGTCTCACATAATCGTTTTGTTCCAGACGATCAGCGGAATTTAGCTTATCAAGCAGCAAAGTTATTAAAGGACCGTTTTAATATTGAAAGAGGTGTATCCATTTCAATTACAAAAACAATACCGGTTGCTGCAGGATTAGCGGGTGGAAGCAGTGATGCGGCAGCGACATTAAGAGGACTTAATAAGTTATGGAAACTTGGTTTGACTCTTGATGACTTAGCAAAACTCGGTGCAGAGATTGGGTCAGATGTATCCTTTTGTGTATATGGAGGAACAGCACTGGCAACTGGTCGTGGTGAAATGATTCAGCAAATTGATCCGCCACCACATTGCTGGGTAGTGCTTGCAAAACCAACGATCGGGGTTTCAACAGCAGATGTATATCGAAACTTAAATCTGCAAACGGTTCAACATCCTGATGTAGATGGAATGGTTAGTGCCTTACATAATAATCATTATGAAAAAATCTGTTCCTTAATGGGAAATGTTCTAGAGGATGTTACATTGCGTATGCATCCAGAGGTAGCAAATATAAAAGAACAAATGAAAAGGTTTGGTGCTGATGCTGTATTGATGAGTGGAAGCGGACCAACAGTATTTGGGTTGGTACAGTATGAGTCACGTTTACCACGTGTATATAATGGTTTAAGAGGCTTTTGTGATCAGGTATTTGCTGTAAGGATGCTTGGAGAGCGAAACATCCTTGATTAAATACGGATATTAAGTTATATTTACAATAATAATATTCGGATTTTGGGGGTTACCAGTTCATGAAATTTCGTCGTAGTGGTCGACTTGTTGATATGACAAACTACATGCTTCATCATCCACACTCTTTAGTACCATTAACATTTTTTTCTGAGAAATACCAATCTGCTAAATCATCAATTAGTGAAGACTTAACGATTATTAAAGAAACGTTTGAACAGCAAGGAATCGGGACATTATTAACTGTGCCAGGTGCTGCAGGTGGAGTGAAATTTATCCCTAAGGTGGAAGCAAATGAGGCGAAGCAATTCATTGCTGAACTATGTGAGCTTATTGCAAAACCGGAAAGATTGCTTCCCGGAGGTTATTTATATTTAACTGACCTTCTAGGTACCCCATCTATCGTTAATAAAATTGGTCGTCTTTTTGCGACAGTTTTTAGTAACCGGAAAATTGATGTAGTCATGACGGTGGCAACGAAGGGGATACCATTGGCATATGCCGTAGCAGCACAGCTTGATGTACCTGTTGTTATTGTTAGAAAAGACAGTAAAGTAACAGAAGGTTCAACCGTAAGTATAAACTATGTTTCGGGATCATCAAAGAGAATACAAACGATGTTGCTTGCTAAACGCAGCTTAAAAGAAGGATCAAATGTGCTCATTATTGATGACTTCATGAAAGCTGGGGGTACAATTAACGGCATGATTAGCCTCTTGGAAGAGTTTAAAGCAACAGTAGCGGGCATAGGTGTTCTAGTAGAAACAGAGGGTGTTGAAGAAAGATTAGTTGATCAATATGTATCACTGGTAAAATTAGCTGACGTGGATGTTCGTGAACGAAATATTCACGTAACAGAAGGCACTTACTTTCAGATTGTAAATACTAAAGAGATTGGAGAGGAACTTTATGAAGATCGTTAGTACAAGTCAAGCACCTGCTGCAATTGGACCGTATTCACAAGGAATTATTGTAAATAATTTGTTTTATAGTTCCGGTCAAATTCCTTTAACTGCTGAAGGGGAAATGATTTCAGGAGAAATTGAAGCGCAAACACACCAAGTGTTTAAAAATTTAAAAGCTGTATTAGAAGAAGCAGGTGCATCTTTAGAAAGTGTTGTAAAAGCAACTGTGTTTCTTCAAGACATGAATCATTTTGCCTCTTTTAATGAGGTATATGGACAATATTTCTCAACTCATAAGCCTGCACGTTCATGTGTGGAAGTGGCAAGATTGCCAAAGGATGCTTTAGTTGAAATTGAGGTTATTGCATTAGTTAAATAATATGAAAAGTCAATCACTCTGATGTGGTTGACTTTTTTTGTAGCTGAAAATCAAAAAAATAGAATATTTGTCAATTATTTTGCCTAAAATTAAAAAAATTTTCAAATTAAGGGAGGAATAACAGAAGTAACGTTGAATTTAGTAACTAAAGTTTTTCATATGGGGAAAAGGTGGTGAACAGAATGGAAGTTACAGACGTAAGATTACGCCGCGTAAATACCGAAGGACGTATGAGAGCAATTGCATCTATTACGTTAGATCATGAGTTTGTAGTTCATGATATCCGCGTTATTGATGGTAATAACGGTCTCTTTGTTGCGATGCCAAGTAAGCGCACTCCTGATGGTGAATTTAGAGATATTGCACACCCTATCAATTCCAGTACACGCGGAAAAATTCAAGATGCTGTACTGACTGAATATCATCGTTTAGGTGAATTAGAAGTTGAATTTGAAGAAGCAGGTGCTTCATAAAATAACAAAGGAACTTTGTACAACTGTACAAGGTTCTTTTTTTTGTTTTAGGAAATAATAAGATTCTAAGATTCGGTCCTTATGTAGGAAGAAGATTCGACAACTTTTTTAAGATCTCAAACAAGATTAAATGATTTTTCCGGTAAGTTCAATTGAAAGATGAAACTTGTGATAAAATTAGAAATATCATGTACTTTTGTTTGTTGTCTTGAAATACGACTTATTTTAAGATATATTTTTTTATGGATAAAAAGGTACTGTTTTATGGTGAATAAGAAAAAACTATGCTCCCGCCTTAGGAATTGGCGAAGAGTGAAGTTTTTCTATTGATTATAGCTTATTGGAGGCTTATTAAATGGATAATCGGTATGCAGTTATTCTGGCTGCTGGACAAGGGACAAGAATGAAATCCTCACTATATAAAGTGTTACATCCTGTTTGTGGGAAACCAATGGTTCAGCATGTACTTGATCAAGTAACACAATTAACATTGTCGAAAGTTGTCACAATTGTTGGCCATGGGGCGGAAAAGGTAAAGTCTGAGCTTGGTGATCGAACAGAGTATGCATTACAAAGTGAACAATTAGGGACGGCGCATGCAGTAATGCAGGCTGCACCATTTCTTGAAGATGAAGAGGGTACAACAATTGTTATCTGTGGTGACACTCCCTTAATTCCGGCTGAAACAATGTCTGCTTTGTTAGCCCATCATCAAGAAACAAATGCAAAGGCAACGATTCTTACAGCAAATGCTGAAGATCCGACTGGATATGGCCGTATTGTCCGTAACCAAGAGGGAACAGTAGAAAAAAACGTCGAACATAAGGATGCATCAGAAGACGAACGAAAGATTACGGAAATTAACACTGGTACATATTGTTTTGACAATAAAGAATTGTTCAAGGCATTAAAAAATGTTTCTAATGATAATGTTCAAGGAGAATATTATTTACCAGATGTAATTGAGATTCTGAAAAAAGAGGGGAAAGTCATTTCAGCGTATCAAACAGCATCTTTTGAAGAAACATTAGGAGTAAATGATCGAATTGCATTATCACAAGCGGAAAAACTAATGAAACAACGTATTAATAAAGAGCATATGAGAAATGGTGTTACAATTATAGATCCGGATAATACGTATATTTCTGTTGATGCCAAGATAGGCCGCGATACAACGATTTATCCAGGAACTATGATCATTGGTGAAACTGTGATTGGTGAAGAATGTGTTATTGGACCAAATACAGAAATTAAAAACTGTAATATTGGTACTAAAACAACGATCAGACAATCTGTCGCACATGATAGCGAAATCGGCAGTGAAGTACAAATAGGCCCATTTGCACATATTCGTCCTTCTTCTCATATTTCCGATGAGGTGAAGATTGGAAATTTTGTTGAAATTAAGAAATCATCAATGGGCAAAGGCAGTAAGGCCTCTCACCTAAGTTATATTGGGGATGCAGAGGTTGGATCTGATGTAAACCTTGGATGTGGTTCCATTACAGTTAATTATGATGGGAAAAATAAATTCTTAACAAAAATAGAAGATGGTGCTTTTATAGGCTGTAATTCAAACTTAATTGCGCCTGTTACAGTTGGAAAAGGTGCATATGTAGCAGCAGGATCTACTGTAACGAATGATGTACCAGAAAAAGCATTAACAGTTGCACGTGCTCGACAAGTAAATAAAGAGAATTATGTCGACCGTTTAAATCATAAAAATTCCTAATGGAGGTTTACACTTTACATGTCTAATCGCTATGGAGATTCAAATTTAAAAATATTTACACTAAATTCCAACCCTGCATTGGCAAAGGAAATCGCTGATATTGTTGGCGTTGAATTAGGGAAGAGTTCTGTAACACGCTTTAGTGATGGAGAAATACAAATAAACATTGAAGAAAGTATTCGTGGCTGTGATGTGTATATTATTCAATCTACTAGTAACCCTGTGAATGAGCATATCATGGAACTACTAATTATGATTGATGCTTTAAAGCGTGCATCAGCAAAAACAATAAATATTGTTATTCCATATTACGGCTATGCTAGACAAGATAGAAAAGCAAGAGCAAGGGAGCCTATAACAGCAAAGCTAGTTGCAAACTTACTAGAAACAGCCGGCTCAACACGTGTTATTACATTGGATCTTCATGCACCGCAGATACAGGGATTCTTTGATATCCCGATCGACCATTTAATGGGAGTACCGATCTTAGGTGAGTATTTCTTAGGGAAAAAATTAGATGATATCGTTATTGTTTCTCCTGATCATGGGGGTGTAACAAGAGCGCGTAAATTAGCAGATAAATTAAAAGCTCCTATCGCGATTATTGATAAAAGACGTCCAAGACCAAATGTGGCAGAGGTTATGAATATTGTTGGTCATATTGAAGGTAAAACAGCGATTTTAATAGATGATATTATTGATACAGCTGGGACAATTACATTAGCTGCAAATGCTTTAGAAGAGAATGGGGCAAAGGAAGTATATGCTTGCTGTACACACCCTGTTCTATCAGGACCGGCAATCGATCGTATTGCTAATTCAAAAATCAAAGAATTAGTCATAACAAATTCAATTCAACTTCCGGAAGAAAAACGAATTGATAAGCTAGTAGAACTATCAGTTGCTCCACTTATTGGTGAAGCGATCATTCGAGTACATGAAAAACAATCAGTAAGCTTACTTTTTGATTAATTTTTAATCTCTCTTATTAAAAAAACCTACCGTACCTTATCTAAGAGATATATTAGGTGCTGGATAGGTTTTTTTCGTATCTTTCACTTTATTCTCTTAAAAATGTTTATACCTTTCTCGTTATGGGCAAACAATATATATGAACGAATATCGTTAGGAAGGTGTAAATATGACAACTTTACAAGCAATGAAAAGAACAGA
>Ga0182742_1002102_pt1 | contig 23013 bp, 23 predicted proteins | sample eDN5th37CBELigMG_FD_128880 | JGI IMG/M metagenome (GOLD analysis project Ga0182742, IMG submission 128880) | Enriched Miracle-Growth compost microbial communities from Emeryville, California, USA - eDNA 5th pass 37_C BE-Lig MG (version 2)... ... | reverse complement strand
GTCGTGTGCGCCGAGCTGTGCGGGCTCGGGCACGCGGTCATGCGCTCCCAGGCGCGGGTCGTCGAGCAGCAGGAGTTCGAGTCCTGGCTCGCGGAGGTCGGCCAGCCCGCCCAGGACGAGGAAGGCGGCGACGAGGGTGGTGGCGGCGGTGGCGAGGCCGACCCCAAGGCGCTCTTCGCCTCCGAGGGCTGCGGCGGCTGCCACACGCTGGCCGACGCGGGCACCACCGGCACGACCGGGCCGGACCTCGATGACGTGCTCCAGGGCAAGGATGAGGCCTTCATCCGGCAGGCGATCGTCGAGCCCGATGCCGAGATCGCCGAGGGCTACCAGGGCGGGATCATGCCCCCGAACTACGAGGAGACGATCCCAGGTCCCCAGCTCGACGCGCTCGTCCAGTACCTTTCGGAAGTGACTCAGGGGGGCTGATGACGGCTCGACTTCGTGCACCAGGATTCCCGCGGGCGTTCCTGTTTCTGATCATCGGGACGCTCTTCTCGGCGGCGATCATCATCGCCGCCCGGGAGCTCTACGGGTATCCGGTCTTCGCCGACGGCGGGATCGACCCGAAGGCGCAGAACGCGATCCTGATGCTGTCGCTGTTGATCGCCCCGCTGTGGTGGCTGATCGGCTTCGGCGCGTTCGACTACTGGTTCTACTGGGCCGCGGGCAAGCCCACCCGCCCGGAGGACCACTCCAACCACGGCGCGCGGACGTGGCGCGACTACTTCAAGTTCAACACCGATCACAAGGTGATCGGCATCCAGTACGTCGTCACGTCGTTCTTCTTCATGCTGGTCGGCGGCCTGCTGGCGATGATGGTGCGGGCCGAGCTGATGGCGCCGGGGTCACAGTTCGTCAACGCGAACGCGTTCAACGGGCTGTTCAGCGTGCACGCGTCGCTGATGATCTTCCTGTTCGTGATCCCGGTCTTCGCCGGGCTCGCGAACTACGTGCTGCCGCTGATGATCGGCGCGCCGGACATGGCGTTCCCGCGCCTGAACGCGCTGTCGTTCTGGATGCTGCCGATCGCCGGCATCATGATGACGGCGTCGTTCTTCGCGCCCGGCGGGTCCTTCTCGACGGGCTGGACGGCCTACGCGCCGCTGTCGACCGACGCGCCGATCGGGCAGATGTTCTTCACGATCGGCGTGCAGTTCGCGGGCGCGGCCTCGATCGCGACCGCCCTGAACTTCCTCGTGACGATCATCACGATGCGGGCGCCGGGCATGTCCTTCTGGCGGCTGCCGCTGCTGGTGTGGGCGAACTTCGCGACGTCGCTGCTGGTCGTCATCGCCACGCCGTTCATCGCCGCGTCGCAGTTCTTCGTGCTGCTCGACTACGCGCTCGGCTTCAACTTCTTCCGGCCAGAGCGCGACGGCGACATCCTGATGTACCAGCACGTCTTCTGGTTCTACTCGCACCCGGCGGTCTACATCATGATGCTGCCGGGCTTCGGGATCATCTCCGAGATCATCGCGGTGAAGGCGCGAAAGCCGATCTTCGGCTACCGGATGATGGCCTTCTCGCTGTTGGCCATCGTCCTGCTGGGCTTCACGGTGTGGGCGCACCACATGTTCGTCTCGGGCATGCAGGACTGGATCCGGATCCCGATGATGGTCACCACCGCGATCATCGCGGTGCCGACCGGGATCAAGATCTTCTCCTGGCTGGCGACGCTCTGGAGAGGCGTGCTGCACACGGACACGCCGATGCTGTGGGCACTGGGCTTCCTGACGATGTTCACGCTCGGCGGCATCTCGGGCGTGGTGCTGGCGATGGTGCCGATGGACATCTACGTCTCGGACACCTACTTCATCGTCGCCCACATCCACTACGTGCTCTACGGCGGCTCGCTGTTCACGATCTACGCCGGCGTCTACTACTGGTTCCCGAAGATGACGGGGCGGATGTTCGACGAGCGCCTCGGCAAGCTGCACTTCTGGCTGACGTTCGTGGCCTTCAACGCCACGTTCGCGCCGATGCACCTCGTCGGCGTGCAGGGCATGCCGCGGCGCGTCTCCGACTACGCCGAGGAGTTCGCGGGCTGGAACCTGTTCATCTCGCTGAGCTCGTTCGTGCTCGGCCTGTCGACGCTGATCTTCGTCTACAACATCGTCGCCTCCTGGCGCGGCGGGCCGCGAGCGTCGGCCAACCCGTGGCGGGCGCTCACGATGGAGTGGCAGGTCTCCTCGCCGCCGCCGATCTTCAACTTCGACCGCGTGCCGACGGTGGTCGGCGGGCCGTACGAGTACGGCGTCCCGGACGCGGTCCACGGCATCTTCAAGCCCGCCGAGGAGGCGAGGCCCAAACAGGTCGCGGGGGCAACTGCCGCCGAGAAGGAGGAGGGGGTCTAGGACGTGCCGACGGTGCTCATCCTCGCCAACGAGACGATCGCGGGCGGGCCGCTGCTCGAGCGCATCAAGGAACGCGCCCAGGAGGGCACGCGCTTCTTCGTCGTGGTCCCGCAGACACGCCCGCGGCACGGCAACGTGATCTATGACGACGTCGTGCGCGACTCCGCGCAGGTGCGCGTCGACCTCGCGCTCGAGTTCATCCGCGACCTCGGCGCCGTCGGCGAAGGCGAGGTCGGCGACCAGGACCCGTTCAACGCCGCCATGGACGCCGTGCGCGCCCAGCCGATCGACGAGATCATCGTCTCGACACTGCCGGCGACGTCCTCGGGCTGGCTGCGGCGCGACCTCGTCGAGCGCCTGCAGGAGGAGACCGGCCTGCCGGTCGAGCACGTCGTGGTCGACCTGGCCCAGGAGGGCCTGCCCTTCGACGTCACGCTCGTGGTCGCGAACCTCACGGTCGCCGCGCCCGAGTTGGTCGAGCGGCTGAAGGCGCTCTCGGAGGAGGGGCCGCGGCGGTTCATCGCGGTCGTGCCGCAGAGCGGCGTCGAGGGCCATCGCGTCCGCGAGGCGCGCCAGCGCCTGCGGCGGCTGCTGGCCTCGCTCGACGACGAAGGCATCGTGGCCGCGGGCATGATCGGCGACCCGGACCCGTACGTGGCGACGATGAACGCCGTCCAGTACTTCCATCTCTCCGAGATCGTGATCTCCACGCTGCCCGAGGGCACGTCGCAGTGGGTCGCGGACAAGCTCGTCGAGCGCGTCCGCAACGCGACCAACCTGCCGGTCGAGCACATCGAGTCGCGCGTGAAGGCGGAGGCCTAGCCTTGGCCACCGCTGCCAGCTTCGGCGACGCGCACGCCCACGAGCACGAGCACCACGGGCCTCCCGAGGCCAACCGCTCCTCGCGCGTGGAGCCGGCCTTCCTCGGGATGCTGCTTTTCATCATCTCCGAGGTGATGATCTTCGGGGCCTTCTTCACGGCCTACTTCTTCATCCGGGTCGTGGGCGGCGCCGACTGGCCGGCAGAAGGGGATCACCTGCCGAAGCTGATCGCCGGCTTCAACACGGCCGTGCTGATCTCGTCCTCGTTCACGCTGCACTTCGCGCAGGAGTCGATCCGCAAGAACAACCGGCTCGGCCTGCAGCTGGGCATGGTCGTCACGTTCCTGCTCGGCCTGACGTTCCTGTTCGTGCAGATCAACGAGTACGTGCACGTCGGCTTCTCGCCCCAGGACCACGCCCAGGGCTCGATCTTCTACGGCCTGACGGGCCTGCACGGCGCCCACGTCACGATCGGCCTGATGCTGCTGGCGTTCGTCACGATCCGGGCCTTCCGGGGCCACTACTCGGCGGACGCCTACCGCGGCATGGAAGTGCCGGGCATCTACTGGCACTTCGTCGACGTGATGTGGATCGTCGTCTACTTCACGGTCTACATCATCTAAGGCGTGCATCCCACCCCGATCATCCGGCCTTAACGCGTCGTGGCTCCGAACCCGCTCCGGACCGAACGCGAGGCTTTCCGCGTCTTCCTCTATGTGCTGGCGGTCTTCGTGGTCGCGCTGGCCGTCACGCTCCTGATACAGGCGCTCTAAGCGGACCGGTAAGGTCGACGATCGTCTACCAGTGCGGCGCCGCCGTCTGCGCCGTCGATCCGGACACGGGCGAGCAACCGCGGCAGCTGACCGCCGAGGGGCGGGTCGCGGGCATCACGCGCGACGGCAGGACCGCCTCCTGAGTCGACCCGGCGGGCGCGCTCGTCAAGGCGCCGGTCGCCGGCGGCGCGCCCCAGCCCGTGCCGTTCACGGGCGAGGTCGTCAACCAGCCGCTGCTGTCGCCCGACGGGTCCAAGTACCTGTGGTGGTATCCCGGGCCGGACGGGTTCGGCGGCCTCAACGCGGTCTGGGTGCGGCGGCTGACGGTCGGCGCGCCCCAGACCGAGGGCGTCGGCTTCTGCTCGTACTGCGTGATCTCCCACGGCTGGCTGGGCGAGACCGCGATCGGCGGCCTGCCCGCCGACTCGCAGCGCCCCTCGCGGATCTGCACGCTGGCCTCCCCCGCCGAGGCGCCGAACGTGTCCGGCACGTGCGTGCAGCAGCTCGTGGCGGAGGCCCGCGGCGGCCTCGGCTTCCCGAACGGCAACGCCGCCGGCACCGAGGTCGTCGCAGTGCTCACGCCCGGCGAGCGGACCGGGGTGCGCGGCCGGCTCGTGCGCTACGCCGTCCCGTCGGGCACCTTGCTCGGCGACGTCACGCCCGGCCCGGGCGACACGACCCCCGTGTTCTCGCCCGAGGGCGACCGGATCGCGTTCGAGCGCGACGGCCAGATCGTGGTCAAGGAGCTCGACGGCGGCGCCGAGAAGCCGCTCGGCGCGGGCGTCTACCCGCACTGGGGCGGCGAGCGCACCACCGTCGGCGCGGCCGTGCGCTCGCGTTCGCTGCGCTACCGCCGCGGCCGGATCGCGGTCCGCGTCGCCTGCACGGGCACCGAGACCTGCCGCGGGCGCCTGCGGATCTCGAAGGGCTCGCGGACGCTCGGCAGCCGCAACTACCGCGTGCGCGCCGGCAGGTCCGCGACCGTGGCCGTGAAGCCCTCGCGCCGCGGCCGCCGCACGATCCAGGCGCGCCGCTCGCACACGGTGCGCGTGCAGCTCAAGCCGTCGACGGGCGACACCGTCACCCGCTCGCTGCGGCTGCGCCGCTGAGCTACTCGATCGTGAGCGTGCCCTCCATGCCGCCCTCGCGGTGGCCCGGCACGGAGCAGTAGAACGTGTACTCGCCCGGCTCGAACGAGGTGCTGAACTCCGAGACGCCGCCGTTGGTGACGACCTCGCCCTTCTCGTTGACGCCGTTGCCCTCGACCGCGATGTCGTGCGGGACGGACTGCGGGTTCTCGGACCGGACGGTGAGCTGACCCGCGGGCGCGCGGGCGTCCGCGAACTGGTACGCGAGGCCGGAGGCCGCGACCGGGATCTCCAGGACGCCGTTCTCGGCTTCCGCGGTGCCCTCGGCCTGCGCGGCGCCGACGGAGGCAAGCCGGCCCGTGTCCTCGCCCTCCTTGCCCGCCGCCTGGGCGACGTAGGCGGCCACGTCGCGGGCGTCGTCGCCCGTCACGAGATCGGCCGGCATGCTCGTCTCCGCGCCAGTCTCAGGGTCACGTTGAGGCTTACGGTTCGGGTGTTTGATCTGCTGCAGCACCACGCCGCGGAAGGTGCTCTCCCCCAGGCCGTCCGCGCGCGACTGCGCGAACGCCGCGTCGAGGTCCGGGCCCGTCACGCCGGTCGCCCCGGCGCGCTCGAGCACGTGGCAGGCCGCGCATCGCTCGACGAACAGCTGCTTGCCGTTGACGAGGTCCTCTCCGCCGCCCTTGAGCTCGCAGCCGGACAGGACGAGCGCAGCCACGACTGCGCCGATGACAACACGGCCTCTCTCCATGGCGCGGCATCCTAATGATCTGGGAGGACGCGCGGAACCGTGAGCCCGTACGGCGCCTGACTAGCGCGGCTCGGGGAGCGCCTCGAGCTGCCCCTGGGCGGCGGCGATCACCGTCCGCGCGACGCCGTCCCACGAGTACCGCGCGCGGGTCGTCTCGACGATCGCCTCCCGGGTCGCGGCGCGCACGTCGTCCGGCGCGGCCAACCAGCCCGCGAGCGCGCCGGCCAGCTGCACCACCGCGTCGTCACCGACCTCGAACGACAGCCAGTCGCGCGCCTCGGGCGGGACCGCGGCCGCGAGCGTGCGCGCGACCTCCCCCAGCCCGGAGTGGTCGGCGACGACCGGCAGCGCGCCGCAGGCGGCGGCCTCGGCGGCGACCATCCCGAACGCCTCCGGGAACGTGCTCGTGACCGCCATCGCCTCCGCGGCCGGCAGCAGGTCGGCGAGCTCGTCGTGGTCGAGCCGCCCGGCGAAGGCCACGCGCTCGCGCAACCCGGCGGCCGCGGCCCGGTACGCCTCCGCGTCCGCGAGCCCGGCGAAGAACGCGGCCAGCTGCGGCAGCTCGCGCCCGTCCTCGCCGCGCGTGGCCGCGGCGCCCTCCAGGTCGCCGGCGTCGAGCTGCGCGGCGAGGCGCTCGAGCCCGTCCCGGAACGCCCCGAAGCCGACGACCACGAGCCGCGCGCGCGGCTCGCGCGCGAGCACGAGCGGGAACGCGGCCAGCAGCAGCTCCACGCCCTTGGATGCGATCAGCTTGCCCACGAAGACCACGAGCCGGTCGCCGTCGGAGACCGTGTCCAGCGCCGCGACGGCCTCGGCCGTGTCGCGGTCGAAGGAGGAGCCCGTGACCGCGGCCGGAGCAGCCGACGCGAGCCGCTCCCGCAGCGAGCGCAGCCCGGCCGCGGCCTCCGCCGCCGGGCGCGGCGCGAAGCGCCCCACGTCGACCCCGGGCGGCCCGAGCCGCGTCCGCGCCCGCAGCCCGTCGTCGCCCAGCTCCGCCCACAGGCTCTCCGCGGTGTGCCGCGACCCCACCAGCACCCCGCGCGCCCGCACGAGCCCCTCGGCGGCGTACGGCCGGAACCGCGGGTGCGGCTTGACCGTGTACTCCAGCGCGCTCCCGTGGATCTTGACCGCGTACGGCACCGAGGACCCCAGCGCGCGCGCCAGCACCGCCGGCCCCATCACCAAATGGTTCGCCAAAGCGACATCCGGGCGCACGCGCGAGACCACGTCCCGGACCGCGGCCACGTTGGCCGACAGATAGCGGTCCAGCTCGTCCGCGCCCAGCTCCGGGAACGGGCGCGCGTCGAAGCCCTCGTAGCGGTCGGCGACATACAGCGGCAGGACGCCGCCGATGTCCGGCCGGTAGACCGTCGCGCGCGCGGGCGAGCGCCGCTCCTCGACCACCAGCGCGCCCGAGGCATCCCACGCGCCGCAGGCGTCCACCCACGGCAGCGAGAACGGGTCGCGGTCCTGGCAGAGCAGGTGCAGCTCGTGCCCGGCGCGGACCAGGGCGGCGCCCAGCTCGGCGTTGTAGACGTTCGAGCCGGTGCCGTGCAGCAGGTAGCCGTGGAAGACGAGGACGCGCAAAGCGGCGCACAGCGTAACTTCGCCGGATCCGCTGCTAGGGTTCCCGCGAATGTCCGAGCGCCAGCTGTATCGCCTGCGCGCCCCGTCCACGGGCCGCGAGCTGCTCGTCGAAGCCGAGCCCGGCAAGGTCTACACGGACCACGACACGGGCGAGCCGCTCGAAGTGGTCGGGAAGGTGCTGCCCCTCTATCCGTCGAAGTCCAGCCTGCCATGGGCGGTCGAGACGCTGCGGTTCTGCAACTGGTGCGATCAGCCCGCCCAGAAGGACCTCAACGACTGCCCGACGTGCGGTCGCCGCATGGCCGCGCTGCCCCGCTGAGAGGAGGTCGCATGCGCATCACGCGTGCGCGGTTCGCCGCGTTGATCACCATGCCTGTTCTTGTCGCCGCCGGCTGCGGCGGCTCGACCGTCACCGTGCAGGAGGTCCCCGGCGACCCCGCGCCGATCGAGGTCCCCGGCACCGGCGCCGGCCTGGCGCCCGCGTCGAGCCAGGCGACCTCCACCCCCACGCCGACGCCGACCGAGGACGCCGACTCGAGCGACGACAGCGCGACGCCCGACAACGGCGCCGCCACCCAGCAGGCCCCGGCCGAGAGCCAGCCCGACGCGAGCGCCGAGGGCGGCACCGAGGCGCCCGCGGCCGAGGACAACGCCCAGAACGACCAGGCCCCGCCGCCCGGCTCCGACGCCGAGCAGTTCGAGGACTTCTGCGCCAACAACCCCGGCGCCTGCTGAGCCTTCAAGGTCCCCGCCCCAGGGCCGATCACAGGGAGGACCCTGGGGGAAGGCCTGAAAGTTCTGCACACGGCATCGGACACCAGAGCGGACCGTCCGCTCCATCAGCTCGCCCGCGAGGCGGCCGAGGCACCCTCGGCTGAATCGCTCCGCACCGCACTGGCGTCCGCGCTGAAGGACCTGCTGGCCGCCGGCGACGTCGTCCTCCTCGACGTCGCCCAGGACCGCGGCGCGTGCCTGACGCCTGCGGGCGAGTGCCTGCGCTTCGAGCCCGGCACGCCGGCGGGCGAGGTGCTCGCGACCGGCCGCCCGGCCGCCGACGGCCGGCAACTCGTCGTCCCGCTCTGCTGGGGCGGCGAGCTGCGCATGCTCGCGGCCGTGCGCCCGCCCGGCGACCTGGCCACGGCCGAGCTGGCCGCCGCCCAGGCGGCCGCGGGCTTCGCGCGCCTGGAGGCCGAGGAGCGCCGCCGTACCGGCTCGGTCCAGGACCGCGCCGTCGTGCGCGCCGCCAGCGCGCTCAACGCCTCCCTGGACCTGCAGGAGGTCCTGCAGACGCTCGTGCACGAGGCCGCGCTCGCGCTCGGCGCCGACATGTCCGGCGTCTACCTCGGCAACGCCGAGGACGGCGCGACCGCCACCGCCGGCTTCAATGTGCCCGAGGGCTGGCACGGCGAGCGGGTCGCGCCCGGCGACGCCGCCGCCGGGGTCGTGCTGCAGACGGGCAAGCCGTTCATCACCAACGACTACGCGTCCGAGGTCCGCAACCCGGTCAACGTGCGCTGCCTGAGCGCGATCGCGGTCCCGATGGAGTGGGGCGGCGAGCTGCGCGGGGTGCTCTCGATCGGCTGGCTGGCCCGCCGCCGCGTCGACGAGGACGCCCTCAACACGGTGCAGGCGATCGCCGGGTTGGCGACCGCCGCCTGCCGCAACGCCGAGGCCTACGAGCAGGTCCAGCACATCGCCCGCACCGACGCGCTCACGGGCGTGCTCAACCACGGCGCGATGCAGGTCCGGATCCGCGAGGAGATCGCCCGCGCGCGCCGCGACGGGACGCCGCTGGGCGCGGTCATCCTCGACCTCGACGACTTCAAGCGCGTCAACGACACCCGCGGCCACGCCGCGGGCGACGAGCTGCTGCGCTCCGTCGCGCGCTCGCTGCAGGGCGAGCTGCGCCCCTACGACCAGGTCGCGCGCTACGGCGGCGACGAGTTCGTCCTGCTGTTGCCGGGCTCGGACGAGGAGACGACCGCGCAGGTCGCCGAGCGCTGCCGCGACGCGCTGGGCGGCAAGTGCTCGATCGGCGTCGCCGCCTGGCACGACGGCCTCGACGCCGACGGCCTGCTCGAGCAGGCCGACCGCGCGCTGATGCTGGCCAAGCGCACGGGCAAGGGCCGCGTCGCGGTCGCCAACCCCGAGGTCGAGCGCGAGCTCGCGCTGCTGCAGTCCCAGAGCGGCTCGCCCGCCGCCGTGCAGGCGCTGGCCGCCGCGATCGAGGAGCGCGACCACCGCACCCACGAGCACTCCGAGCTGGTCGTGCGCCTCTCGCGCGGCGTGGCGATGATGCTCGGCCTACCGAGCGACGACGTCGACCGGATCGCGCACGCCGCGCTGCTGCACGACGTCGGCAAGCTCGCGATGCCCGCCGAGATCCTCGGCAAGGAGGGCCCGCTCACGCACGAGGAGTGGGCGGTGATGTCCGAGCACCCGATCGTCGGCGAGCGGATCCTCGCCCGCACCAAGGAGCTGGCCGGGATCGCCCCGATCGTCCGCCACGAGCACGAGCACTGGAACGGCTCGGGCTACCCCGACGGGCTCTCCGGCACCCGGATCCCGATCGGCTCACGCGTGATCCTGGCCTGCGACGCCTACGTGGCCATGACCACCGAGCGCCCGTACCGCGACGCGCTCGACCCCGGCCAGGCCGTCGCCGAGCTGCGCGCCGGCTCCGGCAGCCGCTACGACCCGGAGGTCGTCGACGCGCTGCTGGACCTGCTCGGCCACAACGCGCCGCAGGTGCCGGACCGCGCCGCGGGCGTCAAGCTCGCGGCCCAGCCGCCGCGCGAGCCGACTTCTTCGCGTCGCCCGCGTCCTGGTTGGGCACCGGGCGCGTGATCAGCGTCGCCGAGTAGGTCAGCCGCGCCTTGTACAGGCAGCGGTACTGCGCGACGTCCTTGAGCGTCATCTGCGCGGTCTGCGTGCCCGTGTCGTTGCACTTGCCGCGGCCACGTGACGCGCGCCACGACGAGTGGTCGGTGAGTAGCTGCGTGAGCGCCGGCGCCCAGGTCGGAACTGTCAGCGCAATGACATAACCCTTCTTGACGTTGAGCGCGCGGCCGAGCGGGAACTGCACCGTCTGGCCCAGGTACGGGGTCAACTGCTGGACCGGGCTCTGCGTCACGACGCGCGAGTAGAGCGTCTTGCCCTGGCGCAGGACGGTCAGCCGCGCGGCGGGCGCGCCGCCGAGGTTCTTGTTGAAGTAGGAGGTCTGCTCGGCGGTCGGTTTGCCGAGTGCGATCGACCAGGCGACGATCTTGCCGTCCTCAGGCACGACGAACGCGCCGCGCTCGTCACCGACCTTGACCTGGTAGCCGGTCGTGCGCGAGACCGCCAGGCAGGGATTGTCAGGGCACGCCGGAGCGGCGTCCGTGCGCCCGACCTCGACGATCTTCGCCGACGCGGGCGCAGCGGTTCCCAGCACGGCGGCGAGCGCCGCGGCAACGATGAGCGGGCGATGGAGCATCGCCCGAATGAAACACGACCGCGCCTTCAGGGGTGCGGTGCTTACAGCTTCTGGACGTTGATCGCCTTCGGACCCTTGTCGCCGTTCTCCTCCTCGAAGGAGACCTTGGCGCCCTCGCTCAGCGAGCGGTAGCCGTCTCCCATGATCCCCGAGAAGTGCACGAACAGGTCACGCCCTCCCCCATCGGGAGTGATGAACCCGAAGCCCTTCTCGTCCGAGAACCACTTGACCGTGCCGGTGCCCACAGATACCCCACTTGCAGCTCAGCGTGGTTGTACACGCCGTACATATTTCGACCGGCGGTGCGTCCGGTCCCAACAGGTCCAGACGCTATACATGGAGACCGCGTCCGTGCAACCGGTGAGGACCCCTGCTGGGCGTGGAGATGTCTACGCGCTCAACTCCCGCGCGGCCGCCGCGATGTCATCGCGGTCACCCGGAGCGGGGTGCCACGGCAGCCGGAGCGGGTCACCCTTGTAGCGCGGGATCACGTGCAGATGGAAGTGAAAGACCGTCTGCCACGCGTCCGGACCGCACGAGTTGAGCAGGTTCACGCCGTCCGCGCCCAGGCGCTCCTTCACGCGCGCCGCCATCAGCTGCGCGGTGCGCGCGCAGGCCGCCAGGTCCTCGGCGTCGATGTCCAGCAGGTCGGTCGCGTGCGCGCGCGGGATCACCAGCAGGTGGCCGCGCGTGCCCGGGTTGATGTCCATGAACGCGATCGTGCGCTCGTCCTCGTAGACGCGCGTCGACGGGATGTCACCCGCGACGATCTTGCAGAACAGGCAGTCAGACATCGCGTTCGACGAGACGGCGGATCGCATCGAGCGTGCCCATGACCTCCGGGTCGGGCGCGTCACCGTGAACCGTCGCGACGTGAAGCGTGAGCCGCGAACCTTCATCGTCGGGGTCGACCTGCAGCCAGCCGTGGTAGTCGCTGCCCTCGGCGCCCCACTCGATCCGGCGCTTGGCCTCGTCGGTCTTGAACCAGGCCTCGCCGTGCTGGGTGTGACCGTCATAGCGGGCCTCGACGGTCACCTTGTCCCCGTCGTGGCGCTCGGCCTTGGTCATCTGCGGCACGTAGTGCGGGAGGTTCGAGACGTCTGCGAGCGCGGCATACACCTTGTCGGCATCCGCGGCGACGTGATGGGTGTGCTCGTGCTTCACAGGCGGGAGGCTACACCCGGGCGTAACCTGCCGCCGATGCAGACGCGCGCGCTTGGTGGCTCCGGGGTCTCGGTCTCCACGGTCGCGCTCGGCTCGTGGCTGACCTACTCGGGCGGGATCGGCCGCGAGCAGACCGAGGCCTGCACGCGCGCGGCGTTCGAGGCCGGCATCACGCTCTTCGACACACGGCTCGCTCGAGCGCCTGCAGACCGACTACGTCGACCTCTACCAGTGCCACCGCTACGACGACGGCGTGCCGCTGGCGGAGACGATGGGCGCGCTCAGCGAGGTCGTCGAGGCCGGCAAGGCGCGCATGATCGGGTTCAGCGAATGGCCCGCGGACCGCATCCAGGAGGCGCTCGACATGCCGGGCGTGGTCAGGTTCGTCTCCTCCCAGCCGCAGTACTCGGCGCTCTGGCGCAAACCCGAGGCCGAGGTCATCCCGCTGTGCGAGGCCAACGGGATCTCCCAGATCGTGTGGTCGCCGCTGGCCCAGGGCGTGCTCACCGGCAAGTATTGGCCGGGCGAGCCGGTGCCCGAGGACTCGCGCGCCGCCTCACGCTCCATGAACCGCTTCATCAAGCAGTGGCTGGACGACGACACGCTGCGCGCCGTCCAGTCGCTGCGACCGGTCGCCGACGGCGCCGGGATCACGCTCTCCCAGCTCGCGCTGGCCTGGGTGCTGCACCAGCGCAACGTGACGTCGGTGATCGTCGGCGCGACCCGCCCGGAGCAGGTGTACGAGAACGCCGCCGCGGCGGACGTCGCGTTGCCGGACGACGTGCTGGCCGCCGTCGACGACGCGCTCAGAACAGCGGTGGTGTGGTGAGCAGGGGCTCGATCCGCCAGCCGCCGGGCGCGGCGGTGGCGTGCAGGAGCTCGTCGAAGCCCTCCTCGGGCGCGGGCCGGACGAGCCGGCGGGCGGCGTCGCGCAGGCCCGCGGCGGGGACGCTGCGCTCGCGGGCCGCGTTGCGCGCGGCGGCGACGGCGTGGTCGACCTCGACCAGGTAGGCCACGCAGCGGAAACCCGCCTGCTTGGCGGGCTGCAGGTAGCGGGCGCGCTCGGCCGCGGTCGGGTTGGTGTTGTCGACCACGAACGGCGTCCGGGTACGCAGGCAGGTCTCCACGAACGCCTGCTCGCGCGGGCGCGTGCGGAGCAGGTCCAGGGACACGCGCACGTGGGTCTCCACGAAGCGGTCGAGGATGACCGCCTCCACGGCTTGAGCCAGGGTGTACCGTGAGCAGCGCGGTGAGCACGGGCCAGCCCCGAGAGGACGCGAAGATCGCCTTCGACCGCGAACGCCGGCGGCGCGCACTGTCGCGCCTGATCTCCCGGATGCGCTTCGAGGCCGACGACGTCTCGCACATGCTCACGTTCGAGGAGGTCGTCGCCGCGCTCGGCGCCACCAGCCGCCACTACCTCGGCGAGCGCGTGATCCCGCTCGACGCGATCGTCGGCACCGTCGACCGCCGCCGCAACGAGTTCGACCGCTCCTTCCGCCCCTCCTCGGGCACGCGCGGACGCTGGGAGCGGATCGCCGAGGCCCGCAAACGCGGCGAGGAGCTGCCGCCGATCGACGTCTTCAAGATCGGCGACCTCTACTTCGTCCAGGACGGCCACCACCGCGTGTCGGTCGCGCGCGCGATGGGCGACACGGACATCAACGCCAACGTCACCGAGGTGCGCACCAAGCTCGGCGCCGGCCGCGAGCTGCGGATGCGCGACCTGCCGCTGAAGGCGCACGAGCGCGTCTTCCACGAGCGCGTCCCGCTGCCGCCGGAGGAGCGCAAGCGCATCCAGCTCTCCGACGAGTGGCGCTACGCGCAGCTGGCGACGCTGATCGAGTCCTGGGGCTACCGCGTCTCGCTGGAACGCGACCGCGTGATGCCGCGCCGCGAGCTCGCGATCACCTGGTTCCGCGAGGAGTACGAGCCGCTCGTCGAGATGCTGCGCGAGACCGGCCTCGGCGGCGGCGGGACCGAGACCGAGCGCTACCTGCGCGTCTCGATGCTGCGCTTCCTGCTGCTGCAGCGCTGGGACATCTCCGACGACCTCGCCGAGCGGCTCGCGGGCGAGATCAAGCGTCCGTCCAAGGCCGCCGAGGCGGACACGATGACGCACCAGATCCTCAAGGAGATGCGGGACTAGCGAGCAGCGCCCGCAGCCGGTCCAGCAGCGCGGCCTCCGTGAACGGCTTGTCGATGATGTCGCGGCCGACCTCGATCACGGGCTGCGCGTAGCCGGACATGTAGAGCACGCGGATCCCGGGCCGCAGCGCCGCGACGCGCTCGGCGACCTCCTTGCCGAGCAGCTCGGGCATCACGACGTCGGTCAGCAGCACGTCGATCGGCCCGGGGTGGCGCTCCGCCAGCTCGAGCGCGGCCGCGCCGCCCCCGGCCACGAGCACCTCGTAGCCGTTCTCGGCCAGGATCCGGCGCGTGACCTCGAGCATCGCCGGCTCGTCCTCGACCACCAGCACGGTCTCCCCGCCGCCCTGCTCGCGCGGGCGCGGCGCCCCGTCGCCGTGCTCGGGCACGGGCGCGTCGGTCGTCGGCAGCAGGATCGTGAACGTCGTGCCGAGCCCGGGCTCGGAGTAGATCTGCACGTGGCCGCCGGCCTGGGTGACGATGCCGTGGATCGTCGCCAGGCCGAGGCCGGTCCCCTGGCCCTTGGGCTTGGTCGTGAAGAACGGCTCGAACGCGCGCGCCAGCACGTCGCGCTCCATCCCGACGCCGGTGTCGCTGACGCGCAGCCGCACGTAGGCGCCGGGCTCCAGCAGCGTGCGCGTGCTCGCGTAGGCGTCGTCGACCGCGATGTTCTCGGTCTCGATCGTCAGCGTGCCGCCGTCGGGCATCGCGTCGCGCGCGTTGACCGCGAGGTTGACGAGCACCTGCTCGAGCTGGCCGTAGTCGGCCATCACCGGCCACAGGTCGGGCGCGAGCGACGTCCGCAGCACGACGCGCTCGCCGAGCGTGCGCCGCAGCAGCTCCTCCATCTCCAGCACCACGCCCGTGAGGTCCAGCACGCGCGGGCGCACCACCTCGCGGCGGGCGAACGCGAGCAGCTGCTGCGTCAGCCGCGCGGCGCGCTCGCCCGCCTTGCGGATCTCGATCACGTCGCGCTCGTCGCGGCCGCCGGGCTCGGCGCGGCGCTCGATGAACGACGCGTAGCCCAGGATCACCGCGAGCAGGTTGTTGAAGTCGTGCGCGACGCCGCCCGCGAGCTGCCCGAGGCTCTCGAGCCGCTGCGTCTGCTGCAGCTGGACGCGCATCCGCTCCTTCTCGGTCACGTCGTCGGCGATCACGACGCACGCCTGGCGGCCGCGGAAGTCGATCGAGTGCGAGGCGACCGCGACCTCCATCGCGCTGCCGTCCTTGCGCACGTGCTCGGAGGGCCCGCGCTCGAGCTGCTCGACGGTCAGCCCCAACAGCTCCTCGCGCGTGTAGCCGTAGGTCGCGACCGCGGCGTCGTTGACCTCGAGGATCCGGCGCGAGCTCGCGTCGTGCACCCACATCGGCAGCGGGCTGCCCTCGAAGACGACGCGGTAGGCCTCCTGCTCGCGCCGGACCGCGCCCGCGAGCTCGTTCAGCCGCGCGGCCAGCGAGGCGACCTCGCGCGGGCCGGCGACCGTCACCTCGCCCGTCGCGACCTCGGCGCCGAGCCGTGCGAGCGGACGCGCGATCCGGCGGTGGACGACGACGGCCGCGAGGCCGAACAGCAGCAGGCCGGCGAGGATGATCGTCAGCTCGCGCCGGTTGAGCTGGCGCGTCGCGGCCAGCGCCTGCGAGCGGCTCGCGCCGGCGTGCACGCGCCAGCCGATGTCCGCGACCGCCGCGCGCTCGTACAGGAACGCGCCCTCGTCGAGCGCCAGCGGGCGGCCGATCGCCTCCGCCGGGCGCGTCGAGCGGGTGAGCATCCGCCCGCGGTCCTCGAGCACGAACTGCAGGGCGCGCGGCCCGCCGAAGCTCCCGCCCAGGCTCTGCCCGACGGCGTCGAGGTCGAACGACGCCAGCACGAACCCCCGGCCCGGCACGGGCGCCGTGGCCAGCACGACCCGCTCACCGGTGCGCGGGTCCTCGACCGGCGCGCGCAGCAGCGGCTCGCGCCGCGCCTGCGCCCGCCAGGCCACGTCCTCGTAGCCCGGGGTGCGGGCGCCCTCCAGCGACGAGCACGCGATGCTTCCGTCCGCGCGCACCAGGTCGATGTGGCCGGTCGTGTAGGCGTCGGTGCCGGCGAAGGTCAGCGCGCACTCGTCGGGGCGCGCGTACGCGTGGTCCGTGCCCGGGTTGGCGGCCGCGCCGGCGACCGTCTGGCGCAGGAGCCCGACCCCCTCGCCGATCTCGCGCGCCGCCAGCCGGGCGGCGAAGCGCGCGTCGGCGCGGGCCGCCTCGCGCGCGTCCCGCCCGGATTGCACGCGACCGTAGACGACCGCCGCTCCCGCAGCGACGACGAAGAGTGCTGCCAGTGCTGCGAGGTACGCGCGCAGCGGCACGGCGCGATGTTGGCACCATCCAATGGGCGGCGCGCCGCTCGCGGACGCCGCGGTTCGCGTGCGGACCGTTTAGCGTGCGCAGAGTGCAGAACGTCCACGCGATGCACGAGGAGGTCCGCGCGGACTACGAGGCGGCGCTCGCCGTGGTCGAGGGCGACGAGCGCTTCGCGGTGCGCTTCGAGCGCTTCTTCGGCGACCTGCGCGACCCGCTGGTGGACCTGTACGGGCCCGTCGCGGGCTGGGAGGAGACCTGGCGGCGGTTGCTGCGGGCGATCGCGGGCGCGGCGGCCGCGCGCTCGCACGAGCTGCGGCTGCTCGACCACGAGCGCGAGATCACCCCGGACTGGCTGCAGCGCGAGCAGGCCGTGGGCTACGTCGCCTACGTCGACCGCTTCGCCGGCACGCTCACGGGCGTGCGCGAGAAGCTCGGCTACCTGCGCGAGCTCGGGGTGACCTACCTGCACCTGATGCCGCTGCTGCGCGCGCGGCCGGCGCCCAACGACGGCGGCTACGCGGTGCTCGACTACGGGGCCGTCGAGCCCGCGCTCGGCACGCTCGACGACCTGCGCGCGCTCGCGGACGACCTGCGCGCGGCGGGCATGGCGCTGTGCGTCGACGTCGTGCTCAACCACACCGCGGCCGAGCACGCGTGGACGGAGGACCCGTCGTTCTACCGGACGTTCGCGTCGGTGCCCGAGGAGTACGCGCGGGCGCTGCCCGACGTCTTCCCGGAGACCGCGCCGGGCAACTTCACCTGGTCCGAGCGGCTCGGCCGCTGGGTGTGGACCACGTTCAACGAATACCAGTGGGACCTCGACTACTCCAACCCGCGCGTGTTCGTCGCGATGGCCGAGACGATGCTGCACCTGGCCGGCGTCGGCGTCGACGTGCTGCGCCTGGACGCCGCGCCCTTCCTGTGGAAGCGGCCCGGCACGAACTGCCAGAACCAGCCCGAGGTCCACGACCTGCTGCAGGCCTTCCGCGCGGCCATGCGGATCGCCGCGCCCGCGGTCGCGTTCAAGGCCGAGGCGATCGTCGCCCCCACCGACCTCGTCCCCTACCTCGGCACGGGCAAGCACGAGGGCAAGGAGTGCGACCTCGCCTACCACAACGTGCTCATGGTCCTGCTCTGGAGCTCGCTCGCCTCCGGCCGGGTCGGCCTGATGACCTCCGCCCTGCGCGCGCTGCCCCGCGTCCCGCCCGGCGGCGGCTGGGTGACCTACGTCCGCTGCCACGACGACATCGGCTGGGCGATCACGCCCGAGGACGCCGCCCGCGCCGGCGAGGACGACCACCTGCACCGGCGCTTCCTCGCCGACTTCTACGCCGGCGAGTTCCCGGGCACCTTCGCCCGCGGCGCCCGCTTCCAGCCCGACCCGCGCACGGGCGAGGCCCGCACCTCCGGCACCTGCGCCTCGCTCGCCGGCCTGGAGTCGGCGCCCGACGATGTGGCCGTCGAGCTGGCCATCCGCCGCATCCTGCTGCTGCACGCGATCGCCTTCGCCCACGGCGGGCTGCCGCTGATCTACATGGGCGACGAGCTCGGCCTGCTGAACGACCACTCCTACCTCCAGGACCCGCTGCGCGCCGGCGACAACCGCTGGATGCACCGCCCCCGCATGGACTGGGACGCGGCCGAGCGCCGCCACGACCCCGCGACCGTCGAGGGCCGCATCTGGGCCGGCCTGCAGCGGCTGATCCGCGCGCGCCGGTCCACGCGCGCGATCCACGTCCAGGGCGCCGTCGAGCCGCTCTGGACCGGCAACGACCACGTCTTCGCCCTGCGCCGCGAGCAGGCCGGCGAGGCCCTGCTCGTGCTCGCCAACTTCACCGCCGACCCGCAGCCGGTCACGCGCGAGGCGCTGCACGGCTTCGAGCTGACCGACGCGGCCGCGGAGGTCGACGGCCGCGCGCTCGAGCGCCACGGGGATGTCGTCGTGTTGGCGCCCTACCAGCACCTCTGGCTCGCTTCTGGACCTTCGTAGAGCGCCGATGCGCCGCCCGCGCAGCATGATCGGAGGCATGCCGTCCCTCCCCATCGAAGACGATCCCGGCTGGCTGGACATGGGAGCCGAAGTGATCGCGATCACGGAAGCCGCGGACTACCGCGCGGCACGCGAGACCAGCGGCGAGCTGTACCGCGTCATCGCCGCAGGGACGACGCTCGAGAAGCTCTCCGAGGCACTCGAGAGCGAGTACGCAGCCGACCTCGAGCGCGCCACCGCCGACGTCGACGCCTTCCTGGCGACGCTACGCGCGCGAGGCGTGCACGGCGAGTGACGCCGCGGCGCGCGCCTGCGCCTCGACGTCCCCCCTGGTCATCCACGACCCACCGACGCAAGCCACGTTCGGCTGCGCCAGGTAGTCCGCCGCGTTCGCGGCGTTGATCCCGCCCGTCGGGCAGAAGCGCAGCTGCGGGAACGGCCCGTGGAACGCCTTCAGCGCGGCGATCCCGCCGACGACCTCGGCCGGGAACAGCTTCGCGTGCGTGATCCCGCGCTCGAGCAGCGCGACCAGGTCCGACGCCGTCGCCGTCCCGGGCAGGAACGGCGCGCCGCTCGCCTGCAGCGCGTCGAGCAGCGCGGGCGTCGCGCCCGGGGAGACGAGGAAGCGCGCGCCGGCCGCCAGCGCCTCGTCGACCTGCCGTGCGCTCGTGACCGTCCCGGCGCCGACGACCGCGCCCTCGACCTCCGCGATCCGCTCGATCGCCGCCAGCGCGTGGGGCGTGCGCAGCGTGATCTCGATCGCGGGCAGCCCGCCCCGCACCAGCGCCTGGGCCAGCGGCACGGCCTCGTCGAGGTCGTCGATGACCACGACGGGGATGACGGGCGCCAGCCCGACGATGTCCTCGACGGTCACGCGTACACCCTGGCACGCCGGGCGGCGAAGATCGACGCGCCCTCGTCGGGGCGCCCGACGCTCTCGCGGAAGGCGCCGAACAGCTCGCGCCCGGTCCCGTGCGTCGCGCGCTCGGGGATCCACGGCTCGCGCCCGTCGAGGTCGGCGTCGACCTCGAGCCGGCCGGCGTCGGCGTCGACGCGCACCATGTCGCCGTCGCGCAGGCGCGCGAGCGGGCCGCCCGCGGCGGCCTCGGGCGTGCAGTGGATCGCCGCCGGCACCTTGCCCGACGCGCCGCTCATGCGCCCGTCGGTGACGAGCGCGACGCGGTGGCCGCGGTCCATCAGCACGCCGAGCGCGGGCGTGAGCTTGTGCAGCTCGGGCATCCCGTTCGCGCGCGGCCCCTGGTGGCGCACGACCGCGACGTGGTCGTGGTCGAGCTCGCCGCGCTCGAACGCCGCCAGGAAGTCGGCCTGGTCGTCGAAGACGCGCGCGGGCGCGGTCACGACGCGGTGCTCAGGCGCGACCGCGGAGACCTTCATCACCGCGCGGCCGAGCGCGCCGTCGAGGACGCGGATGCCGCCCTCGGGGGAGAACGGCGCGCTCGTGCCGCGCAGCACGGACTCGTCGCCCGACGCCCGGGGAGCGGGGCGCCAGGCGAGCTCGCCCGCCTCGTCGAGGAACGGTTCGTCGCGGTAACGGCCCAGCCCGCGCCCCGCGACCGTCTCGACGTCAGGGTGCAGCAGCCCGGCGTCGAGCAGCTCGCCGAGCAGGAACGGCACGCCGCCGGCGGCGTGGAAGTGGTTGATGTCGGCGGCGCCGTTGGGGTACACGCGCGCGAGCAGCGGCACCACCGCGGACAGCTCGGCGAAGTCGTCCCAGGTCAGCGTCAGCCCCGCCGCGGCGGCGATCGCCACCAGGTGCAGCGTGTGGTTGGTCGAGCCGCCCGTCGCCAGCAGCGCGACGACCCCGTTGACGACGGCGCGCTCGTCGACGATCTCGCCGATCGGCGCGCAGCCGCGGGTCACGACCCGCGCGGCCTCGACCGTCAGCGCGCGCCGCAGCGCGGTGCCGGGAGCGACGAAGGAGGCGCCCGGCAGGTGCAGCCCCATCGCCTCGACCACGAGCTGGTTGGAGTTCGCGGTCCCGTAGAACGTGCACGTGCCCGGCGCGTGGTAGGAGGCGACCTCGGCCTCCAGCAGCTCCTCGCGCCCGGCCGCGCCCGCCGCGTGCAGCTGGCGGACCCGGCTCTTCTCGGCGTTCGGCAGCCCGGACGGCATCGGCCCGGCCGGGACGAACACGGTCGGCAGGTGGCCGAAGCTGAGCGCGCCGATCAGCAGCCCCGGCACGATCTTGTCGCAGACCCCGAGCATCAGCGCGCCGTCGAACATGTCGTGCGAGAGCGCGACCGCGGTCGACAGCGCGACCACGTCGCGGCTGAACAGCGACAGCTCCATGCCCGCGCGGCCCTGCGTGATCCCATCGCACATCGCCGGCACGCCGCCCGCGAACTGGGCGACGCCGCCCGCGCTCAGCACCGCCTTCTTGAGCAGCGCCGGGTAGCGCTCGAACGGCTGGTGCGCCGAGAGCATGTCGTTGTAGGCCGAGACGATCGCGACGTTGCGGCGCCGGCCCGCGCGCAGGAACGCCTTCTCCTCGGCCCCGCAGGCGGCGATGCCGTGCGCCAGGTTGGCGCAGCCGAGGTCGCGGCGCGCCGGGACCGGCGCCTCGCGCAGGCTCTCGAGGTACGCGGAGCGGGTGTCGGCGCTGCGCTGCGCGATCCGCGCGGTGACTTCGGAGACGACTGGGTGCACGGACCGGCACGATACGCGCGCAAGCGTTTGCGCGCAAGCGCTTGCGCACCAACTTCCTCACGCTCTGCAATCCTCCCCGGCGTGGTGACCATGGCGGAAGTGGCGCGCCTGGCCGGCGTCTCGGTGACGACGGTCTCGCACGTGATCAACGGGACGCGTCCCGCGAGCCAGCGCACGCGCGAGCGGGTGCTGGACGCGATCGAGCGCACCGGCTACCGCCCGAACACGCTCGCCCGCGCCCTCGCCCGCGGCGGCACGCAGTCGCTGGGCCTGGCCATCAGCGGCCTGTCCAACCCGTACTTCACCGACGTCGTGGCCGCGATCGAGGGCGCCGCCGGCCGCGCCGGGCACATGCTGCTGCTGGGCGACACGCGCGAGGACCCCGAGCACGAGCTGCGGATCGTGCGCGCGCTGGCCGAGCGCCAGGTCGACGGGATGCTGCTGGCGCCGACGGTCGGCGCGGTCGAGCACGCCCTCCCTTACCTGGAGTCCCAGAACGTGCCGACCGTGCTGCTCGACCGCTTCGTCGACGCGCCGCTGGACCAGGTCGGCTGCGAGAACGAGGGGCCGACGGCGCAGCTCGTCGAGCACCTCGCCTCGCTCGGGCACACGCGGATCGCGATGGCGGTCGGCATCCCCGGGCTGAGCACGACCGTCGAGCGCGTCAAGGGCTACCGCGACGCGCTCGAGCAGGCCGGGCTGCCGTTCGACCCGGCGCTGATCGCCGAGGGCGGCTCCCAGCGCGACCGCGCGCACGACGCGATGCTCGCGCTGCTCGACCTGCCCGACCCGCCCACCGCGGTCGTCTCGGGCAACAACTTCATGACGATCGGGCTGCTGCGCGCGATCGCCGAGCGCGGCCTGACCGTTCCCGACGACATCGCGCTCGTCGCCTTCGACGACTTCGAGTGGGCGGACCTGTTCGCGCCGCGGCTGACCGTCATCCGCCAGCCCACGGCCGAGCTCGGCTCGCGCGCGGTCGAGCTGATGCTCTCGCGCCTGGAGGACCCGGGCGCCGCCCCGCGCCGCGAGCGGCTCGAGGCGACCTTCGTGCACCGCAACTCCTGCGGCTGCAGCTAGAGCCGCTTGCGGTAGGTCCGCATGACCGCGGGCCCGGCGAGCTCGGGCTCGGTGAACGGCCGCTCGCCGATCTGGACGTACCCGAGCCGGCTGTACCAGTCGTGCAGGCGCTGCTTGTGCGCGTGCGGCGCCCGCGGGACGAGCAGCTCGAGCTGCATGAACGGCGTGCCGTGGCGGCGCTCGGCGAACTCCAGCAGCGCGCGGCCCGCGCCCGTGCCCATCGCCGCCGGGTCGACGGACAGCATCCCGAGCTCGGCGGTCTCCTCGTCGAGCCGCCGCACGCGCACGCAGCCGACGAGGCGGCCGTCCTGGCGCAGGACCGCGATCTCGCCCGCGGCGATCATCGCCTCGATCGCCGCTAGGCGCGTGCGCGCCCAGCCCGGCTGCCAGATCCCGGCCTCGCCGTGGTCGTAGGCGGCGTTGACGATGCGCAGGACCTCGGGCGCGTCGCCCGGGCCCGCGAGCTCGATCACCGCGCGAGCTCCCGCGCCCGTTCGAGCGCCTGCTCGCGCGTGGTGATCGCGCCCGCGAAGCGGTCCTCCTCGAGCTGGGCGAGGATCTGCCCGAGCCGCGGGCCGGACGCGATGTCCGCCAGCTCGTTGCCGCGCACGAGCGGCTCGGGGACCGGCTCGCGGGCCGCGTCGATCAGCGTCTGGGCGACCTCCAGGTGCGCGGCGATCGCCGGCTCGGCGTTCTTGCCGCGGGTCGCCTTGCGGTCGGCGATCGTGAACAGCGTGACGTCCTCGCTGTATGGGCGGGTCGCGCGCAGGT
>Ga0182742_1002101_pt1 | contig 23014 bp, 20 predicted proteins | sample eDN5th37CBELigMG_FD_128880 | JGI IMG/M metagenome (GOLD analysis project Ga0182742, IMG submission 128880) | Enriched Miracle-Growth compost microbial communities from Emeryville, California, USA - eDNA 5th pass 37_C BE-Lig MG (version 2)... ... | reverse complement strand
TTTAGATCATTATCTAAAAGTACACACTGTAATATAAATTGAACCGCCGTATACGGAACCGTACGTACGGTGGTGTGAGAGGGGCGAAAATAATTAGATTATTTTCCCTCTACTCGATTTTTTGTTCAGCGTTTTTATTTTCATTTTGTTTGTTAGGATCTTTGTTTTGACCAGCATTTGCTGCCTGTTTTGGATCCTCAGTTTTTGGCTTTTCTTCAACTTTTGGTTTTTCTTCAACTTTTGGTTTTTCCTCAGCATAATCACCGATTTTAACAATAGTTGAAGGTGATGATTCATTGCCGGCAACATCAACAGCAACAATGTAATAAGCAGCAGGGCTACTTCCAACTGATACAGATAATTTGTCAGAAGACGGCAAACTCGCTACCTTTTTAAAGCTGGTTGAGTGATTTGCTGCACCATAGACACGGTATCCAACAACGTCATTGTCTGCATTGGCTTTCCAACTTATCGTTGAACCGCCAGACGAGACTCCGCTTACTTGTCTCGGCTTGGAGCCATTATCAACTATTTCTTTTCCTTCTGTTACAACTAAGTTACCCCATTTAGATGTACTAGGCAACAAGCGTTTAAGATCACTTGTACTGCTAATATTATACTTTTGAAGAACTTCTTTTTTTAGCATTACACCTTCTTGAACAAATTCAGAAGGAGCAGAAGCTGGCACTTTGTATGCTCTGTCTTTTACATACACATATTTTCCTTGTGTTAAGCTATCATCAACTTTGGTAGGAACATATTTTGCATTAAAGATGTCTGTTGCGACAAGTCCTGCTTTACGGCAAAGATCTGAAGCCAATTCTCCTGTTAATGCACAGTAGGATCTTTGAACAATACCACCTGGTGTTTCATGACGGTTTTTTGGTGCAATCAAGTTTGGTTCAACATTATGTGCAGCATTCATCAGTTTTGCCCAGAGTAAGAGATTACGTTTGCTGTATGACATGCCTTTATAGTTTTGTTCCAATGGCTTTGGTGTATCATACCCAATCCATGTTCCGAATGTTACATTCGGATTTGTCGCTACGAACCATGCATCATGGTAATCTTGGCCAGTACCTGTTTTTCCGGCCCAATCAGCACTAAACGAGAGGTAGCCATTTAGTGAAGCGGCTGTACCACTTCTTATAACATCCCGCATCATATCGATTGTTAAATAAGCAGTTTGAGCTGAGAATACATCGTTTTGTACCTTTTCATGTTGATAAACGACTTCTCCATCACTATTTTCAATTTTTTCTATAAGGTAAGCATCAACAAACTTACCTTGGTTGGCAAATGTTGAGTAGGCATTAACATTTTCTTCAACAGTCACTCCGTCGGTCATGCCACCTAAACTTAGTGATGCTATTCCATAATCAATTTTGTTTAAACTGGAAAAGCCCATTTTTTCTAAGTAGGAGACAGGGTTTTGATTCATAATGTTCATATATGTTTTAGCGGCAGGCACATTATATGAATATTTCAAGGCAGTTCGTGCACTTGTTAATCCGTGGTAAGCACCGCCATAGTTTTTTGGCTTATATGAACCTGTCATTGGCGTATCCGCAATAACTGTTCCCGGTTGAGTTTTTCCCAACTCCATTGCAGGAGCATACACCAATAATGGCTTCATTGTTGATCCATTAGCACGTAAAGCATCTGTAGCATGATTTAAATTTTCACGTTCAAAATCTCGTCCGCCTACAAAGCTAATAATTTTACCTGTCGTGTTTTCAATTAGAACACCGCCGACTTCGACAGGTTCTTGAATGGTTTTCGTTTCACCAGTGTCGGAATCTTTGATTTGTTCAGGTTTATCACTACCATAATATTCATATTGTTTAACAACTTCCTGCATCTTGTCATATATATCTTTATTTATTGTCGTATGAATTCGGTATCCATTATGTCTGATGTCTTGATCAGCAAGTGTACGGTACTGATTTTTCAGATCTTTATCTTTTGATAATTCATCTTCTGTATACCCGTCTTTTTGGGCAAGTTGTACGGCTATAATATCTTTCGCCCGATCTTCTACTTCATAAGTCAGGTATGGATATTGTTCAGTGGATGTCGGTTTTTTAGGTGTTAGATTAGCACGAATATCATATGAAAGCGCTTGTTTGTATTGCTCCTGTGAAATAAACCCGCCAGTGTACATCCGGTTTAAGACAGTTTTCATTCTGTTTATGCCTGAACTTAGGTCTTCTTTTACCTTACCGCCATCATTTGAAAATGGAGTATATCCAAACGGACTTTGAGGCAAGCCTGCGATAAATGCAGCTTGAGGAATTGATAGGTCCTTGGCAGAAACTCCAAAAATTCCTTTTGCAGCTGCTTCTACACCTGCTATATTCTTACCATTAGAATTTCGTCCAAAATCTGCAACATTTAAATATGCTTCAATAATTTCATCTTTCTCAAAGAACTTTTCTAATCGTAATGCTAATAGAATTTCCTTTGCTTTTCGATCAAAAGATACTTCATTTGTTAGTATTTGGTTTTTAATTAATTGCTGTGTTAGTGTACTTCCACCCGTTTGAACTGAGGCATTTGTGAATTCTTGAAAAATTGCGCGCATGATTGCTTTAGGTACAACACCGTCATGTTCGTAAAAGAGTTCATCTTCAGTTGCGATAACTGCATTTACGAGATGTTGAGAAACGTTTTCTAACTGGACTTCCTCGCGTTCAATGTCAGCATTTAATTTTCCTAAGTAAATATTTTGATCAAAAAAGACCTGTGACGTCTCTTCGTAGTTGTAAATATCATTTTTCATTTCTTCGTAAGATCGAACAGGTTCATCCTTCACAAGTGAAGCGAAATAACCGGCCCCTACACCCCCTGCAAAACATATACCTATAAGTCCAATAATGAGAAATAGTAAAAGGAGATTTCCAATAACATTGTATGAGATCCGTAGACTTTTACCTATATCTTTGTTAAAGGGTGAGAAACGCCTGTGTTTTTCTTCCTTTTTTTTCATTGTGCATTCCCCCAAATCTAACTTATTATAACATAGGAAATGATGAAATTTGTATGCTTTTGTCATAAAGGTTGGAAACACTTCATGCCAAGTGTTGACATCAGAATGATATTATGGTTAAAATTGCTTGTAATTAGTATATGAAAAAGCAAAGATTGGATTCAGTAATGGATGTCTCCCTGTTATTAGAGAGCTGATGGGTGGTGAAAATCAGCACATAGATATTCCATGAATTACATCCATGAGCTTCTTTTTTGAAAAGGTTAAATAACCTGAGTAGGAGAAGACGGTCTAACCGTTATGTAGCCGAGAGAGGATTACGCTTAAGTAATTCTAAGTTGGGTGGTACCGCGGATTATTTCGCCCCTTCAGAGATGAAGGGGCTTTTTCGTGTTTTCTTTGCTGAAAATAGAATATTATAAAAAGGAGTAAAACAATGAGCGAATTATTAAATGATTTAAAGTTTAGAGGTTTAGTGAATCAAGTAACAGATGAAGAAGGCTTAGCAAAAGTCTTAGAAGAAGGAGATATAAAGCTTTACTCAGGATTTGACCCTACTGCAGACAGTCTTCACATTGGGCATTTGTTACCTGTGTTAACTTTGCGCCGCTTTCAATTAAATGGTCATCATCCAATTGGACTTGTTGGTGGTGCTACGGGATTAATTGGAGACCCAAGTGGAAAAAAAGCTGAGCGTACTCTTAATACAGCTGATATCGTACAAGATTGGTCTAACCGGATTAAAGGACAGTTATCGAGATTTCTTGATTTTGAGAATGAGAAAAACCCTGCCATTATCGTGAACAATTTTGATTGGATTGGAAAGCTGGATGTTATTTCATTTTTACGAGATGTTGGTAAAAACTTTGGGATCAATTACATGCTTGCAAAAGATTCTGTTCAAACGCGAATTGAAACAGGTATTTCTTTTACAGAATTTAGTTACATGATTTTACAATCATATGATTTCTTAAATTTATACCAAAACAATGATTGTAAATTACAAATCGGTGGAAGTGACCAATGGGGAAATATTACAGCAGGTTTGGAACTAATTCGTAAATCTGAAGAAGATTCAAAAGCATATGGATTAACAATTCCACTTGTTACAAAGGCTGATGGGACAAAGTTTGGAAAAACAGAAGGTGGAGCTATTTGGTTGGATGCTGAAAAAACATCTCCATATGAATTCTACCAATTCTGGATCAATACAGATGATCGTGATGTAATGAAATACTTAAAATACTTCACTTTCTTGACTCATGAAGAAATCTTGGAGCTCGAAAATGAGGTTGCAACTGCACCGGAAAAACGTTCTGCTCAAAAAGCACTTGCAGAAGAGGTGACAAAGCTTGTACATGGTGAAGAAGCACTTCAACAAGCAATAAAAATTTCTGCTGCCTTATTTAGCGGTGATATTAAACAATTAACTGCGGGTGAGATTTTAGAAGGATTTAAAGATGTTCCTACTACTGAAATAGAAGAAGGCGAGATTGGCTTAATCGATTTACTTATTCAAGCAAAAATATCTCCGTCAAAACGTCAAGCTCGTGAAGATATTTCAAATGGAGCGATTTATATTAATGGAGATCGTGAGCAAGATTTAACAAAAGTTATCACAAACGAAGATAAGATTGAAGGAAAGTTCACAGTCATCCGCAGAGGAAAGAAAAAGTATTTCCTAATTCGTTACAAAAAATAACATTTATTAGGGGGGACTCATTAATGATTCTACTAAAGAATCTGTTATTGGTTTCTCCCTTTTCATAAATAAGAACAAAAAAACCTATGCCCGGGGACATAGGTTTTTTTACTATTAACGAGAGTAGAACTCAACGATAAGAGCTTCGTTAATTTCAGCAGGTAATTCAGAACGCTCAGGTAAGCGAGTGAAAGTACCTTCTAATTTATCAGCGTCGAAAGTTAGGTAGTCAGGTACGAAGTTGTTTACTTCAATCGATTCCTTAACGATGTCAAGGTTACGAGATTTTTCACGTAAAGTGATTGTTTGACCAGGCTTTAATTGGTAAGATGGGATATCTACACGTCCGCCATCTACCATGATATGACCGTGGTTAACTAATTGACGAGCTTGACGGCGAGTACGAGCTAAACCTAAACGGTATACTACGTTATCAAGACGAGAATCAAGAAGAATCATGAAGTTCTCACCATGAATACCAGCCATTTTACCAGCTTTATCAAATAAGTTACGGAATTGGCGCTCATTTACACCATACATGTGACGAAGCTTTTGCTTCTCTTGTAATTGTAATCCGTATTCAGAGATTTTTTTGCGTTGTCCTGGACCGTGTTGTCCTGGAGCATATGGACGCTTTTCTAATTCTTTACCTGTACCACTTAATGAAATACCTAAACGACGAGAGAGTTTCCAGCTTGAGCCTGTATAACGAGCCATGCTAACTCCTCCTTTATGTTTTTATTTTGCATAAAATAAAAACCAAACTGATTGACAATTATGCACATTCTATTTTCATGTATCCTCGCTCCAGCAGCATAGAGTTACTCGATACACCTCCTTATAATAAAGGGGAATAAAATGAAATCAAAACTGCTACATCAATAGGCTGCATATTTTATACACAACGAACATTATATGTTTTTGTATGTATAAAGTCAAGAAGCTTTACAAAAAAAGTGCAATAAAGAGCACACTCATAAATAAAAACATATCGTCTACTATAAATAGGAAAGTTTTATGCTATAATGAATTATCAAATTTTGTAACTTACTGGTGTGGGTGATTTCATGAATAATCAAGTTCAAGCGATTAAAGGTGCTTTTTTTGATTTAATAAATAAATGTAATGATTATTGTTCAGTTATTGACTTAAATAATGAGCTTGTTAACGTTTTAAAAAAAGAGCTTGCTATTGGCCGTGTTGATTTTTATTCATTTTCGCCGCATATGAATTCCTTCCCGTTTCAAATGATCCTACACAATTTTAAGCCAGGACAAGCTAATTGGAATCAAAAAGACGTATTGCTTCCAATATATAGTGATGAGGATATGTGTGGAGTCATAGAACTTAGGGAATTTGACAACAATATGTCTGTTGATTTACATGAAGTTGCAAAAGCATGTTCAGAATTTTATACCTTTTACATACACACATTTCAGTTAAGAGAAAAGGAACAAAAGTATGAAAAACTATATTATTTAACTGAGAAGTTCCATTCTCTTATGAATAAAGATGATGTTTTAGTTGCATTGATAGAAACATTACAAAAGATGTATCAGGAGTATACGTTCTATTTGTTTCTATCTCATGATAATGAAAATAAACACCATTTACCAATAAAAAATTTAAGTTTTGATGATCAGGATGATGAAATGGCAATGGAAGCTTTTGTTACCGGAAAAGCTCAGTCTATTATTCATGAACAATCCAAAGACGTGTTTTTTTATTCACCTCTAAATGGGAAACAAGGTGTATACGGGGTTCTGCAGGTAGTCATCCATTTCGCATTAAATTTAAATGAACAAGATAGGCATTTCATTACTCTGCTAACAAATGCTGCGGGAACTGCGATGGAAAATGCACAGCTATATGATCAATCAAAGAGACTAATTAAAGATTTGCAATTAATAAATGAAACATCACACAGGTTAAATAAAAATCTAAGATTAACTGATACGATGAGCTATATGTCTATGCGAATCTTGGAGTCATTTCAAGCGGATGAGGTCGGGTTCTTTACTAAAAATAGCAATGACATTCATATTTTTCCAGGGAGCACTAGCTATTTTGAGTCAGAAGAAGTAAAGGTTTATATTAATTATATTCAAGAGAAGCTTGAAAAAGATTTAGAAGGATTGTTTTTGGGAGACATTACGTCACATCTTCCTGGTTTGCCTTATTCTTCTGTTATGGCCGTTCCAATGGTTCAAAGTGATGTACTTAAAGGATGTGCTTTAGTTCTTCACAAAAACCCTTATCATTTTTCTTTTGATATGTATAAATTGCTTCAATCACTAATACACCATTCTACACTGGCATTATCAAATTCTTTATTAAGAGAAGAGCTTGAGACATTAGTGAAAACTGATCAATTAACACAATTATATTCACGTAATTATATGAATTCCTGCATTGAAAATTCGATGAATATAGATCGGCAAGGTACATTTGTATTAATTGATATCGATAATTTTAAGGCGATAAATGACAATTATGGACACCAGATTGGTGATGAAGTTCTCATTCAAGTTGCAAATATACTAAAAAACAATATTAGGGATCATGATATTGGAGCAAGATGGGGTGGAGAAGAATTGGCCATCTATTTACCACATGTAGAGCTTGATGCAGGTACAGCTATTGCAGAAAGAATTGTGAAAAGAGTAAAGGAAAACACTTTACCGACTGTAACAATCTCATGTGGGGTGTCATATTGGAAGGCAGAGCATGAAAGGAATTATGATGAATTGTTCAGGCGTGCAGATAAAGCTTTATATGCTGCAAAGAATTTAGGGAAAAATCAAGTAATAGTTCAGGTGAGCTGATGGAGCTCACCTTTTATACTATTATCTATTAAACATGTTCCATTAAAACATCAACAAACTCTTCTAAAAATGCTTGATCCAGTTCAGTAAAACGATTGTTTGATGGGCTATCGATATCAAGGACACCGATCACTTTGCCATCTGAAACAAGAGGTACAACGATTTCCGAATTAGAAGCAGCATCACATGCAATATGTCCTGGAAATTGATGAACGTCTGCAATTCTTAATGTTTCTTTTTTTTCTGCAGCTGTACCACACACACCTCTTCCAAGCGGGATTCTTACACATGCAGGAAGTCCTTGGAATGGCCCTAAGACAAGCTGATCTTCTTTCAATAAATAGAAGCCTACCCAGTTGATATCCTCTAAAAATTGATTTAGGAGAGCAGAAGCATTGGATAGATTTGCAATGATATCTTCTTCCCCTTCTACTAATGCTTTTAGTTGTTTAATAACTAAGGCTGATTGTTCAGATTTATTGCCTTGGTATTTTTCGACATGAACCATCTTTATTACCCACCTTTTGATTATTTTTTTGCTACAGAGAAAATTTTGTCGAGAAAAACATGAAGGAGTAACTCCCCTATAAATTGAATTTGTAACATAAGGTATAGGGGGTGTGAAATTTGACTCAAGAAAATACACGAGATACAAAACAAAAAATAGTAAATGCAGCAATCTACCTTTTTAACTCGAAAGGATTTACAGGAACTTCTGTTAGAGAGATTGCTTCCAGAGCAAATGTGAATGTTGCACATATCTCATATTATTTTAAAGGAAAGGGTGGTTTACTAGAATACTTAGTATCATATTATTATGAAGGATACTTAAAAGTAATTGAAGAAAACTGCACCCAAATTAAGTTTGGTCATGCGTATTCAGTTTTAAGTAAATTGACTCTTGATTTGCTCTACTACCAGCATGAAAATCGCCAGCTTTCACGATTGGTCTATAGGGAAGTAACCGTAGACTCCGTTCTCATCCGTGAAGTAATGACGACTTATTTAACAAAAGAAAAGTATTATCTCAAATCATTATTCGAACAAGGGATCGAGGAAGGACAGTTTCGAAAAGGTTTTGTCCCACATATGATTATCCAGCTAAGAAGTCTTTTGCATATGCCGTATTTACAGCCCCAATACATGAGTGAGGTCCTTCATATTCAACCACATGAAGCGTATTTCGTCCATCAGTATTACAAAGAATTGAAAATTTGGTTTCATTCCTTGTTAATAGAGCAAACGACAAAAGAAAATCGATTAGTAGCGATTCCTTAAAAGATCATAATGTGTATAGTTCTTTCCAACGTCCCTAGCACTATGGGCATCTGATCCATAGATGAGAGGGATTTTTTGTTTTTGAGCTAAATAAATGATATCCGAATTCGGATAGGTTTCTCCACAATATTCTTTTCTTAATCCGGCAACGTTATAATCCAGTTCAAGGTTTTTCTCCTTTACAGATGCCAGTATTTTCTCAATCATCCTTAACGTTGAAAACGTTACAGGGTAAAGCTTTTGGAATTTATTAACTAATGTAATATGACCAATTCGCTTTGGCTTATAGTCGCCTAATTGGCTATTAATAGATTCTAACACTTCATTATAATAAATATGATGCACATCATATAACGATCCTGCCTCATTAATCATTAACCCGAACGTTTTTTCATCAAAGTCCATACAATAATATCGGTCCTTAATCTTTAAAAAATGGACGGATAAGATACTATCATCTAGAAATTTACCATATTCGTTAAGGAAATCGGTTATTTCTTGTTCATGGTCTTGAATATAGTCCACTTCCAAGCCAATATGAATGCGAATATCATTTTTATGCTTTTCTTTTATTTCTTGAACACTTTGAATATAATCTTCCATCTTATTGTAGTCCATTGCACTGTCTTTCATCGGTGTTGGATCTATAAAACCCTTTGGAAGCGGAGCGTGTTCTGTAAATGTTAAATCTGTAAAACCCTCTTTAACAGCTTGTGCAATATACATTTCAAGTGTGTCCTTCGTTCCATGTGGACAAAAAGGTGTATGAACATGCCCATCCTTTTTCCTCATCACTCACATCACCCTCCCAATCGTTAGGATTAAGAATTTGACCCTTTTTCCAGGTTCTAAATGGCCATTTAATTGAAGTGGACAAATAATGTAAAAAAATTTAAATTTCTGGTCAAAAAATGTCGTTTACATGGTATCATAAATACATTGAAATAACATTAAGAAAGTTTCAATTATAAGATGAAAATCAAAATCATAATAACTTTGTTATTGTGTGAACTTTTTAAAATTGAAATCATAACACATAAAAATATAAATTCGATGTTTTTCACATCAAGGAGAAAGATTTTCTCCTTATCAAGGATTTGTGTAGTAACGAGGGGGCTAACTATGGAGGTTTTAATTGGACTAGTCCTTCTGATATGTATTTTATCGGGTTCCGGATACATGTTTAGAAGAAAGATCTATAAAGAGGTTGATCGATTAGAGGCACGTAAGATTGAAGTCATGAATCGTTCTATTATTGATGAACTGTCAAAAGTTAAAGAATTAAAAATGACCGGACAAGCTGAAGAGTTGTTCGAACAGTGGAGAAGTGAATGGGATGAGATTATCACCAGCCAACTTCCCAAGATTGAAGAGCTATTGTTTGATGCGGAAGAATTTGCGGATAAATACCGTTTTAAAAAGTCACAAAATGTCCTTCAGCATATTGATAATATGTTAATGACTGTGAACGAAAACATTGACAAAATCATTGAGGAAATTAATGAATTAGTAACTAGTGAGGAAAAGAATGCTGTTGAAGGTGAAGAGGTTAAGGAGCTGTATAAAAAAGTCAAAAAAACCTTATTGGCCCACAGTCGACAGTTCGGTAAAGCACACCGGAAATTAGATGAGAATCTAACTTCAATTACAGATTCTCTTAAAGAATTTGATCATGAGACCGAACAAGGTAATTATCTTTTAGCAAGACAGGTTTTGATCAATTTGAAACAACAACTTGATGTCCTTCAATATAAAATGGATGAGATACCAAAATTATTAACAGAATGTACAGTTACGATTCCTAGTTTAGTTAATGAACTAAATGACGGCTACAAAGAGATGAAGGAAGCAGGGTATTACTTAGAACATATTCAGCTGGATATGGAACTTGACAAAATTAATACAAACTTGGAACAGTTCAAAGGGAAAATAGAGGAAGCAGAACTTGATGATGTGCAGGAAGGGCTTCAGCTTATCCAGGAATCAATAGACCAAATGTACGATTTACTTGAAAAAGAGGTTGAGGCAAATCAGTTCGTTAAACAAACAAAAGATCAAATTAATACGAAATTAATGAAGCTATCTGAGCAGAAGCTCTCGACAATTGAAGAAACGAATCTTGTTAGGCAAAGCTATCAATTATCGGAAACTGAGCTAGATAAACAGAAGCTACTAGAAAAACGCATTACACAGGTAGAAAAGAAATTTGTCCAAATCCAACAAAATCTGTTAGAAGATCAAGTTGCTCATTCTATCGTTAAAGAAGAACTTGAAAAAATTCAAAAGCAGATCTCAGAACTATTCGATGAGCACAACCAATATCGCGAAATGCTTCAAACACTTAGAAGAGATGAGCTTGAAGCACGAGAGAAACTAGTTTCATTGAAAAAATTGCTTCTAGAAACAACCAGATCTGTTCAGCAAAGTAATATTCCCGGCCTACCTGAAGAATTTTTAAAGCTAATTGAACGAGGAAAAAGAGATGTCCAAAAAGCAACAATGAAACTAGAAGAAATACCCCTTAATATGTTGATGGTTAATGAGTTACTTAAGAGTGCCGTTGAATCTGTTGATTCCCTTAAGGCATTTGCGGATGAATTAATTGAGCAGGTCTACTTATTTGAACAAATCATTCAATATGGCAATAGATACCGTAGCCGTCAGCCACAACTAGCAAACAAATTCATCGAAGCGGAGAAATTATTTAGAGAGCATCTATATAAAGAAGCATTAGATACTGCAGCAGCTGCAATTGAGCAAGTTGAACCTGGCTCAATCAGTAAATTACAGAATATAATAAACGAACATGAAGAAAATGTTTTAGTGAAAAAATAATTGTGGATGTTAAAACAGGAATGTACAGAATGCAGGGTGTCCCTCTTCTTATCATTGCTGTTTTTTCACGTATTTATTTTTCTTTCACACTCTATTATGATATGATTACACATTGATAAAAGATAGCTATGGAGGAAATAACATGTTGTATCTAGACAACAGTGCAACAACAAAACCTTATAAAGATGTTCTTTCAACTTACATGAAAGTGACAGAAGATTATTTTGCCAATCCTTCTTCAATTCATAAATTAGGGAGTAAAGCTGAAGCTTTATTGGTTCAATCAAGAAAACAAGTTGCAGGATTATTAAATGTTTTGGACGAAGAGATCATCTTTACTTCAGGTGGAACTGAGGGAAATAATCTAGCAATAAAGGGTGCAGCATTCGCATATAAGCACAAGGGCAACCATTTAATCACATCAGTTATCGAACATCCGTCTGTTTTAGAAGCGTTTAAACAATTAGAAGCCATTCATGGTTTTCGGGTAACATATTTAGAGGTAGATGAAAATGGACGAGTATCTGTTGATGAGTTGAAAGAAGCTTTACAGGAAAATACGATTCTTGTTTCTGTTATGCATGTACATAATGAAATAGGAATGATTCAACCAATTGAACAGATTGGAAAGATGATTAAGCAATACTCAAATGCTATTTTCCATGTTGACTATGTTCAGGGTGTAACAAAGGTGCCCTTGAATTTTTATGGAGCCGGCATTGATTTATGTACGATTTCAGGACATAAATTTCATAGCCTAAATGGTACTGGTGCTTTATTTGTGCGAAAGGGGATTCAATTAGTTCCCCTATTTTCTGGAGGGGCACAAGAGCTACAATTAAGATCAGGTACTGAAAGCTTAGCTGGAATTGTATCGATGACAAAAGCATTAAGAATGTCTATGGAGAAAGCAAACCGACAAATTGAATGTCTATTTGAAACACATAAGAAATTAAGATCTGAATTAACAAAAATAGATGGTGTTAAAGTAAATACTCCTGAGGAATTTTATGCACCGCATATTTTGAATTTTTCAGTACCGGCATTAAAATCAGAAGTTCTCATTCATTTTCTCGGAGAGAACGATATATTTGTATCAACAACATCAGCTTGTTCATCGAGAAATAAAAAGGTAAGTCAGGCATTGCTTTCGATGAATAAGAGCGAAGACATTGCTAAATCAGCGATTAGGATTAGTTTATCACTTGATCACAATGAAGCCATGATTGATCCTTTTGTGACAACACTTACAAAAGGAATAGAAAAACTAACGAAAGTTATGAGGTAGAAAAATGGAATTTGATCACATATTAATTCGGTTTGGGGAAATATCTACTAAGGGAAGAAATAGAAAGAAGTTTGTTGATCGTTTGAAAAAAAACATAAAAGAAATTCTCAATCAATTTCCTAGGTTAACCTATGAAGGCACAAGAGATCGATTATATATTCATTTGAATAATGAGCAGCATGAAGAAATTGTGGAGAAGCTTAAACTTGTTTTTGGTATTCAATCGTTTAGTTTAGCTATTAAATGTAAAAGTGAAATAACAGATATAAAAGAAATGGCATTAAAAGCTGTGAAAAGTTTATATAAATCGAATGATACGTTTAAAGTAACGGCTAAAAGAGCTGATAAGCAATTTCCATTGGATACAAATGAGCTTAATTATCAAATTGGAAGTCACATATTAATTCATACTGAAAATTTAACGGTAGATGTAAAAAAACCGGATATAAATGTCCGAGTGGAAGTTCGTGCTGAGGCTACTTATATTACTTGCTATGATTTCAAAGGTGCTGGTGGACTGCCGGTTGGCTCAGGCGGGAAGGCTATTCTCTTATTATCAGGTGGAATTGATAGTCCAGTTGCAGGCTTTTTGTCATTAAAAAGAGGTGTAGAACTGGAAGTTGTTCATTTTTTCAGTCCTCCGTATACAAGTGAACGTGCGAAACAAAAGGTAATTGATTTAACAAAACAATTAACAGCATATGGGGGAAAAATAAAACTTCATATCGTTCCTTTTACAAAGATTCAAGAAAAAATCCAGGAACAAGTTCCGGAAAATTATACAATGACATCTACTCGTAGAATGATGATGAAGATTGCTGATCAACTCAGACAAAAGCAGCAAGCGTTAGCGCTTATAACAGGTGAAAGTCTAGGGCAGGTAGCAAGTCAAACCCTTGAAAGCATGGTGGCGATTAATGATGTGACGAGTACACCAATTTTAAGGCCGCTTATTACAATGGACAAAACAGAAATCATTGAAATTGCCAAAGAAATTCATACACATGATATTTCAATAAGACCATATGAGGACTGCTGTACGATTTTTACTCCAGCAAATCCAAAAACAAAACCGAAAGTTGATAAAGTATCGAGATTTGAAAGTTTTGTTGACTTTGAAGAGCTTGTCACAGAAGCTGTGAATAATGTTAATACTTTAACTATAACAGAAAATCAAAAAGATGAATTTGAAGATTTATTTTAAATTTGCAACTATCTAGATGGGCATGGAAAACAAACAATATTTTGTGAAGAATTACCAAAAAAAAGATGAATGAAGCCATGTGTATTTACACATTCTATACTCACAAGGAGGTGATACACATGGCATCAAACAGATCAAACAACTCAAACCAATTATTAGTTGCTGGAGCTCAACAAGCTATTGACCAAATGAAGTACGAAATCGCTACTGAATTCGGTGTTAACTTAGGAGCTGAAACAACTTCACGTGCTAACGGTTCTGTTGGTGGTGAAATCACAAAACGTTTAGTATCTTTTGCTCAACAACAAATGAGCGGTTCTTTCCAAAAATAATAATAGAATAAATATGGCTACTAAGGGTGGGGGGAACCCCGCTCTTTTCCTGTTGAAGTGTCCAACTCCACCGGAAATGAGTAAAGGGAGGTACATAATATGACAAGAGATGACCGTGAAAACATCGCAGAAGACGGTGAAAGAGAGCAACAACAAAGATTAGAAAAAAGTAGAAAACAACAAAGAAAAAGAAGAAATGAGCCAAAAAACGCGAAACAGGCAAATGAACAAAGTTAATAGTTAAACAGACCCCTCAAAGGGTCTGTTTTTTGCATATTGCAAATACTAGGATTGTATATATTAGAGTGCTTTTCTTTCATAAGATTTAAAAAGTTTTATATATTAGGTATAATATATATGTATGATCCAAGAAGGAGGGGGAAGTATGGTAAGAGAAGAGCTTCTTGCACCACCCATTTATAATTTAGTAGAAGAAATAGAAAAGTATTCTAAAGATGTTACAAAGGTAGCTCTAAAATGGGAAAATGAATCAGGTGAGACAAGTGAGATTACCTATAGTTCACTTATGAAAAGAGTAAATCAGATTGGAAACGCTTTCATTAACGAAGGGCTAAAGCAAGGAGATAAAGTTCTTGTAGTGATCCCTAGAGTTATTGATGCCTATGCCGTTTATTTAGGAGCCTTAAAGGCAGGGTTAGTCGTTATTCCCAGTTCTGAAATGTTACGTACAAAGGATTTACAATATCGTATAACACATGGTGATGTAAAAGCTATTGTAAGCTATGGTTTATATACAGGTGAATTTAAAGATATAAAAGAATATGATTCAATTAAAAAGTTTGTCATTCATGGATCTGAGCAGGAATGGATATCTTTAGAACAACTATTAAACACGCAAAGTACAGATATGGAAATGGTAAAAACAGAATCCTCGAGTATGGCATTTATTTCCTATACTTCAGGAACTACAGGAAATCCTAAAGGAGTTGTCCATACACATGGCTGGGCTTTTGCACATTTAAGAACTGCTGCTAAAAACTGGCTAAGTATTAAAGAGGAAGATGTAGTTTGGGCAACTGCAGGACCTGGTTGGCAGAAGTGGGTGTGGAGTCCCTTTCTATCAGTTCTTGGGAGTGGGGCAACAGGTTTAATTTACCATGGTAAATTTAATCCGGAAAAATATCTCCAACTCCTTGATAACTATAATGTTAATGTTTTATGTTGTACTCCAACTGAATATCGATTAATGGCAAAGGTTGAGAACCTTGAGAATTATTCGCTTTCTGCTTTACATAGTGCTGTTTCTGCAGGGGAGCCGTTAAATCGTGAGGTAATTGAGACATTTGAGAAGTATTTCAATGTACAAGTTAGAGACGGTTATGGCCAAACAGAAAACACATTATTAGTTGGTGTAATGAAAGGAATGGAAATAAAACCAGGTTCTATGGGAAAACCAACGCCTGGAAATGATGTGAAAATTATTGACGATGAAAGCAATATTTGTAGAGTTGGAGAAGTTGGTGATATTGCTGTACATCGTGATACCCCTGCACTATTTAAGGAGTACTATAAAGACTTTGAACGAACAACGATGCAATTTAGAGGGGACTATTATGTAACAGGAGATCGTGCAAAAATGGATGAAGATGGATACTTCTGGTTTGAAGGCAGAAGTGACGATATTATTATTAGCTCTGGATACACGATCGGACCATTTGAAGTGGAAGATGCGCTTGTCAAGCATCCGTATGTAAAGGAATGTGCAGTTGTTGCTAGTCCTGATGAAGTGAGAGGGAATATAGTTAAAGCTTATGTTGTGTTAAGAAATCCAACCTTATCAGAACAAAAGGAAATGATTAAAACCCTTCAGGATCATGTCAAGACTTTAACAGCCCCATATAAATATCCTCGTGAAATTGAGTTTGTCGAGGATTTACCGAAAACGACGTCAGGTAAAATTCGACGGGTTGTTCTAAGAGAAAGAGAGCTCCAGCTAAAACAGGGATAATAAGAAAAACTAAACCGGGAGGCTATTCTCGGTTTTTTTATGCTTAGGAAACGATAAAATTCTTTGAACTGTAAAGTGCACGACATCCCCCTCCAGTGCCTAGCCCCTCGAGGTCATAAGACGCAAGTGAATAGAAGACAAAGAACGCCTTCTATTCACTTGCGTCTTATCTGCCCTAGGCTGATCAAGGCGCTTGCGCTTTTGTTCCTTAAGTTAATAATATGCTACTATTATGAATAGAGTATGACCTTGGAGGGATAGACAGTGAGTATATTATGGTATGGAGGAAGAATATATACACTTGAAAACGAAGGGAATATGGTACAAGCTGTTTTGACCAAGGAAGGTCAAATTGCAGCCACCGGAAATCCTGAATTTCTCAGGGAGAAATTTCATAAAGAAATAACAATTGAACATAATCTGCAAGGTAATACGATGATACCAGGATTAGTTGACAGCCATATGCATTTAATTGGCCATGGGGAAAAGCTGTTAAGATTGGATTTTTCAAAGATAAAGAGTTCTGCTGAAATGCTTAGTATGATAAAGAAAAGAGTCAGGGAAGTACCTGAAGGTAGCTGGATAATTGGAGAAGGTTGGAATGAAAATCAATTAGAGGAAAAAAAAATTCTTCATAGAACGGAACTGGACGAGGCAGCGCCAAATCATCCTGTTTTGCTAAAACGAATATGCCGGCACGCACTGCTTGCCAATTCAAAAGCCTTACAACTTGCGAATATTTCCAAGGAAACAATTGATCCTGCCGGAGGAGTTATTGTTAGAGATGGGAATAATCATCCAACAGGATATTTACTTGATAAAGCTCAGGATATGATATTAAATATAGCTCCATTTCCAACGTTGGATGAAATTCAATATGCACTAGAAACCTCAATAAAAGATTGTTATAAAAAAGGTCTGGTTGGTGGACATACTGAAGATCTTTCTTATTATGGTAGTTTGGAAAATACTTTAAAAGCATACGAAAATGTTGTGGAAAAAGGACTGAAGTTTCGAAGTCATTTATTAGTTCATCATCAAGTAGTGGATGAATTTCACCTTAGAAAAGGAGAGAATGGTCCATTTATAGAATTTGGAGCGATGAAAATTTTTGCGGATGGAGCGTTAGGGGGCAGAACTGCCCTATTAAGCTTTCCCTATAAAGATGATCCATCAACATCAGGGGTAGCTATACATCCAAAGGAAGATCTGGAGGAATTAATTAAAAAAGCAAGAAGATTAAAAATGGAAGTTGCTGTTCATGCGATTGGTGATTTAGCTTTTGAATGGATTCTTGACATAATCGAAAAACATCCGCCTGGTAAGAGTCAACATGATCGTCTTATTCATGCTCAAATTTTAAGAGAGGAATTGATCGAAAGAGCTAAATCACTGCCTGTTATACTTGATATTCAACCTCGTTTTGTTGGGAGTGATTTTCCATGGGTGATAGATAGGATTGGAGATGAGTATTTAAAAACCTGTTATGCATGGAAAACTCTCATAGACTCAGGGATACCTTGTGCAGGAGGTTCAGATGCCCCTATTGAGCCTGTTGATCCAATCCTCGGAATTTACGCTGCAGTGACAAGGAAAAGTGATTACGAAAACTGCGGAAAATCCTATATGCCAGATCAAAAACTTAGTGTTTTTGAAGCGGTAGAATTATATACAAAAGGCAGTGCTTATGCTGTTCACAAAGAAAATAAACAAGGGAAGATACAACCGGGGTGTGCTGCTGATTTTACCGTTTTTGATCAGGATATTTTTGCAGGAGATGCGGAAGAATTACTAAATACAAATGTTGTCATGACAGTTGTTGATGGTGACATAATGTATAAAAGGGGACAGTGAAAACTGGCCCCTTCTTCAAAGTCTACTTACAAGAACGTTCTTTTTACTTTTTCCCAGAATGAGTTATCCTTCAACTTAACTGTTTTAATCGGGAGCTCACTTAGACTATATTCAAGCTGCTGTACATGACGAATACTAAGTGCTTCGTTATCAATACCGATTACTGGGTAATCGTTTCCATCCTGAACAACTTTAAGAGTTAATTTTCGTTTTTCACTCAAAATAAAAGAAGAACCTAAGGTACGGTATAAATTATTATTTAAAGATGCCAGTTCACTTACCTGTAAGCATGGTAGCATAGGATCAACAACTGCTCCATTTACTGATTTATTATATGCAGTACTTCCGGTTGGTGTAGAGATTAGCATCCCGTCACCTCTAAATGTTTCGAAGTGAAGATCATCAATAAAGACATCAATAACAAACGTTTTAATAATACTTGAACGGATGGAACATTCATTTAAACATTTGAATGTAGTATTATTGTCAATTTTCACTTCTAAAACAGGATATCTTCTAACTTCAATTTGAGCTTCATTCATTGCTTGAAGCATTTTCTCCCGATCATCAAGATGGAAATCACAATATAGACTTAATGTATCATCCACACCAATTCCTACATATAAACAATCTGTTCTGAAATTTGTTTTTCTCACCGCTTGAAGAAAAGCACCATCCCCGCCAATACTGACAATGATGTTCGCAATTTTATGATCTTCTACGATTTGAAAATCTTTTTCCCTTGCGAAATTGATCAATGATTGAATTTTTTCAATCGTGCTTTCATCTTTTTTGTAATAAAAATAAACATTTCGACGGTCTGACATAGTGAATCCTCCTTATATATGTATTCCTCCACTTTTTTCCTGGAAGATGGTACAATACTTTATGTTGTTTAGTTTACCACTTTTGCACGATTAAATGTTTGATTCTGCTAGATTAAAGCATATTGAAATTCTAGCAAAAATTAGGGAGGTAGAAAAAAGATGAATGGTAAACGATGGGGAGCAATTGCTATAGCTGGGGTTTTATTTGTATTTTCCATCATCATAAGCTCGACAATGATGTTTTTAAATCAAAGTGAAATGTTCTCAGAAGCTTTTGCGAGCGGATCAGAATTCTCTGAAGAAGTGATTGAGGAAGGCTCTGAATTCAACAAAATCCTGGTACTGAATGTTAACGGAGTTATTCAAGATACAGGTGAAGATGTCACATCTTTCTTTAGCACCGCTGGATATCAACATCAAACATTCCTGGATATGGTTGAAGCAGCAGGTGAAGACGATGCAATTAAAGGGATTATATTACGTGTGAATTCACCAGGTGGCGGAGTCGTTGAAAGTGCTGAAATACATAAAAAACTCTTAGAATTAAAAGAGTCCAGTAAAAAACCGATTTACGTTTCTATGGGGACACAAGCTGCTTCAGGTGGTTATTATATTTCAACTGCAGGTGATAAAATCTTTGCAGCACCAGATACATTAACTGGCTCGCTTGGCGTTATTATGCAATCTGTTAACTATGGTGAGCTAGCTGAAAAGTATGGAGTGAAATTTGAAACCATTAAAAGCGGCCCATACAAAGATATTTTCTCACCTACACGTGACATGACCGAAGAAGAGAGAAAAATCTTACAAGCGATGGTAAACAATGCATATGACGGTTTTGTAGATGTTATTACACAAGGGCGTCCATTATCCGAAGAAGAGGTTCGTAAGGTTGCAGATGGACGAATCTATGATGGAAGACAAGCAAAGGAAAATAAACTAGTTGATGAACTAGGGTATTTTGATGATACAGTGGCGACGATGAAAAAGGATTTGAAGTTGAAAGATGCAAAGGTTGTTCAATATGGATCAGCCTTAGGATTTGAGAGCTTCCTTTCAATGAGTGCTAGCAAAATATTTAAAGAAGACGCCGAGTTATCAACTCTTCTTCAGCTTTTATCAAATTCAAATTCGCCTAGATTGATGTATTTATATTCTGAGTAAGGGGGACTAAAACGTGGACAGTACATTTGAAGGTCCAGAGCAAAATGAATCTGTTGAGCAGATGCCTGTAGATAAGAAATCAATCGTCCATTATCCAAACATGCTTGCTGGGTTTTGGATTCGTTTTTGGGCATATCTAGTAGATTTACTTGTAATAGGAAGCGTAAATCGCATTATCATATATCCCTTATTCAGTTTTATTGGCTTAGATACGAGCGACTCATTTATCTTCTCGCCAGTTTCCATTGCAACAGCTATTACCTATTTTGCCTATTTTGTCTTTATGACAAAGTTCCTGAATCAGACTTTAGGTAAAATGATCTTTGGATTGAGGGTCGTATCAAATGATGATACGAGCCTAAACTGGAGTACAATTATATTTAGAGAATTAGTTGGAAGATATATATCTAAGATGATTTGGATCGGATTCCTAATTGCAGCCTTTACGCCGAAAAAACAAACATTACATGATATTTTTGCAGACACACTAGTCATTCATGAAAAAGTCTTTTCAAAAGCAATAAAAGAAGAGACAATTTATAACACTAGCCCTTCTGAAATATAGAAAAAACAATTATGTTGTACTTAGAACCTGCTATATAAAATAGCAGGTTTATTTTGTTTTTTTAGAGGTCATAATGAGGAATTGAAAGGATGTGATGAATTTGTTTTGGATCATAATAATTCTTATGATATTATTCTTTATTCTTTTTCTTATCTTCATCACAAAAATAACGATTATCCTTGATCTTCAACATATCGGAAATGATGATCATTTGAAAATCAAACTACGTGCTTGGCGATACATTCGGTATACAATAAATATCCCTCTTGTAAAGATCGATGATGAAGCCAATCTAATCATAAAACAAGAACAAAAAGCCGGGACTGAAGAGTCCAATCGTAAAGTAAAGGAAACGGAAAATAAAATAACACCAGAAGAAGAAGTGAGAGCTTTACATGATGTAAAAGAAATACTTCAGCATATTATAGGGTTACATAAAATCGTTCGTCGTTTTTTAAAGAAAATAAAAGTGAAGGAATTCGAGTGGCACTCACAGATAGGAATAGGAGATGCTGCACATACCGGTATGATTACGGGGGTTGCTTGGTCTATTAAAGGTGGTGTTGTAGGACTTATCAGTAGCTATATGAAATTGCAAACAGTCCCTGTCATGACGATATCACCAGCTTTTAATGTTTTTTGCTCAAGAACAAAACTCAAATGTATGATTCAGTTTAGATTCGGGCAAGCTATTTTCGCAGGTATTCAGTTCATAAAATATTGGCGGGGAGGTCGTCCTCACTTAAAAAGTAAGCCTTTTTCATTTTTTGCAAATTAAGACTAGACGACCATTCCGGAAAGTATTTGAACATGACCGTATAGTTATTTCTAAAGGAGGATACATAATATGAGTGATCATCCAATTCAAGGATTAATGAAAACCGCGATGGAAAACCTTAAGCAAATGATTGATGTTAATACAATCGTAGGCGATCCAGTCGAAACACCAGATGGTAGTGTTATTCTAACTGTTTCAAAGGTAGGATTTGGATTTGCTGCCGGTGGTAGTGAATTTAATTCAACAAGTACAGAAGGAAGTAATGGGCAAAGTGGTCCTAAGCTTCCGTTTGGTGGAGGAAGTGGAGGAGGAGTTTCAATTACTCCAATTGCTTTTTTAATTGTATCATCAAATGGAGTGAAAATGCTTCATCTAGATGAAAGTACTCATTTATATGAGAAAATACTAGAAGCTGCTCCTCAAGCAGTTGAAAAGATTCAAGGTGTCTTTAAGAAAAATAAAGATAATGAGTCATCTAAGAGTGATCCATTAGAAAATACTGGTTCAACGAACAAGCAAGATTTAGATTTATAACTGCCTACATGTAGGCAGTTATTTTTCTGAAGAAGAATATGGAGAGATAATCATATTTATTGATAAATATGGAAAGCTAGGATATATTTACTCTGTACATAATTTTAAGGGAGGAATTTCGGTATGGCTTCAATTACGTTTAAAAACAACCCTGTAACATTGATTGGAAATGAAGTAAATGTAGGCGATCAAGCACCAGATTTTACTGTATTATCAAATGATTTATCTCCTGTAACATTAGCGGATTCAAAGGGAAAAGTACGCATTATCTCAGTCGTACCATCTATTGATACTGGTGTATGTGATGCACAAACTCGTCGTTTTAACGAAGATGCATCTAATCTTTCAAATGTAGAAGTTTTAACAATCAGTATGGACCTACCATTTGCACAAAAGAGATGGTGTGCATCAAACGGGCTTGAAAATGTTCAAACCTTATCAGACCATCGTGACGCATCTTTTGGTGAAGCATACGGTGTCCTTATCAAAGAATTACGTTTACTTGCTCGTTCGGTCTTTGTAGTAGATTCAAACGATAAAGTAACGTATGTTGAATACGTAAGTGAAGCAACGAATCATCCTAACTATGAAGCAGCAATCGAAGCGGCAAAAACAGCTCAATAACTCATAACAAAAAGGACTGTCCATAATATTTGGGCAGTCCTTTTGTTATAGTTAAGAAAGTACTAAATTTTGTACTTCGTGTAGGTGTCTAGCTCCAGCGTTGAGCCTTTCCAGGGTTTAGTCTATTTGGAATTGAGGGCAAAGAACACCTTCTATTCTATTGTCTTGATTGTTCTAGGCTGACCAAGGCGATTGCGCTTTTGTACATAAAGGTTTGTTTTCATTTATTTTGACTAAAATATGAAG
>Ga0182742_1002100_pt1 | contig 23016 bp, 18 predicted proteins | sample eDN5th37CBELigMG_FD_128880 | JGI IMG/M metagenome (GOLD analysis project Ga0182742, IMG submission 128880) | Enriched Miracle-Growth compost microbial communities from Emeryville, California, USA - eDNA 5th pass 37_C BE-Lig MG (version 2)... ... | reverse complement strand
GGTCATTTTGGAAAATCTGTTCAAAAACTCTCTCTTGATTTAGTGCGTGCAAATCTAGTTCATACCTATGGATCGGATGTCCACAATTTAACAACGAGGCCGTTTCTTTTTGAGGAAGGATTAGCTTTTTTAGAAAAAAAGAAAGAATTAGATTTAGTGGATATATTATTGTGGAATAATAAAAAGATTATTACCAACGAACCATTTATGATATTAGAACCAGAAAAGTTAAAAAAACGGAAATGGTGGAATTTAGTATAAATAGCATAGAGTTGTCGAAATTTGTAGTATGAAGGTGTATAATACTCCTTATTAATTACCAGGTATAGGTAAAAAGATGTCAATAATTAGTAGTATTGATACTATTTACACTTTCCTTTTCATAGTTTGATGATATAATAACATTTAGGTTGTTACTATTAGATTAGTATTATCATATTGAAAAGAAATATGGGATGATATTAGGTGAAAAGAGGTAAAAATATGAATTACAAACAACGTTATACGGCCTTCTTTCTATTAGACTCGGTCATTGTTTTATCGGCCATCTTTTTTTGCTATTGGTTACTCCACCCTTCACTGAATATTTTTTCAAATCAACTAGTCCTACTAACTTCGATTACTCTTTTAATAAGCCATCATATCGCAGCACACTTTTTCCATTTATATGATCGAATTTGGAGTGTAGCCTCCGTAAGAGAATTATTAATCATCTTCTATTCTGTCACGATTTCTATTCTTACAGCGAGTGCCGTGCAATTGATCGTAGGTGGGGATATGTACGTCCGACTTATGGCTATCACTTGGTTACTCCATATCGTGATGATTGGTGGATCTCGATTTGTTCTAAGAATTGCACATGATCGAACGTCTCTTAGAGCACATGGAGATTTGAAAAGTGTGTTAATCGTAGGGGCTGGACAAGCAGGAACCATGCTTGTCAAAAGCATTAAAAGTAACCCTACGCCAGAATACAACCCAGTAGCTTTTGTCGATGATGATCCAACAAAGCAAAACTTAACATTAATGGGTGTGAAGGTTTGTGGTACTTCTGAAGATATTCCTAGACTAGTAGAGGAAAAGAATATTGAGGAAATAATTTTAGCAATTCCGTCCCTTGGTAAGTTTGGTGTGCATGAGTTATATGAAGTATGCGCCAAAACAAAAGCGACAGTAAAAATAATGCCAAAAGTCGAAGATGTCATGACAGGGAAGGTTTCTGTTAATGATATGCAGGACGTTAAGATTGAAGACTTACTTGGACGAGATGAAGTCAAACTAGACATGGTGGCAATCTCGAAAAAACTTACGAATAAGACCATTTTAGTTACTGGTGCAGGTGGATCCATTGGTTCTGAAATCTGTCGCCAAGTGATGAAATTTAAACCAAAGAAACTTCTCTTGTTAGGGCATGGTGAAAACTCAATCTATACTATTCATATGGAATTAGTAGAAAATGTTGAAAATATAGAGACGGAAATTATCCCGATTATTGCAGATGTTCAAGATAGAGAACGTATTTTTGAAGTAATTGGTTCCCATTTACCCGACGTCATATATCATGCAGCTGCTCATAAACATGTTCCTTTAATGGAATATAACCCACGTGAAGCCGTGAAAAATAATGTGTTTGGTACAAAAAATGTAGCGGACGCTGCCGACGAATTCGGAGTTTCCAACTTTGTCCTCGTATCAACGGATAAAGCGGTCAATCCACCAAATGTAATGGGCTCAACAAAACGGATTGCAGAAATGATTATTCAAAACTTAGCAACACGTAGTAATACAACATTTGCCGCTGTACGATTTGGTAATGTCCTTGGTTCACGTGGAAGTGTTGTTCCGAGATTTAAAGCGCAAATTGCAGAAGGTGGACCCGTAACGGTAACACACCCAGATATGACAAGATATTTTATGACGATTCCAGAAGCGTCCCGATTAGTATTACAAGCAGGGACATTAGCACGTGGTGGCGAAGTGTTTGTACTTGATATGGGTGAGCCTGTAAAGATAGTCGATTTAGCACGCAATCTTATCAGACTTTCAGGATTTACAGAAGAGGAAATTCAAATTGAGTTCTCTGGCATTCGCCCAGGTGAAAAAATGTACGAAGAACTATTAAAACCAGAAGAAATTCAAGAAGAGCATGTGTATCCCAAAATACACGTAGGGAAAGCAATTGCCCTTGAAAGTGAAGCCCTTCATGAATTACTAGTAAAACTACAGGCTCTTGAAATAGAAGAAATTAAAGAAGAAATTGTTGCAGTAGCAAATAATAGATGGCAAGGCACAGAACAAAATGTGTTAAAAGTTTTGGTTTAATGTATACAGGAAATGAGGAAAGAATGTGACAACACAATTATTACAAACTAAGATATTGAATGAGCAATATTTGCACATTGATTATTCTCAATACACATCCACTGTAGCAGCCATACACCGCCATTTAGAAGAATCAAAAGATGAACCAACAGGTTGGTTAAATGCTCCATTAGAAGATTATCAGGAAATTATCAATTCAATAGTATCAATTTCTGATGAAATTAAGAAAAATGCCGATGTACTAGTTGTTATTGGTGTTGGAGGCTCTTACTTAGGAGCAAAAGCAATTCAGGATGCCTTAACACCTTACTTTGGGTTGCATCCAAATGGAATTGAAGTAATCTATGCTGGTCAAAACATGAGTGGTGCTTATATCAATCAGCTCTTAACTAGTCTTCAAGACAAAGAGGTTTATATTAATGTCATTTCAAAATCCGGTTCAACTATGGAGCCAGCCTTAGCATTTCGGGTTTTACGTCAATACATGGAAGAGCGTTATAGTGAAGAAGCAGTTAATCGTATTATTGTGACAACAGATCCAGAAAGTGGGTTACTAAAGGGAATAGCTGAAACTCATTCATATCGTCAATATATCATCCCAAAAAACATAGGCGGTCGATACTCAGTGTTAACACCAGTTGGTCTATTGCCGATCGCAGTGGCAGGAATTGATATCGAGCAACTTCTTAATGGAGCGAAAGAAGCTGCAACTCTATTAAAAGAAGAAAACCTAGAGCTAAATGAAGCCTATCGTTATGCAGTTATTCGGCATGCCTTATATTCTTTGGGCTATAAAGTAGAATTGTTAGCCTCCTTTGAGCCAGCTTTAGCTAATTTCCATGATTGGTGGAAGCAATTGTTTGGTGAAAGTGAAGGAAAGGATCAAAAGGGATTATTTCCAGCTACGGTCAATTATTCAACGGATTTACATGCCATTGGACAATTTGTACAGGATGGAAGCCCTATACTTTTTGAGACATTGCTACATTTTCATGAGATAGATGATGATTATTATGTTCCTTCTGACATGAGAAACGAAGACGGTTTGAATTATTTAGAGAATCGTAGCTTTAACCATATTAATGCAACCTCTAAACAAGGAACAGCCATAGCCCATGCTGAAGGAGGAGTACCAGTTATTCTGTTGGAGCTAGAAAAGCTAGATGCCTATCACATAGGCTACTTAATTTACTTCTTTATGAAGGCATGTGCAATGAGCGCTTACTTATTAAAAGTAAATCCTTTCGACCAACCGGGTGTAGAAGCGTATAAAAAGAAAATGCTTGAACTTTTAAATACTGATGAAGGAAAAAATAATGTGGAAGGATGATAGATTAGATGAAGCAAGTCAAAAAAGCTATTATTCCAGCAGCAGGTTTAGGGACTAGATTCCTACCAGCTACGAAGGCAATGCCAAAGGAAATGTTACCAATTGTAGATCGTCCAACGATTGAGTATATCGTTGAAGAAGCAATTGCTTCTGGAATAGAAGATATAATTATCGTTACAGGTAAAGGAAAACGTGCCATTGAAGATCATTTTGATCGAAACTTTGAGTTAGAAGCAAACTTAATTGAAAAAGGGAAACTTGAGCTTTTAGAAAAGGTGAACCAATCTTCAAAGGTGGAAATTCACTATATTCGTCAAAAAGAGCCTAAGGGATTAGGTCATGCTGTATGGTGTGCCCGTAATTTCATAGGGGACGAGCCATTCGCGGTTTTACTTGGTGATGATATCGTTCAAGCCGAAGTACCGTGTACAAAACAATTGATTAATCAATACAGTGAAACAGGATCATCAGTGATTGGGGTTCAAACTGTTCCGACTGAAGAAACCCATCGTTATGGCATTATTGATCCCATCGCAAAAGACCATCGACGTTATGAAGTAAGCAACTTTGTTGAAAAACCAAAACAAGGAACAGCTCCATCGAATCTAGCTATTATGGGACGCTATGTGCTAACACCTGAAATTTTTGAATTTTTAAGCATTCAAGAAACAGGAGCGGGTGGAGAGATTCAATTAACGGATGCGATTCAAAAATTAAATGAAAGCCAAAAGGTATATGCCTATGACTTTGAAGGCAAGCGTTATGATGTGGGAGAAAAAATCGGCTTTGTAAAAACAACAATTGATATGGCCTTAGAAAATGAAGAAATTCGCGAAGAATTATTAGACTATTTAGTTGCAAAAGTGAATGACATGAAAGTGACTTTAAAATAAGAAATTGAACAATAGGTGACCGCCTTCTTACCTTTATCAATGGAGGCACTCGATTACGCTAGGGGTTGTAATACAACTGAGATACAGCTGTTGTCAGTAGTATCGTGTGAGGGAGTGTTCAGTACCTTATAATTTAGCTTATAAAATAATAAATTGTATTATAATAATCATAGCAACTTCAGACTACCACTCTAAAAATCTGGAAACAAAAATAGATGTGAGGTGAAATAGTATAAGTGACTATTTTCCCCGAAAAAACGAATACTTACAAAAGGATATATTTTAAAAGAACTACTATTTTTTGCTGCGTCAAGTGTCATCTCGAGTGTAGAAAATGCAAAAGTAGAGAGATGTAAATCTCCAATCGACTGAAATCATTACCTCTATAGGGAATCAATATTACGAATTGGTTTTTAATACATATCTATTAGAATCAGAAGGTGTACCATGTCCAGAAAATGGAGTACTTAAATACCAAAATGGTGTTATACTATGTACTCTATATCTTGTTGAAAACGATTTGCTTCAATTTGAGGAAAATGATAGTGTCCCTTATTATAACTAAGGTTTTAAGAAATTGTTTATTTTACTTCTTATTAGCAATGTATTGGTATGTAAAATGATGAAAGTATCATACTAATGTACTGCTCTAGCTTACGTTTTTATCGTAAAAGAAAGGATCAGCTATAATCATTGAATATATACTACTAGGTGGTTTTGTTACTATATTCTAGGACTTCGCTAAAATTCATTTGATTTAATGCATGTTTGGAACTGAGAATCGTAGTTAGATTGAATGTTTGAAACCTTTTGGGAATGAGGCGTTTTTAGTGAAAATCATAGATCGATTGAATGGCATATCTAATAGGATGAAACTCGGTTTGGGATGATGTTACAAAGAATGTCTATTTCGTATTTGTACGGTTTATTTAATGGATATTACGAGGTGGCCATCAGTAGTAGATAACAATCTTAGTGGGTTAGTAGTTGATTGGTACACGGAATTCCAATTAAGTTCTAATTTACTAAATTACTTTTAAGGAGTGTTACGAGGATGTATTTGAAGATAAAAAGATTGATAGATATCTTTCTTTCTTTGGTAGGGTTGATCCTATTGTCCCCAATTTTTTTAATACTTATTATCGCAATCAAAGTGGATTCAAGAGGACCAGTATTATTTAAACAAAAACGTGTTGGGATTAACAAAACTCATTTTAATATTTTAAAGTTCCGTACCATGAAAATAGATACGCCAAAAGACACACCTACTCATCTTTTAGAGAATCCTGATCAATATATTACTAGGGTGGGGAAGTTTTTGAGAAAGACTTCACTTGATGAACTACCTCAGATTTGGAATATCTTTGTTGGTCAGATGAGTATTATAGGTCCTCGCCCGGCACTTTGGAATCAGTATGATTTGATTGATGAGCGGGATAAGTATGGTGCTAATGATGTTCCTCCAGGGCTTACTGGTTGGGCGCAAATTAATGGTAGAGATGAACTTCCTATTGAGGTTAAATCCAAATTAGATGGTGAGTATGTTGAAAAAATTAATCTATGGATGGATGTTAAGTGTTTTTTGTTAACCATCGTTAGTGTTTTAAGAAGTGATGGCGTTGTTGAAGGTGGGACTGGGGCTAAAAAAGAAGTTACGAGTTCTAAGGAGAGTATTTCTAAATGAAAAGAATACTGATAACTGGAAAAAACAGCTATGTAGGTACAAGTTTAGAGAAATGGCTTGGAAATTACCCGGATAGATATACAATTGATACCGTTAGTTTAAGAGACAATTTATGGAAGGAGAATGATTTCTCGGGATATGATGTAGTGTTTCATGCAGCTGGAATAGCACATATTAAGGAAACAAAGGAAAACGCATATCTTTATTATAAAGTTAATCGAGACTTGGCCTATGAGGTTGCTCAAAAGGCGAAAATTGAAGGTGTTAATCAATTCATATTTTTAAGTTCTATGAGTGTTTATGGAATTGAAAGTGGTGTTATACATAAAGACTCTCCTCTCAAACCAAAAAGTAATTATGGAAAGTCTAAGCTTCATGCAGAGGAGCAGATAGCAGCTACAGAGAGTGATACTTTTAAGGTTGCAATTATACGACCACCTATGATTTATGGAAAGGGTTGTAAAGGTAATTATACTAGATTGGCAAATCTAGCAATCAAAATACCATTTTTCCCTGATGTAGACAATAAACGAAGTATGATTTATATAGACAATTTATCAGAATTTGTAAGATTACTTATTGACGATTCTAGGGGTGGAATATTCCACCCACAGAACAAAGAATATGTATGTACATCAGAAATGGTAGAAATGATCGCCGAATTGCATGGAACTAAAATAAGAATGACTAAGTTGTTTAATGTATTTTTGAAATGCATTTCGATTAATACAGTAAAGAAGGTATTTGGAGATTTGGTATATGATAATAAAATAGATGATTACAAATATAGATATATAGTTTGTGATTTTGAGACATCTATAAAGTTAACGGAGAAATGAAAATGAAAAAAGTATTGTTTGTAGCTACGGTAGTAAAAAAACATATTAATGTATTTCATCTTCCATATTTAAAATGGTTTCAACAAAATGGATATGAGACTCATGTGTGCGCAGGGAATGACTTTGAAAATAAGGATGATCTTGTTATACCTTATTGTGATAAGTATTATGAACTTCCTTTCCAACGTTCTCCCTTTAAAATGGAAAATATCTATGTATATAAGAAGTTAAAAAAAATAATAAATGAAAATAATTATGATATTATCCATTGTCATACGCCTATGGGGGGGGCTCTTGTTAGATTGGCAGCGAAGGAATCAAGAAAAAATGGAACTAAAGTTATTTATACTGCGCATGGATTTCATTTTTTTAAAGGTGCTCCTCTAAAAAATTGGTTAATCTATTACCCCATTGAAAAATTGTTATCTAAATATACTGATTGTATCATTACAATCAATAATGAAGACTATCAAGTCGCTAAAAATAAATTTAAAGCGGAATCCATAAAATTAGTTAATGGAGTAGGAATTAATATTAATAAATTTTCTCCCCCTACATTAGAATTTAAATTAAAACTGAGAAATGAGTATGGATATAAAGAAAATGATCTAATATTAATTTATGTCGGAGAGCTTAGTTACAGAAAGCATCAAGATTTACTCATAAATACAGTTTCTGAAGTAGCGAGCAAAATACCGAATATTAAACTGTTATTAGTAGGTACTGGAGATCTTTTGGAACAATACCAACAACTTGTAAACAAATTAGAGCTAAAAAACAAAGTTGAATTTTTAGGTTTTCGTAATGATGTTGATAAACTTATGAGTTTATCTGATATCGCTGTTTCCTCATCAAGACAAGAAGGATTACCTGTTAATATTATGGAGGCTATGGCAACTGGTTTACCACTTGTTGTTACTGATTGTAGGGGAAATAGGGACTTGGTAAAACCAAATGAAAATGGGTTTCTCATTGGAATTGATGAAGCGGAAAAGTTTTCTGTAGCTGTTGAAGAAATTTATAAATCTAAAATATTAAAACAAAAATTTAGAGAGAAAAGTCTTGATTGCATTAAATCATATTCTCTTGAAAGTATTATAAGGGAAATGGGAAAAATTTATTTGGAACAAATGAAATAGAAGAATTTTACAGTAAAAAAATTGAAGCATAGGTGTTGAAATGAGAATAATTATACTTCGTTCAAATCCTGTTTTACCAGATCCGCGTGTTGAAAAGGAAGCTAACACTTTACTAAGCGACGGAAATAAGGTCAAAGTACTTGCTTGGAATAGGCAAGTTGGTACTAATAATGCAAAAAGAGGGACAATACGGCTAGATAACGGCGTATTACCAATAAGATGGTTTAACATTAAATCCTCTTTTGGTGGTGGGTTGAAAAATTTATTTCCATTGATAGTATTTCAAATATGTCTAATAACATGGTTATTCAAACATAGGAAAACTTATGATGTAATACATGCATGTGATTTTGATACGGTTATTCCTGCTTGGATATGTTCTGTATTATTTAATAAAAAATATGTATATGATATTTTTGACTATTATGTGGATGCGTTTTATGTGCCCAAAATTATTAAACCCTTAATTGAAAAAATTGATATATTCATGATAAATTCAGCAAATGCAGTGGTTATAGCAAATGAAAGCCGAAAAGACCAAATATCTAAGAGTAATCCAAAACAACTTTATATTATTCATAATTCTCCGCAAACTTCTATTGAAGCTGAAATTGATAACAATAATATTCTATTAAATAAGACAAACAAACCAAAATTCGTTTATATTGGTATTCTAAGTGATGGCCGTTTGTTAAAGGAAATTTTAGAAGTTTTTAAGGAACACTCAGAATGGGAATTGCATATTGGCGGTTTTGGACTATTAGAAGACCAAGTAAGGGAAATTGCTGAAAAATGCCAAAACATATTTTTTTATGGTACAGTACCTTATGCTAAAGCTCTAAAAATTGAATTAGAGTGTGATGTACTTTTTGCAGTTTATGATCCAAAGATACAGAATCATCGTTTTTCGTCACCTAATAAATTATATGAAGCGATGATGTTAGGAAAACCTATTATTGTTGCAAAAAACACCGGTATAGATAAAATAGTTGATTCTGAAAATATTGGTATTTCAATTAATTATAGTAAAGCGGATTTTGAAGGAGCAATTAAGGATTTGTTAGCAAATAAAAATTGTTTTAAGAGTATTAGTAAAAAAACTAAAGAACTCTATAAAAATGAGTATTCTTGGGATATTATGAGTCAAAGACTGCTTACTATGTATAAGAATCTATAATATCTAGGATTAAAGGGGGATATTAATATTGTTACTTTCTGTAGTAATACTTACAAGAAATCGAAAAAACGAATTGTGTAGAGCTTTAAATTCGTGTATAGAAAATAAAATTAATAATATGGAGATAATAATTATAGATAATGCTTCTTCTGATGGTACCAAGACAGAAGTATTTAAGTTGTTTAGTGAAGAAATTACAGGAGTTCCATTAAGATATTATTATCAAAGTACAAATACTGGAGTAGCTGGAGGAAGAAATATTGGTTTTTCTAAAGCAGAAGGGAAATATATTTTTTTACTTGATGATGATGCATGGATAAAAACAAAGGATACCTTCTCAATACTAATAAATAGAATGGAAAAAGAACTGAGTACTGCAGCGATTTCAACGGCTGTTTATGACATTAAGTCAAGTTATTACCAAGAATGTACATGTATTAGTAATTCGAGTAAAGTTGATGGATTACCAGAGATATTATACTATACCGGAGGAGCTTCTATTATTAGAAAAGATGTTTTTAAAAAATCACTTTATCCGGATACACTTTTTTATGGTTCTGAAGAGATTTATTCTAGCCTTTATATTCATGAAAATGGAATGAATATTTTATACGATAAAAGTTTACTATTAATTCATGAACCAAGTACACAAAGTAGGTTATCTGAATCCGAGATATTATTTAACAACATTTTCAACCTTTTCTTAGTAAAGTACTTAAGTTATCCATCTATTACAAAAATATTTATCCAATTAGGTCTTTTATTAAGAATTGCAAAGTATTTTAATCTTAATAAAGATGCTTTCAGAAAGTGCAATAACTTATTTAAAGAAAGATATAGAAAAAAAGATGAAAACAAAATAAGGTTTCTAACAATTTATAAAATATACAGGAAGTTTGGGATGAAGGCGATTGTATGAATAGTTCTACTGCAATTAACTATATAGGGGAAAAATCTAAAAATAGGGTTTTTTTGAAAGAGGTAATAATGCCTTGCGTATTAGTGGCATTATTATTAACACTCGGATATTTTATAAATAATAGAATAATTGTAATTGCTGCTTTAGGTATTTTAGGATTATCTTTTTTATTTAATAGATTGCAAAATAGCTTTTATATTCTGCTTTTTTTTATTCCTTACAATAATATATTAAAACTAAGCCCTGATTCTATATCCTTTTTATCAATTTTTTCAATTGAGCTATTTTTGATTTGTTTTTTTCAAATCTTAAAAAGTAATAATAGATTATATTCTCCTCTTGTATTTAAACTAGTTTTATTAATCCTTTTATCTTTAATAACATTTAATTTGAATACCGACTATTTAGTTGAATTTATAGGGAATTTTATTATTCTATTAAATTTAGTATTTTTAAGTTCACTTTCTAATAAAATCGATTACGAAAAATCGATTATTTCATATGTACTTGGATTTTTATTTACCTCAGTATCAGGACTCTTAATTGGTAAATTGCCACAAATGAGTGAATTCATATACATTAATATGGTTTCAAGAGATTTAGGTAACATCACAAGATTTACAGGAGTAGATAAGGATCCGAATTATTATGGGTTCTATGCGTTATTTGCCATTACATTATTATTGGCTTTAAAAAGGTCTTCTAAAAACTATAATATTTCAATAATAAATATATTAATACTAATCATTTCAATATTAGGATTTTTATCATTTTCAAAAATGTTTTTACTTATTTTGGTAATGATTATTTTATTGATAATCATAAATAATTTCAATAAAATATATCGAAATATCAAATATATATTATATTCTGCGTTTGGAGCTATTTTAGCCTGGTTTTTCTTTTCAGAAAAAATTTATAGTTATTTAATTAGTCCGTATCTTGAAAGGTTAATTTACAATATTGATGGTGGAGAGCTATCTAATGGAAGAATTGAAATACTATCTGAATACATTGAAATCTTGAATTCTAAAATATATATAATATTTTTTGGAAGTGGTTTTTTTAGGGATGCTCAGGAACTTTCCTTAGCAACTCATAATACTTATTTAACCCTTATATATACGTTCGGAATCTTTGGCACAATTGTTTTGTTGAGTTTTGTTAAAGACGTAGCTAATCAACTTAAACAAAATGTGTTTTCGAAGAATATTGGAGAAGAAAGTATAAAAAAAGACTTTAATATTACTATTTATTTACCTATATTAAGTATATTATTATCCATGTTTTTCCTTGATTTGTTATATATGAGATTTTATTTTTACATTTTATTTCTATCTCTGGTTATTATTAATGAACATAAATTTTCTAGAAACTTATTTAAAAGCAAAGGGTAAATTCGATTGTAAGGAGTTTAAAGATTACCTTCAGTTGCAATGTGTCTTTCTATAAACCTTCAATAGAAAATGAGGTAATATCATGGAGTTAAGTATTATTATTCCAACATATAATGTTGAAAAATATATAAAAAGAACATTAGAATCCTTAGTGCTACAAAATAGTAGGGATTATGAAATAATTATCGTAGATGATGGGTCACAGGATAATACTCTAGGTATTGTTTACGATATATTGAAAGAACAGAACACTTTAAACTATAAAATCATTAAGAAAAAAAATGGTGGAGTTAGTTCAGCAAGAAATAGGGGATTAGAAGTTTCCTCAGGCAAATATGTAATGTTCCTAGATGGTGATGATTTTGTTTCTAATGAACTTGTTGAAAACATTCTAAAATATTCTTCTTTAGATGATTACCAAATAATATGTTGGGCATTTGATGTAATATCAGAAAATGATACAGTAATTCAAAGCTACTTCAATGTTTATCAAAATAAATTAAAACATTTGAATGGTTTAGAAACAATAAGAAGTATGCTTATTTTAAAAAATATGTGGTTATGCACTGGAAGTGTAGCATATAAAAGAGAATTCTTACTCAAACATAATTTTAAATATACTGAGAATTGTTCTAATGGAGAAGACCAAGAATTCAACTATAAGGTTCTTTCAAAGGCAAAAACTGTATTCTTTTTAGATAAAGTTCTTTCGTATTATGTTCAAAGAAATACATCTATTTCAAATCGTTATGATATTAAAAGGTTTGACTCAGTATTTGCAATTAAAAGGGCTTTTGAATATATATATTCATCGAATAAGCATATTAATTACTTAACAAAGGATATTGTAAACCAATGTATTTTGGAAAATTATATTTATAATTTTAATTCATGCTTAAACTCAATAAACACGGGTAGAAGACTAACTAACAGTAGTGTAGATTCTTTATTAAATAATATAGAATTAAACTTTCCAGGATTAAACCAAGAGATTAAGTTAGTAATGAAAAGCTATAAAAAGGGAAATTGGAAATTAGCGATAATAACAAAGCTATTCTTAATTTCACCAGCATTATTTTATAAAATTTATAACTTTCGATACAGGTAAGGATAATATAATTTAATTAGAAGAAAGGTAGGTGTGATTTCCAGTAATGCCTAAGATTAGTGTTATTATACCTTTATATAATGTAGAGAAATATATTGATAAATGTATTAATTCTGTTTTAAACCAATCATTGAAAGACATTGAAATAATTCTTGTAAATGACGGTTCTCCAGATAGATGTGGTCAAATTGCAGAAGAATATAAAAAAATAGACAGAAGGGTCAGAGTAATTCACAAAGAGAATGGAGGACTTTCATCGGCAAGAAATGCTGGATTAAATACTGCAACAGGAGAATTTATAGCGTTTGTTGACTCGGATGATTGGATCGAACTTAATATGCTGGAAGAATTATATAATATAGCAAAAAAAGAAGGAGCTGATCTTTCTGTCTGCAATTACACTAGAATATATGAATTTAACTCACATAGAGATTTTTTAAATATTAAAGATGAAGTTATTGATATTAATTCTAAAGGTATAAATGAGTATTTCTATAAATATTATTTTAACTATATTCACGGAGATGAAGCATGTAATAAAATTTTTAAGAGATCCATTATTGAAGAAAAACACATTAGATTTGAAAGGAATTCTGAAGTTTTTGCGGAAGATAAGCTCTTTAATCTATACTTTATAATCCACGCAAAAAAAATAGTATCTACAAGGAAATCTTTATACAATTATTTACAAAGAGATGGGTCCTTAATGAACTCTCCTAAACCTAATCTAATGAAGCAATATGTTAATCTAACTGAAAAGTTTTTAGTATATGCTAGAAAAAATGGAAAGGTTAAAGATATTAAATATATTTCTCCTATTATACTTTTGGATTTAATATATGGTAGTATTCAAAATATAATAAAAGCGGGAGCAACTTTCCAAGAACTAAAAAACGCGATAATAATAGCATCAGCTTCACCTGAATATAAAAAATTAATGTTAAAGTTGTTTTTTGGAAAAGCAACTTTTATTTATTGCAAAAAAACGAATAAAAAAATTAAAAGCCTTATTAGTATAATGATATTTGGTTTATTAAACTTTTTTGGTCTTTATGGGCTTGTTTCAAAAATTATGTTTAAAAAATATAAAATGGATTAAAACCTAAAAGTAAACTTTTAATTTTTATTACTGAATTGAAATTCATCTAAAACTTATGGATCTAATATATGGTCTTTTTTTTTGAAGAATATTTTAGGAGTCTTTCTATGCTATTAAATTAATGTTTAGTACAGTGCGTGTAGCATAGGTGATTGATACTACTATTTTATTTGACTGTAGTTACCTATGTTATGAAATTGACTCTACAGTTAATATATATAGAAACGACAAAAGAAAGGTACATTATGAGTAATAAACGTCTTACAATTAATATGTCAGCAAATATATTGGCTTTTGCAGTAAACATTGGGATTGGTTTTTTTCTAACACCTTATATTATAAAAACTGTTGGAAGTGAAGCTTATGGTTTTGTTGGGTTGGCTAATAATTTTGTGAGTTATGCATCCCTTATAACTATTGCTCTTAATTCGATGGCAGGAAGGTTTATAACAATTGAAATTCATAAAGCTGATAATATGGGGGCAAATAAGTATTTTAATTCGGTCTTGTTAGCCAATACATTAATGGCAATTTTCTTAACAATTCCATCAATATTAATCGTCTTATTTTTGAACAAAATCATAAATGTTTCCTCTAGTATTTATTCTGATGTGCAGTTACTATTTGTTTTTATATTTTTAAATTTTATCATAAGTAGTGTTGGTTCAACTTTTGCTATTGCTACATTTGCAAGAAATAGACTTGATATCTCGTCAATGAGAGGAATTGAATCCAATATATTACGTGTTATCTTATTAGTTGGATTATTTTATTTTTTTAAACCTTCAATATCATATCTGGGAATTTCAGTGTTTATAGCAACAGTGTATATATTCATATCTAATATTTATTATACAAAAAAGCTATTGCCTGAATTGAAAATTAACAAGCGATTTTTTGATCTTAAAGCAGTAATTGAACTAACTTCTTCCGGTGTTTGGAATACCATCATGCGTTTAGGTCAATTGTTACTTGATGGACTTGATTTGCTAATAACAAATCTATTTATTAGTGCTGCGGCAATGGGTACACTAGCAATAGCTAAGACAGTACCAACTTTTATAATATCTTTTGTAGGAATGTTAGCTGGGGTTTTTGTACCTGCATTCACCATTAAATATGCACAAAATAATATCTTAGGTTTAATTAAAGATATAAAGCAGTCAATGAAAATTATGGGGATTTTAGTTGCTATTCCTATATCAATGTTGATAGCTTTTGGGGATATTTTTTATTCTTTATGGACTCCAACTGAAGATGCAAAAGTACTACAGACATTGTCAATAATTACTGTATCTACATTAATTATTAGTGGTAGCATCAATAGTATCTATAATGTATTTACTGTTACTAATAAGTTGAAAACAAATGCACTTTGGTTAATTTCTACTGGTTTAATTAATGCATTATTAGTATTTTTTTTGTTAAATACGACTTCGTGGGGACTATATGCAGTTACAGGAGTTAGTGCAGCAATAAGTATATTACGAAATCTAATTTACACCGCACCATATGGAGCAAAGTATCTAGGGTCGAAATGGACGACATTTTTTCCAGAAATATTCAGATCTATTGTATCTGTTTTAGTTATTACCGTAATAGGTTTATTATTAAGATTAGTAACGAATATTGATACTTGGATTGAATTATTCGTATTTGGTGGAATTGGTGGAATTATTGGTTTGGTAGTGAATTATTATGTTGTTCTAAACAAAAGTGAAAGAAAATATTTTAGTGGTATAATAAAAGAAAAAATTAAGAGGAGATTTTAAAATGTTCAAAAGGGATATTTTATTTGTTTGTAATACGGTATTCCAGTGTATGACTGCCATAACATTAAAGCATAAGGAATTTGAACATGATAATGTTGATATCATAATCTCTGATCATATGAATGAGTCTTATGACTTATATAAGAGAATTGAAGGTATTAATCTATTTAGAGAAGTATTTTACGTTGAAACTAAAGAATATGCTTATTATAAAGAAAATATACCTAATAATTTTTGGGAAAAACTAAGAGATGAGGCTTTCCCACATTTCGGAAAATTTCAGATTACAAATAGGTACGATATATTTATGATATATAATGTCGATAGATTTGCTCAAACACTCTTTTCAATATTAGCGAAGAAAAATAAATTTATTGAAGTAAAGTTATATGATGAAGGTTTTTCTACTTATACTACTATTTATAAAGAGTTTATTAATTCGATTTCAAATATTAGTAAAAAGAAGAATATTTTACGGTTTTTTACAAAAAGAAGATATCTTCATGAAAATATAACAGGATTATATTTATTTGAACCAGATTTAATTTGTTGGGATTGCCCCTATCCTGTTCATAAGATAGTAAAAGCAGATATAAACGATGTTGAATATAAAAATATATTAAACAACGTTTTTGGATATGAGAATATTCGAGATACTTATGATGCTAGAGTCATATTTTTTGAAGAAGCGTTTTCACATGAGAATATAGATATCGGAGATATAGAATTAGTTGAGACTTTAGGGGAAATAGTTGGGAAAGAAAATATATTTATAAAGATTCATCCACGTAATCCAAATAATCGTTTTAAAAAACTTGGGTATAAAACTAACTTAGATACAGGGATTCCCTGGGAGATTATTGCATTAAATAATGATTTTTCAGATAGGGTATTTGTAACAATATCATCAAGCGCAGTTTTAACGCCACGTACAATATTTGGACAAAACACAAAGACATTTTTCTTATATAAATGTTTAGAAAAAAAGTCACCTTATATTAATGATAGTACTGAACAGTATTTCAAAAGATTTTCAGAAAAATTCGGTGATGATTTTTATATTGTAAATGAAATAGAACAATTTAAATTAAATTTATAATAACTATTTAAGATCAATAAGAACTCAGTTGTCATAATCTTTTGGAGGGATATAAATGAAATATGTGGGTGTAATACCAGCAAGATATAATTCTTCGAGATTTCCTGGTAAGCCTTTAGCAGATATATGTGGTAAGCCTATGATTTGGTGGGTATATAATCAAGTTAAAAAGGTAAAAGAATTTACAGAGGTTCTAGTTGCAACAGATGATGATAGAATTTCTAAAATATGTGAAGAATATGGTATTCATTATATTTTGACATCGACTACTCATGGGACAAGTACAGAAAGATTATTTGAAGTGTCAAATAAAGTTTCAGCAGATTATTATATTTGTATAAACGGTGATGAACCGTTAATTGACCCGGAGATAATAAGGGCAATAATACCAAAAGAACTAAATACAGAAGGTATTTTTGTATCAAACTTAATTACTGAGATTAAGGATCCAGTTGAAGTTGTAGATAATACTAATATAAAAGTTGTTGTTGATAGTGATAATTTTGGAATCTATTATTCAAGAAGTCCAATCCCTCATCCTAAATCAAGTATGAATTTTTCCTATAAAAAACATTTAGGTGTCTTGGCATATAATCAAAAAGCTTTGGAGTTTTTTAGTAAAACACCAAGAAATACATTAGAGAATATTGAAGATATTAATGAATTAAGATTTATTGAAAATGGACAAAAAATAAAGATAATAGAAGTAGATGCGAAAACTCTTTCTGTGGATACACCTAAGGATTTAGAAAAAGTTAAATCTATTATTAGTCATCATAAAGTAAAAGGAGAAGACGATTATGAGTAAGGTAAGAATTCTTGATTGTACCCTTCGTGATGGTGGCTATATTAATAATTGGAACTTCGGAGAAAGAACGATAAAAAAAGTTATCAATAAATTAACCCAATCTAATATTGATATTATTGAATGTGGATTTATTGAAGAAGTGGATTTTGATAAAAATAAGGCATTATTTAATAATGTTGAAAGTATCAGAGAGTATATTGAGCCTAAGAATAAGAATGTGACTTATGTGGGTATGATTGCACAACCATATATAACTATTGATAAAATATCTGATTGTGATGGGAAATCAATTGACGGTATTCGTGTAACTTTTCATGAAGATGAAATTGAAGAAGCACTGATTTATGGTAAGCAGTTAATGGAGAAAGGTTATAAAGTATTTATTCAGCCTGTAGGTACAACAAGTTATTCTGATATACATTTATTAGAATTAATTAATAAAGTAAATGAATTAAAACCTTATGCTTTTTACTTAGTTGATACACTGGGAATAATGTATAAAAATGACCTTTTTAGAATGTTCCATTTATTAGATAATAATCTTGATAATTCAATAGCTATTGGTTTTCACTCTCACAATAACTTGCAATTGTCTTTTTCAAATGCTCAAGAATTATTAATGTTGCATACAAAAAGAGAAATAATAATAGACTCATCTGTTTTTGGTATGGGTAGAGGTGCTGGGAATTTATGTACAGAATTGGTAACACATTATATAAATGAGAATATAGAGGAAAGATATGATACTGTTCCATTATTAGAAATTGTTGATGAGCATTTAAGTAAATTTTTCACTGAAGTTAAATGGGGGTATTCTATACCTTATTATCTTGCAGCAGTAAACAACTGCCACCCTAACTATGCTTCTTATCTAATGAATAAGCAAACAATTTCAGTAAAATCCATCAATACTATTTTAAAGCAAATACCAATGGAGAAAAGAGATATTTATGATAAAAAGTATATAGAAGAACTTTATATCAATTATCAAATCCATTTTGTAAATGATACTGAAAATCTTGAAGTGATAAAAAAACTAATCGGGAATAAGAAGATATTAATCATTGCACCAGGAAAATCAATTGAATTACAAAAAGATAAAATAAATGAATTTATTATGGAAAATAATCCTTTTGTATTTAGTGTGAATTTTATTCCAAATTCGTATAGTGTGGATTCTGTTTTTGTTAGTAACTTGAAAAGGTTTGATAATATATCGGATTCTATGATGGATAAATCAGATAGTACATCTTTGATATTAACATCTAACATTCCAAATTCAGAAGAATATCCTTCAATAGTTGTTAATTATTCAGATTTACTTGTTGATAATTCGATAATTTCAGATAACGCAGGAATAATGTTATTAAATCTTTTAAACCATTTATCAATAAGTAATGTGTATCTTGCAGGCTTTGATGGGTTTAGTTTAGATAAATCCTACAACTTTTTTTCTAGTGACATGAATAATAACGTCGATGCAGATGAATTAATCAAGAAAAATGAAGCCATCTGCAAGTATTTAAATTTTATTGGTAAAAATATGAGAATTAATTTTGTTACTAATTCAAAATATGCTAGTACAATAAATAATTAATTATGGGTTGCTTTGCTTGGCATTAGAATCAATGGCAAATCGTCAAAAGATGGCTATAATTTTGATATTGATGATATATATAATAGTAGACATAATTCAGGACCGAATTATATAGAGGTGGAAAACTTTAATGGAGAAGAATAAAGTTCGTAAGTTATTAGAGGACATTTGTAATCTCATTATGAACAACTTAAAAAAAGTTGAAGAAACACGTTATGATATTACAATAAAACCCGATGGGACTCCAGTTACAAAATCAGATATATTCATTGAGGAATTAGTTCATAATTATATCAAGAAGCAACTTTCTGATGTAATATTTATTGGAGAAGAATCTTTTGATTTTACCATAAATGAAACTGACAATTATCTAGTGATATTAGATCCTATCGATGGTACAGAGAATTTTTGCTCTGGATTGAAAGAATGGGGAGTATCCTTTGGAATTTGGAAAGGGAAACACTTCCTTGGAAGCTTTTTGTTATTACCGGAATTAGGAGTTAGGCTTATTTCTGGCGACAAAGTTGTTCCTGTAAAATCACGAATTACAGGTCTGTCTTCTTCAATTTCTCCAGCAGTGATTAAAAGTATATCTGAACCTGGTCAGTATCGTATTATTGGATGTGCTGTTTATAATTTATATAATGTTATTCGTGGATCTTACTGCAAATTCATTAACCCAGAAGGTGCATATGTGTGGGATCTTCTTCCGGGGATTATGCTTGCACTTGAAACAGGTTGCCATGTGAAAGTTAATGGAAAATCGTATAATGGAGAACCCCTTGATCCTAGACTTCGATATCGTGTAGAAATAAACAGATTTTAGTTTCAATGGATATAGAATTTACTTGGAGGAATTTGATAATATAAAAGCTACTTTGAATAGTATAAAATTTAGAGGATCAGAGACTGGTTCCAATCGTAGCTTTTGAGAGAAGTAAAATAAACAAATTCACATATAAAATAATATTAAAACGAGGTGGATTTAGGCAAATGAATATACTAGTAACAGGGGGAGCTGGTTATATTGGCTCGCATACATGCGTAGCTCTGTTAGAAGCAGGGTATTCAGTTTTAATTGCTGATAATCTTTGTAACAGTAAGCGAGAGACTGTTGAGAAAATAATGAATATTGCGAATAATGAAGTCACTTTTTTTGAAATCGATGTAACAGATTCAGAAGCAGTTGATCTTATTTTTAAAAGTAACAAAATCGATGGAGTTATTCATTTTGCTGGTTTGAAAGCTGTTGGTGAATCTGTAGGAAAACCACTAAAATATTATTTTAACAATATTGTGAGCACCATGATACTTGCTAATGCTTGTCAAAAATATGATGTGCATAAATTTGTCTTTAGTTCATCAGCAACAGTTTACGGGGACAATAAAGTACCTTTCGTAGAGACAATGCATCTATTACCAACTACGAATCCCTATGGTGAAACAAAAGCTATGAGTGAACGTATATTAACTGATATTGTAAATGCTAATCCTGCTTTTTCAGTATCTCTCCTACGCTATTTTAATCCTGTAGGAGCACATGAGAGCGGATTAATTGGTGAAGCTCCTAATGGGATACCAAATAACTTAATGCCATATGTAACTCAAGTAGCCAAAGGTAAACTTGAGAAACTTCGTGTGTTTGGTAATGACTATCCAACAGTGGATGGTACCGGAGTACGCGATTATATCCATGTAGTTGACCTTGCTGAAGGCCATGTTGCTGCATTAGAAAATATAACTGAAGGTGTTCATATTTATAACTTAGGAACGGGTAAAGGTACTAGTGTACTCGAGTTATTGAAAGCTTTTGAAGAGGCAAATGGTATTGAAGTTCCTTATGAAATTGTAGAGCGTAGACCTGGAGATATTGCTTCATGTTATGCGGATGCTTCCAAAGCAAAAAGAGAACTTGGCTGGACAGCTAGTCGTGATATTATTGCTATGTGTAGAGACGCTTGGCGATTTGAGAAGAATTATAAAGAGTAGAACAATTAACCTGCTTAGCGAAATAAGCTTAGCGGGTTAATTAGAGTTATTTTTTGTACTAATATTTAATGATACTGGCAGAGCTCTTTTCTAAAAGGGTGTAGCATTCTATAATATTAGTCTTTACAAAAAATAGATTTATTATTAGGTATTCAAACCATTACTCTTATATTACATTTCCCTAATAATAATATTTAAATTGTGGGTTTATTGGAGATTCATAAATAATAGTAATGGAAAACCATTTACATATTGGCGTATTTTGAGGAGGATATCGAATTGGAAAGGCCCGAGATACAAGAAGAGTTTAAACAAATATTAGAATTTGCCATTCAAGAGGGAATGAAGATATCGAAATAACTGTTAAAGAGTTCGTTAAAGAGCTAGCGAACCAATTAAAACCACTAGTTGAAAAAGCCAACAGTTAGGTATTGTTGTAAGCGTCAAGTAGAATTGAACACTTTTTGCTAACTAATTTTGAACACTTTCGATTAAAACATACTTTGCCGATGTTTCATTCTGTAGCTGTCTTCATTTAAATGAACGATTTCAACTCTGTGGAGTAGTCGATCTAATATTGCTGTTGTAATTCCTTCATCACCCAATAATTCGCCCCATTCAGCGGGGCTTTTATTAGAGGTTAATATAATTGAACTTCTTTCATAAAGATGATTAATTAGATGGAAAAATAGATTTGCTTCTCTTTGATCCATTGCCATATACATCAAATCATCAATTATGACTAAATCGGAAGATTCAATGCGATTTAAGAGAACTTGGGATTTACGTGTGAATTCTCGGGATTTTAGAAGGTTTATTAGCTCTCCCATTGTTACAAACATAACTTGAAACCCTCGTTGAATTGCTTCAATCCCTAGACTAATAGATAAATGAGTCTTGCCTGAGCCTGGAGGCCCAAGAAGTATTAAATTAAACTGCTTTTCCATCCAATTTAGTTCTTCTAACTGGTTTAATTGGCGTTGACTTAATGACGTTTGCTCGGATAAGTCAAATTCTTTCAATGTCTTTAAATAGGGAAACTTAGCCCATTTCATACGTTTCTCTATGCTTTTTTCCTCGCGTTTTTTCAATTCATATAAAACAATTTCCTGAACGAATTCTCGATAAGTCCAGGATGCCTGTTCTGCCTTTCTAAGAAGGTTAGGCAATTCATGAGAAGTTTCTGTTAATCTTAGCTGTTTAAAGTAATCTTGAAGATTTTCTAAACTATCATTCACGACATTACACCTCCTAAAATTTCGGTGTAAGTCCTAATGGAACGCTTTTCTACTTTTATATTTTGAGGTATTTCCCGATGAACATTAGATTTGTTTACTGGTTGTAGGTCATTTCTTATTTTACTTAAGTATTTTGATACATCACTGAAATCATTAGCACTTAATAGGTGCTCATCAAAACACTTCTTAAGTGCCTCATCAATAAATTCACCATACTCAATAGTTGCCTTTTGTAAGATGTCTAGTTGATCTCGTTTATACCTAGGGTATAAGGCCATCATTTTATTAATATAGGTTGATGCTAATTCAGTATTCTCAAACTGCCTAATAACGGTTTCTTTATAAGCTTGTATACCCTTGGAGCGATCTCGTCCATGATTTCTATTTTTTATTAATTTTCCTTTTCCTATTTCCAAACGATGTTTAGCTAGAACTTCTCCATCATGGTTTCGCTTAATGATAAGTTGCTTGTGACTATCTTGTTCATCATAGATTTCAATTGCTACCGTATTAAGACCTTTAGGTCTATATGTACCAAGTGGGACAGAATAACGGTTTGATTTATAGATAATCGTGTTGTCTTTATTCACATTTCTTGTTAAACTT
>Ga0182742_1002099_pt1 | contig 23021 bp, 25 predicted proteins | sample eDN5th37CBELigMG_FD_128880 | JGI IMG/M metagenome (GOLD analysis project Ga0182742, IMG submission 128880) | Enriched Miracle-Growth compost microbial communities from Emeryville, California, USA - eDNA 5th pass 37_C BE-Lig MG (version 2)... ... | reverse complement strand
CAATCTTATATTTATGTAGTTACCAGATTGCACGACCACATGTATGAGCTGTTTGAGCATGAGTCTCTTCATCTACTAACTGCAAAACACGCGGTTCTTCCTGATGATGCCAAGTATATCCTTCTGGTGTTTGTCCATTTGCAAGAGCCTGAATATCACTTTGGGATAAGCCTAATTCTTGTGCAAGAATTGCATCTGCTTGAATGGCTTGATACAGCGTATCATTAGCTATATTAAAATGAACAGCATCACTTTCTAAATACAACACTTCTGCAATAAAGACTTTAAACATAAAAATGGGATCATTAAAACCACCCGTGAAAACGGGTGGTTTGATCAACGATTTAGATTACACGAACTAATCTTTTCTATATAGCAGTCCATCCACCATCAACTTTGATGGTTTCACCTGTGACGAAATTGGCAAGGTCGGAAGCCAAATATAACACAGCACCTGATATATCTTTTGGTTTTGGCATCCCATCCAAAAGAATCCTGCTTTTTACGTCTTTCAGAAACTCTTCATCTTCAAACATTTTGGCAGTCAGATCTGTTTCAACAAATGTTGGAGCGACAGCGTTCACATTTATATGATATTTAGCCCACTCAACAGCTAGCGCCTTTGTCATCTGTACAACTCCCCCTTTGCTTGAGCAATAGGCGGATCTCTTTATGTAGCCGACAAATGACATTTGCGAAGCTATATTAATAATTTTCCCCTTATTTTGCTTTACCATATATTTAGCAGCAGCTTGGCTGAAGAAAAAGGACGCTTTTAAATTCGTGTCAAGAATTGTATCCCAATCTTCTTCTGTCACTTCAAGTGCAGGCTTTGGAATATTTACACCTGCATTATTGACCAGCACGTCAATGGTACCGTATTCTCGAACTACTCTATCGGTTAATTCCCTAACTTGATTAATGTGATTCACATCTGCTTGAAATGCTTTATTATTGCTATGGATCGCGTTGAGCTCGGACAGAGTATCATCTAAAGCCTCTTTATTTCGCCCAATAATAATGACGTTAGCTCCTAATCTTGCAAAGGATAAAGCAATATCCTTCCCAATTCCCTTGCTGCCGCCTGTCACAATGACTGTTTTATTTTTCAACTCGGAGAAATACATTTCCATCACCATCCTCGTTATTTGTTTTTATCATTATTTTTTAGAAAGTAAATGAGTGTTTGTTCACGTTCCTTGTTGAGTTTTTCGGAAGTTTCTTTATCCCATTCATAGAATCCTTCCCCGCTTTTATCCCCTAGCTTTCCCTCATCAACTAAACCAGTTAATATTCTTCCGGATCTTTTAGCAGTACTTAGATCTTCAAACAAGTAATTTGAAATAGCTGAAAATACATCCAGTCCACCCATATCTGCTGTCATTAGCGGACCCGTAATTGGCAATCTGCGTCCGATACTATATGTAACCGCTGCATCGATATCTTCTTTTGAAGCCACACCAGTATCGAGTAAAGACTGCGCTTCACGGAACAGCGCATACTGAAGGCGGTTTCCAATGAAGCCTGGAATTTCCTTGTGGATAAGAATTGGCTTTTTATTCATTTGTTTCATTAATTCCATTGAACGATTAATTGTCTCTTGATCGGTCTTTTCCCCTTTTACCACTTCAACTAGAGGGATCAAATGTGCTGGGTTCCAAAAATGGGTGACGATAAAACGATTGGGATGAATAGCTCCCTCTGCTAATGATGTTGGAGTAAACCCTGAAGTATTACTTGCTACAATTACCTGATCATCAATTAATGGTTCAAGCTCTTTATACAAATCATGCTTCATGTCAATATCTTCAGGAATCGCTTCGATTATATATGTAGCATCGCTAACAACCTTTTGAAGAGAGGTTTGCAGCGTTATTCGTTCCCGAATTTCCTTTCCTTCAGCTTCATCAAATAAACCATTAGCAGCCATTACGTTTATTTTATTCTTTAATCCAGCGTCCGCATGATCAATATCCCGTGTGGTTACTCCTGACACTTTTACAGATATACCTGCCCAAGCAGCAGATAAAGCAATGGAGTGGCCCATTGTACCACAGCCAATAATTGATAACTTTTCCATTGGTAATCACCCTTTCATTTACCTTTTTTCTGAAAAATTTATATGAAAAATCCCAACAAACGAAAACGAGTTTGTTGGGAAATATCGACTTATAAACCTAAGCCAATTGAAAAAAGAATAACTGCCAAGATTGTACCAAGAGCTGGAACTACTACTGTTAATGCACCAAACATTGGATATGCATCCTTATGTGTTTCCCCAGCAATAGAACGAATCGTAGTTACAACATATCCGCCTTGCGGCATTGAATCAAGAGATCCTGAAGCGATGGCCACAGAACGGTGCAAGGCTTCTGGATTTACACCTAAATCTAGATAGTGTGGAGCAAGCAGTGGCAATGCAATAGCTTGTCCACCTGAAGATGAACCAGTTAATCCCGCAATGACCGCTACGGCGAGGGCCCCGCCAATCAATGGGCTTCCAGGAATATTCGTCATAAAGGCAACAGCTTGTTCAAAGGCAGGTGTGGCTTTGACAACCCCGCCAAAACCAACAACCGCTGATGTATTGGCAATCGCAATAATAGCTCCAACGGTTCCTTCTGAAATCGCTTTCCCGAAGCTCCTGAAATATTTACGATTAATAAGATAAGTAGCAATAATACCACTTGTTAAAGCAATAATTAAGGCAGATGTTCCTAATGAATTATGGAAAATAAATGAAATTACTAATACACAGGCTAATGGGATAAGACTTAGCATTGGATTAGGCAAATCCGCACGTTCTTCAAAATGATCGGATTCTCTTGCAACGAACTTTTCACCATTACTTACAGCTTTCTTAATCACTTTTGTTATCCACCAGTAACCGAAGATCATCATAAATACAGCTACAATTAAACTAACTTCCCAGCCAGCATACGCATTTGTTCCTAAAAATTCAATTGGAATCCAGTTTTGAATTTCCGGTGATCCAGCTGATGTCATCGTAAACGTTGTTGAACCAAAGCCTAATGCTGCTGGAATAAAGCGTCTTGGCAAATTAGCTTCTTTAAATAAGCTTACAGCCATTGGATAAACAGAGAATGCTACAACAAACAAACTTACACCGCCGTATGTCAGCACAGCACAAGCAAGGATAACAGCCAGAACAGCACGCTTCATCCCAAGCTTTCCAACAATCCACTTGGATACGCTGTCGGCAGCTCCACTATCTTCCATTACCTTACCAAAGATAGCTCCAGTTAAAAACATTAAATACCATGAAGCAATAAACCCTGAAAAACCTGTCATATAGTTGGTTAAAAAGTTTGGCGCACCCTCAGCGGCTAACTGTGGAAGCAAAGGCAAACCGCTCAAAACTGCAACGAATAAGGCCGAAAGCGGTGCTGCAATAAGCAAATCCATACCACGCATTGTCAGGTAGATTAGCAATGCTAACCCACCAAACAAGCCTATAAATCCCAGAACCATACCATCACCTTTCCTTTCATGTTTAATTTAGTTATTGTTTATTGCCATATCTGCGAACACGTAAATTAGCTTGTTCCGCATGTCCAGCGAAGTTTTCTAGCGTACAAAGGCGAGATGCGTATTCACCCATATGTGCACTTGCCTCAGGAGAAACTATTTTTTGGTAAGTGACTGTTTTGATGAATTTACCAACCCAAAGCCCTCCAGTATAACGAGCAGCACCTTTTGTAGGTAATGTATGGTTTGTACCAATTACTTTGTCTCCATAAGCAACGTTTGTTTCAGGTCCTAAGAATAAGCATCCGTAGTTTGTCATGTTTTGCAGGAAGTAATCAGGATCTTCTGTTAAAACTTCCACATGCTCAAAAGCAAGGCGATCAGCTTCCACAACAGCCTCTTCAATGCTATCTACTAATAAAATTTGACCGTAATCTCTCCAAGATACGCTTGCAACATCTGCAGTAGGCAATACTTCTAGTTGTCTAGCAATCTCGTCAATTGTTTCATGAGCAAGTTTTTCAGAAGTTGTAATTAAAGCACCTGGTGAAGTAGGACCATGTTCTCCCTGGCCTAAAAGGTCAGTTGCAATCATTTCCGCATCTGCCGTTTCATCAGCAATTACTAATGTTTCAGTTGGTCCAGCAAATAAATCGATACCAACACGTCCGTATAATTGGCGTTTCGTTTCAGCAACAAAGGCATTACCAGGTCCAACGATCATATCCACGGAGTCAATGGTTTCCGTACCAATTGCCATGGCAGCCATTGCCTGAATGCCTCCTAGAAGATAAATTTCGTCAGCACCGGCTAAATACATTGCAGCAACCGTTGCATTCGGTACCTCTCCTCTAATTGGCGGGGTGCATGCGATTACACGTTTAACCCCAGCAACTTTTGCAGTTAACACACTCATATGTGCTGATGCAACCATTGGGTAGCGTCCACCCGGAATATAACATCCAACACTATTAACTGGGATATTTTTATGTCCTAGAATTACACCAGGGCTGTTTTCAACTTCTACATCATGCAAGGAAGCAAGCTGTGCTTCTGCAAATCTGCGAATATTTGCTTGTGCAAATTTAATATCCTCAATCACTTCTGCTGGAACATTGGAAACGATTTCTTTTATTTGCTCTTCAGATAAGCGAAAAGATTTTGGCGACCACTTATCAAATTTCTCTGAGAATTCTCGAACTGCTGCATCTCCTCGGGTTTCTATATCCTTAATTGCCTCTGAAACTATTTTTGATACTTCTAAGTCGTTCTTCGATACCTCTTCTTTTGATTTACCTGCTTTAATAACTTTAGCCATTCTTTTTTCCTCCTATGATTGCATACGTATGCAGAAAATAATAAAAAAATAAAAATGAATACGTATGCAGAAAAATTGAAAATAAAATCTATCGTTGAATACGTATGCAAAAAATGTTAAAAATAATAACTTTCATTGAATACGCTTTCAAGATAGTTGGTGAGTATAGAATATTCTAATAAGTATTAAAAGTCAAGTGGTTTTTCTCTCAATTAATTTTCCTTCAATTTCAATATTATCCACTCTGCCTGTGTATTCCTCAACTTCAGCCATAATATATTTTACTGTTTCGGCAACCATTTCCTTGATTGGCTGTTCCCATGTAGTTAAATTATAAGTTGGCCATGCTGACATGACGATATTATCAAATCCAATTACTTTCGTTTGTAAAGGAACATGAATATTATACTCACGCAAGGCATCTAAAACTCCTAAAGCCATGATGTCGTTTGCAGCAAAAAACGCGTGAGGAATATTATTATTATTATTTTTTATAATATCCTTTGCTGTATGATAGCCTCCCTCATAAGAGAAGTCTGAGACATACTTTCTATATGGAATTTGATGCTCCTTTAACACATCGATAAACCCTTTTTCGCGTTCTTTGTTCGTTGAAGTATCGCTGTTTCCTGATATATATGCCATGTTCGAACAGCCTTTTTCTAATAAAAACTGCGCAATATGACGGCTTGCCTTTAGATTATTTGTGCTTACAGAAAATAATTCTTTTTTTTCCAGTTTACGATTAAATAAAACTAGCGGTATGTGATTCTTTCTAAAATCTTCTGATACCTTTAAAGAAAGGGAAGCATCAGTAATAACGACACCAGCTACATTGTAGTTTAACAAAGTTTCAATATCATCTTTTTGAATTTCGTCATTATTTGTATGAACGAATAAAATACTATATCCAAGCTTTTTAAAAGATGAAGTAAATTCCTTTAGAACTTGAGGATAAAACGGGTTATCCACTCTTTTCATGACTAGACCAATAATTTTTGTTTTATTTGTAATTAAACTGCGCGCAAACTCATTTGGCCTGTATCCAATCTGCTTAGCAGCGTTTAAAACCTTCTCTCTTGTTTTTTCGGAGACTCCTGCGCCGCCGAAGAATACTCTTGAAACGGAGGATTGGGAAACTCCCGCCAATTTTGCCACGTCTTTTGCATTTACTCCATTACTCATATTCCACACAACCTTTTTTAAACAATTATCCTAAATATTACTATACATTTGTTCTGCAAATATTGGAATAGCAAGAGAAACCTCTCAGCTTATATTTAAATAATAGGTAATATCCATCCTTGGTTAAATTAGTATAAACAGATTAGTGGTGATCTTCCCTATTTTGCAGGAAGAAATCCTTGTCCTATCTATATTAAAATAATATAATAGACATATTGATACGGGGCCGAATGGGGTACTGGTGTCCTCCACGGTCTTCAAAACCGCTCGTGACCTGCGTGCCAGGTCAGCTGGGTTCGATTCCCAGGCGGTCCCGCCAAATTTATTATTAATCCGCACGGTCATGCCGTGGGGTTTTTTTAGTCTATGACCTCGACGTTAATCTTGTCTCTTTTCCCCCAATTCCTTATAATAATGGATGAATGGAATATTGATTTGTAGGTGAGAGAATTGCTTCAAGGCTGGTTTTTGTGGTTTATCCTGTTTTGGGTTGTGGTACTTGTAACATTGATGTTTATTGGCGGTTTCTTTATGTTTCGGAAGTTCCTCAAGAAGATGCCGAAAGAAGACGGAAAGTCAGATATGGATTGGGAAGAGTATTATGTTGACCAAACCAAGCATCTTTGGCAACAGGAGGAAAAGGATCTTCTGGAGGATTTAGTTAGCCCGGTACCTGAATTGTTTCGGGATGTGGCGCGCCAAAAGATTGCCGGAAAGATTGGCGAGCTTGCGGTAAAGGAAAAAGCTGCTGCCATTACTCAGGATTTGCTAATTCGTGGATATATCCTTGCAACGCCGAAAAGAGATCATAAATTTTTAAGAAAAAAATTAGAACAAAAAGAAATTAGTGCCGCTCCATATGAGCATTTATTTTAAACCATTCCTGCTTTTTTGGAATGGTTTTTTTATTAGGCGGTGTTAATGTTAAAAAACAAAATAAGGCTGCACCACGGCAGCCTTATAATTAACGTGTTTATGCTGTTTTCTGAAGCTCGTTTTCCAATTTACGAAAGTTCATATACATGGCCACACGCCATGGAACAATCATTGCAAAAGCCAAGAGCCAGAACATGCCGCTCAGCTGGCCAACATCTATCGATGAACTTAAAACAAGCTTGGCAGCTATTCTTATGACAAGCAAGCCAATTAGGATAAATATGAATGCTTTTGAGCGTTTTAGATAGATCTGCTGATCCTTAATTTCGAACTTGGAAGTTTTAATTAACAGGATTGAAAAAAGCATTCCAACAATAATCGCTTCTATAATTTCTAAAGGTGTCAGCCGAAAATATGGGGATACAAACATGAGTGCACCCGTGCTCATAAAAACTGGCGGCAAGATGATCTTTTTTGCATTTGCCGGCTTTTTAGAAGCCTTCATACGGAGGAACATGGCAAATATCGCCATACAAATAGCACCGATGGATGAAGCTATAACTAGGTTCATAACGGTTCAATCCTTTTTTCTAGAATTTTCACATCCATCATTATATATGAAAATAATAAATTTAGAAATGATGATTGTTGGAAAAAATACTAATCTTAACTTAATACCCTATTCACTGCTTCAAGAACGCGCACTTCATCAAAGGGCTTTACAATAAAATCCTTTGCGCCCATTTCGATCGCTTCTAGGACCATCTTCTGCTGCCCCATCGCAGAACACATAATAATCTTTGCATCGGGGTATTTCTTTTTGATTTCTTTTACCGCATCTAGCCCGTTCATTTCAGGCATCGTTATATCCATTGTCACTAAATCAGGCTGAAGCTGTTCATATAACTGAACAGCCTCCAGCCCATTTTCGCCTTCACCGACAATGTCATGTTCTTTTTTTAATATACTGGTTAAGGTAACTCTCATAAACTTTGCATCATCAATAATTATAATCCTTGCCATATTATTACCTCCAAAAAGCAACAACCTCTGAGCTAAATCAAATTAGAAGCCAGTAAATCCGCCAAATAATGGCGATAGAATAGCAATAATTTTTGTCATCCAGTCAAAGAAGAGCACTACACCCATGACCATCATGATATAGCCGCCAATTTTCATAATTTTTCCGCTGTTTTTGCGGATCCATTTTAATTTTCCAATGAAGAAAGACAAGATAAAGAACGGTACGGCAAACCCAATAATATAGGCGATCATATAAACCATTGCGGAATTTGGGTTAGATACCGCTAGAGAAAATACAGCACCCAGAATTGGACCAGTGCATGGCGTCCATCCCGCAGCAAAGGCCATTCCGATTAAACCAGATCCTAAAAATCCTGACGGACGGTTTTTAAACTCAAATCTTCTTTCTTTCATTAAAAATTCGGGTTTAAGAAACCCAACTACAACTAATCCAAACGCAAAAATAAAAATGGCACCAATCTGCCTAATTAAGTCCTGATAATCCATAAAAAAGTTTCCCAGGAGTGTTGAACCAAACCCTAGGGCGATAAATATGAGTGAGAAGCCTATGAGAAAGAATAAAGTATGCAGCATGCTTCTTTTTTGCAGCATGGCATTCTCTTCTTTCAATTCCCCGACAGACATCCCTGTAATATAAGATAAAAATGCAGGATACAACGGTAAACAGCAAGGAGAGATAAAGCTCAAGAATCCGGCTCCTAATGCTAGGAATACATTTAAATCAGTCATTTTTGCCAACTCCTGTTCAGCGCGATTCACCCTTCATTCTAACAAAGCTTGGATAAAAATGATAATAAATTGTTATGAACACTTTGTGTCTGTTCGATGACAAAACACAACCGGAATCAGAAATAACCTCTGTTAAAAAATTTTTTCCATTAATCGGAATTAGGTAGAAAAACTTAACATTTTTTGATATAATCGTAAAATGTTTTACATTTACTATTTTTGGGTAAACAATATAGTAAATACAGAAATCTGAAAGGGTTACTTGGCTGTGACTAAAAAGGATCTGCTAACATTAATAGAACAGAAAAGGCTAGAATTGATTGAAATAGCTATGAAAAATGGATTATCCTCCTCATCAGCCGTAAAATACAGCCAGGAATTGGATAATTTATTAAATGAGTACCATAATCGTAAAAAAACTAAAAATAAAATAGCTCCATAATCACACCAGCAGGGGTTCTTCCCTGCTGGTATTTTTTTTAATCAGCTGCTCACAGCATCTTCAGCTTTCTCAGCAGCGTTATTTTGCAATAGATACATTTTATGGTAAAGGCCGCGTGCAGCAAGCAATTCTTGATGACTGCCTCTTTCAACAATTTCACCTTGATGGAGGACGAGAATTAATTCCGCATCCTGAATGGTTGACAATCGGTGGGCAATCGCGATCGTTGTTCTCCCTTTGCGCATTTTCTCCAATGCGATTTGGATAGCCTCTTCTGTTTGGGTATCAATGTTAGCTGTTGCTTCATCAAGGACCAATATTTTTGGATTGGCTGCAATCGTCCGGGCAAAGGCGATCAGCTGTCTCTGGCCGCTAGAGAAGGTAGACCCCCTCTCTACCACTTGATGACTGTACCCATCCTCTAATTTATCAATAAAAACATGTGCCTGGACAAATTCAGCAGCCTCTTGAATTTCTTTATCTGTTAACTCCTCATTAAAAAGACGGATATTGTCTTTAATGGTTCCATAAAACAGGAAAGGATCCTGCAGAACCAAGCCCATCTTTCTCCTTAGCTCTTCCTTTGGATAATCTTTAATAGATTTCCCGTCAATGAAAATATCCCCGCGATCAAACTCATAAAAACGCATCATTAGGTTAATAATGGAGCTTTTTCCGCTTCCCGTATGGCCGACAAGGGCTACTGTTTCACCCGGCTTTGCTGTAAAAGAGATGTTTTTCAGCACATCTCTCTTGCCGTCATAAGAAAAACTTACATTTCTAAACTCAATTTCTCCATTATTGATGATAATGTTATCAGCTGCTTTTTGAGAAGGAGCAAGCTCTGTTTCATCCAGCAATTTAAATGCTCTTGAAGCAGCCACTATAGCCTGCTGGTACATCGATAGCCTCATCATAATTTGTGCAATCGGTTCAAATAGGCGATCTAAATAATTTACAAATGCGTAAATGACACCAATTTCGATTGGACTATTAAATGAATGGATTCCAAAAAAGCTAAGCACGATGAGTAAGGCAAAAACATAAACAAGATCAATTGCTGGCCGTAATAGCAGGCCATCCATTTTGATATTCCGCATCCCCGCTTTATAATGCCTATCATTTATATCTTCAAATTCTTTTCTTAGCCGCTTTTCCTGACGAAATACTTGGATAATGGCCATCCCCTGGAGTGATTCACTTAACTTTGCATTGAGCTGGCTAAGCCGCTCTCTTAAGTCCTGATAAAAAATCGAACTGTATTTCCGATAGATAGACATGATCATTACGAGCAATGGCAATATAAGCAAGCAAAATAAGGCAAGTTTCACATTAAGGATAAACATGGCAATGAAAATACCAATAAGCAAAAACGCCCCCTGGATAAACGTTGCCAGCACACTGACAAACATGTCCTTAATGGCCTCGGTATCATTCGTCACCCTTGAGACAATGCTCCCAGCAGGTGTCTGATCAAAATACCTAAGCCCCAGAGCCTGTACTTTGGTAAAAACATCAACCCGGAGCTGCTGAATAATCTTTAAAGCAATTTCCTGAAATTTAAGCAGCTGAAAGTAGGAGACAAGCATATTCATAATCTGAATGCCAAGATAGGCTGCTCCCAATGCCAATAATGGCTCAAATAGCAGATTTCTAGGTGTCAAATAATCGTCGATAAAAATTTTAATCAAAATTGGCCCAAGTATATCGCCAATCGTAGTTAACAGCAGCAAACTAAACGCCAGCACAATCATTTTCATATGCGGTTTTGTATAGGATAGCAGACGAAAAAGAATCTTACGCTGTTCTTTTCCTTTTATGACCTGATTCTTCTCCATCATTCTATCCCCCCTGCTCCACCAATTCTTCAAGCTGCTGTTGTACATACATTTTCCTATACCAGCCAGCTTCCTTCATTAACTGTTCATGGGTACCCCGCTGAATAATTCTTCCTTCATCCAGAACAATAATGAGATTTGCGTGCTGAATCGCACTAAGGCGATGTGCTGTTATGATGGTCGATTTTCCGATGCGATTTTCTCTTAATGAAGCTAAGATTTCTTCCTCTGTTTTTGCATCAACCGCAGAAAGCGAATCGTCTAAAATTAATAATTCAGGATCCATTAATAAGGCTCGGGCAATGGAAATCCGCTGCTTTTGCCCGCCTGAAAGCGAAACTCCTCTTTCGCCAACAACCGTTTGATAGGCGTCCGTGAACTGCAGAATGTCTTCGTGGATGCTCGCCAATTTTGCTGCTGCAAAAATATCCTCCGTTTTCGCATCAGCCTTGGCAAAAGCAATATTCTCTGCCACTGTTGCCGAAAATAAAAAGTGATCCTGCGGCACATACCCAATCGCTTCTCTTAATCTTTCAATCTTGTATTGTGTGATGGGTCTGCCGGCAAATAAAATATCCCCTTTATACCCTTCAAATTCACGGATCATCAGTTTTAAAAGCGTTGTTTTTCCCGCACCAGTCTTCCCGACAATGCCAAGAGTTTCCCCTCTTTTTAGGGTAAAATAAATATCCTTTAAGAGAGGGTTCAAATCCCTTGGATAGGTAAAATTTGCGATTTTATACTGTATTTCTCCGCTGGGAATGGTATCAAGGGCATCTGGCGCATCCGTAATTTCAGCTTTTTCTGCTAAAAGTGCTGTTACACGATCATTCGAGGCGCGCCCGCGTTCCATAATATTAAACAGCCAGCCAAAGGCAAGCATCGGCCAAATGAGAAGTCCTAAATAAGCGGTAAAGGAGACGAGCTGGCCAATCGTTAATTCCCCGCTGATGACATATTTCGCCCCAAAGGCAATCGATAAAAAATAGGAAATCCCCACAATAATGGAAATGGTCGGATCAAACAGAGAATCAACCTTGGCAACGGTTACATTTTTCTTCACTACATCCTCAGACAGTTTTCTAAAATCCTCAATATCCTCTTTTTCCTGGCCAAATGTTTTGATTACTTTAATTCCTGTCACACTTTCCTGTGTCTTATCATTCAGTGAGGAAAAAGCTTCCTGTGCCGTATGAAATCGTTTATGAAGCATTGTTCCATACCAGCTGGTAAGGAGCGCCATCAATGGCATCGGAATCAGTGCGATCAGTGTAAGCTTCCAGCTAATAGTAACTGCCATTGTAATAATAACGAAGCCGCCAGTGGCAAGCGAATCGACAAAGGTCAGAACCCCCTGGCCTGCTGTTTGCTGAATAGCCTGCAAATCATTCGTTGCATGTGCCATCAAGTCACCGACACGTTTTTTCTGGTAGAAAGAGGGCGACATATTGGTAAAGTGCTGATATAGCTTCGATCGGAGCTCTCTGGAAAGCTTGACGGCTGAGCCGAAAATCATAATCCGCCAATAATAGCGAAGGATATACATCAATAAAGCAGCAGCTATGATCATTCCAAGCCATTGCAGCATAATCCCCGTGGTTAAGGTATTGTTTTTGATATGATCGACAAAGACCCCAACTGCCTTCGGCGGAATCAGCTGCAGCAAGGCAACTAGAAGCAAAATCAGTATCCCGCCCAGATAAGCCTTTTTCTCTTTTTTAAAAAACCACATTAAATCTAAAAATACCTTCATTAAAAATATCCCCCATGACAGTCATCACAGCCACATTAGTTTATCAAAAATTTCAAAAATAAGGAAGATATTTCTAAAGACAATCACACTAATGTGAAACCTTATTAGTTCTTTGCAAAAATATTATAATATCTCAAGGATCTTAGCTTTTTTAAGCTTCCATATCATTTAAATGTTTCAATCCTATTATAAATAAATTAAAAAAGGCTTATTATTTTTCTTTTCGGTTAGATTTCCTTTATAATGCCACTATGTGAGATTATACTTTTAGTCTCAGGAAGGAGATCGATTATGAAAAAATTAATGCTTATATTTTTAACTGGTATAATGGCCGTTGTTTTAACGGCATGCGGGGGAAATGAAGAAAGTAAAGATGCTAAAAATGATCAAAAAGCAAAAACAGCCCAAACTGATCAGCAGAAGGAACAGCAAAAGCAAATGGAAGAAATACAGAAGAAATTGGACGCTCAGAAAATAGATGAAAAGAAGACTGTTGTCATAGTCAATGATAAAGAAATTGCAGGCAAAGACTATAATAACGTTTTAGCATCTATTCAAGGACAAATGCAGCAAATGGGACAAGATCCTGCTTCTAAAGAAGGGGCAGAGCAGGTGAAAAACCAAACAATTGATATCTTAGTCGGACAAACTCTTCTTCTTCAAGAGGCGGATAAAAAAGGCTATAAAGCTTCAGAGGCAGATATTAATAAGCAGCTTGACGATATGAAAAAACAATTTAAATCAGAAAAAGAATTAAAAGATGCTCTTAAACAAGCGGGCATTGATATGAAAACACTTGAGACTCAAATAGCTGACGATATTAAACTTAATCAGTACATTGAGAAAGAAGTGCCGGTTGATAAAATAACCGATAAGGAAATTCAAAGCATGTATGATCAATATGCTGAACAAGGAAAAAGTTCTGGACAAGAAGTGCCAAAGCTTGACGAAGTGAAATCGCAAATCGAACAATCTCTTCAACAGCAAAAACAGCAGGAAAAACTCGTACAGAAGGTTGATGAGTTAAAGAAAAATGCAAAGATTGATATCAAGATTTAAGATATTTCACATAAAAAAGGTCAGCCGGTTTTTACAGGCTGACCTTTTTTCATTAGGCTGATGATGGATAGTCCTAATTAGGACGCCATTCTGACTGGATGGGCTAGGTTTCCCTCTCTCTTGTCAGAATCAACCCGACATTCTGACTAGATGAACTGGATTCTCCCTTCTCTTGTCAGAATCATAGGGCCATTCTGACTAGATGAACTGGATTCTCCCTTCTCCTGTCAGAATCATAGGGCCATTCTGACTAGATGAACTGGATTCTCCCCTCTCCTGTCAAAATCAGACCTCCATTCTGACTAGATGAACTGAATTCTCCCTTCTCCTGTCAAAATCAAACCGCCATTCTGACTAGATGAACAGAATTCTCCCTTCTCTAGTCAAAATCAAACCGCCTTTTCTGACTAGATAAACTGAATTCTCCCCTCTCCTGTCAAAATCAGACCTCCATTCTGACTGGATGAGCTAGGTTCCCCCATCTCCTGTCAGAATCAATTTTAATTAGCTAGGGCAATAAGATCGTATCATTTATATCAAGGGAAAATTTCAAAAATCGTACCTTGGTTTAAATCAGTCACTTTCATAGAGCCATAAACCCCTAAATAAAGTCTTGTTTGATCCAGATTCGTTCCCAAACTAACATAATAAGCTAATTGGGACCCAAAATCATAATCAGTTTCAATTACACTAAAATCATTTAGTTGGCCATCTGTTCTTACCCTTGTGTAAGCCAAAACCCCTTTAACCGGCGTTTGTGATTCCTTGCGGGCAAGATCGGTAAACAAAACGCTTCCCGTTAAAGCTGGGATTCCTTTCCCCATATAGGCTTGCACTCCCGTAAGTGCCGTTCCTCCAAACTTATCGGGTCGAGGATCTTTATGAAAATAACTAGTTAAAGGCTGAATCCGCTTCACTGAAGAACTTATCGCTTCATTGTAATAAGCGATTGTCTTCTCATCTAAAGATGGATTTGCATCGCATCTCCTAATAAAAGAAGTAGGAAAAGCACCTTCCCACCCTCGCCAGCCAAAGTTAATAAATCCTTCTTGGTTAGGTTCGGTATTCATTGAAAAGGCTTGAACTAGCCTGGTAACCGGTATTGGCTGATAATGTACGAAAGAAAAAATTGACTCTGCTACGTCCTGTCCAACATTTCCCACATATTTAATATACCCATTATTAAACCTTTGAAATGAAATGCCTGTTATATTGCGAACCCCTTTGGCCATGACCGTAAGCGTTTCTTGAATAGATGCGGGAAGTTCATTAAAACGTGTGACGACGGGTGGATGATTGATAAATGTATGTTTATCTACATCGATTTCAATTATTTTACCGGCGATTTCCATGTCATCCTGACTTAAATTAAATGGGTCATAGCCAGCTCCGCCATCTCCTATTGTTAAAATAAGTTTCCCGGTTTCAGGGGAAAAGTTTAAGCTGTTAACACCATTATGATTAAAAAATGGCCTTCTTATGTTAAGCAATGTTCGCCGTTTTTGCGGGTGACCATTTGGCTGTAACATCCATTCTTCAACGGTATCGATATGATCATATTGAGTTTCTCTATTTTCCCATTTTAGATTTAAAGTTTTGGGATTACACGGTTCAGGGGAAAAAGGTTCAGAAAGGGCACCTGGGCCTTGTGTTCCAGCTGCTGAATAATGAAGATAAAACAGACCGTTATAATAAAACCGGGGATGAAACGCTAGTCCAATCAAACCTCTTTCGTCATATCCGCCTCTAGAAACACCTGGCTCAGAAGTACCCAGCTTTAAGATTTGGGGACGAATATCTAAAAAAGTTCTTATATATCCGTTTCCTATGTAAAAAATCTCTCCTGCCTGGGTGGCAATAAATAATCTTTCTACGGAGTCTCCCGGAAGTATCGCTGTTTTCAAAACAGTGGGTAAATTTATTTTACTTACAATGGGCCGTAAACGAACCTTAACGTTTGCCAACTAACTTCACACCCCTTTTCATTCTTTTCTTTTATAACAATATGATTAGAAGTGTGCTATTAGTATTCAATTAGGTCCAGAGGTTACGCCCATCCTCTGGGACTGTTATTCCAACTCCTTTGTTATGAAAAAGTATAGATTTTTCTTAATGGTTAAAAATACATAAAACACATTCATTTAGGGGTGTCTTTATGGAACTCTTTCCAACCATACATACTAATTTTTGGGATGCCGTCATTGCTGTCCCTGTTGTCATGATCCTTACGCAGCTGTTAAAAAAGTTCTTCCACATTAAACCTGTTTGGGTTCCCACAATAGCTTTACTTCTCGGTTTGCTTATTTCTGTTTTTATTAGTCACAAAGGCCATTTGCTTGCTGGCTTATTTATGGGATGGTTTTACGGATATGCGGCCATCGGAAGTTTTGCATCTTTAAAAACCACAATTATTGCTTACAAAAAAAGAAAAGCCAAGAAAGGGAAGACTTAATTTCCTTTATTCTCTTTTTCCTAAAATTAGCCTCTCCCCCTAAATCGTAATTATCAATCAAATCAATCAAACCAATCGATATAATTCGTTTTATAGTTTTTGAGTCTCATTATAAAATAGTAATTAGGAAACAACAATTAACTATAAAATGGAGGTATGACTGATGTCCATTGCAGTAATTTACGGTGGAACCCGTCCAGACGGGAATACGGAAGCGCTAACAAAGGCAGCGACTAAGGGATTAGTGGCGGAAGAGATATATCTGAAGGATTATTCCATTGAACCTATCTTAGATAAACGGCATGCGGAGGAGGGATTTTCTGAAGTCAATGATGATTATAACCAGATCATTGATCGTATTCTTCCACATGATGTTCTTATTTTTTCTACACCGATTTATTGGTATAGCATGACAGGAATCATGAAAAATTTTATTGATCGTTGGTCCCAGACTTTACGAGACTCAAAGTATCCCGATTTTAAAAAGCAAATATCTCAAAAAAGAGCATATGTGATTGCTGTGGGCGGAGATAATCCATACACGAAAGGTTTACCAATGATTCAGCAGTTTCAGCATATCTTTGACTTTGTAGGGATCACATTTGAAGGATATATTATTGGAGAAGGAAACAGACCGGGTGATATAGATAAAGACTTGAAAGCACTGTTTGCAGCTGAGCAACTTCGAAAAAAATTACAATAAACCATTGTTGAAATAAATCGTTTCACATTCAAATGAACCAGGAATAGCCGAATACATGATGTATCGGCTATTTCTAATTTCAATAGTCCTCACAGTTTTGAAACTTGTTCTTTTGTTTTTCAAAATCCTTGCTGGGATCACTGAAAAATATCTGCATGAAAACAAGTTACCAAACTTTTGCCTAGACATACGCTAAAATTAAAGTTAAAAATAGCGAGGTTGATTTCATATGAGCAATTTTAATACACTTTGTCAGCAGTATGCTCAGGTGTTCAATAAAAAACCGAAAATGAAAAACGGCGTTTGTTCTGTTGAAATAAGACGCAATCTTCAGGTTACTATTCAAGGGCGCCCGAGTCATGGCGAACTTCATGCTGAATTAATGTTTGAATCACTGGATCATTTAGGTAACGCACTAAATTTGGGAGAAACTGTCCTTCTTGAAGAAGAAGTCCCTTTATTTACAAAGGCTCTTCTCAACAATGGAATAATAGTAAGTGCTGTGCATAATCACTGGCTTTACACGAATCCTACTATCCTATATGTTCATTTTCAATCTATTGAACCCCCGCTAGCATTTGCAAATAAAGTAGCAAACGCTTTTAGATTATTAAAAAAATAGAATTTTAGTCATTTATATATTTTTGTAAAGGTCAATTTCATCTTTTAAAGAAGGAACTTTATTAACACTGCCATAAATGTAAAAAGAACAAATATCGTTGCAATAAAAATTACAGCCCCGTTAATATTCTCTTTCTTTTGAAGCATTTTATATTCTTTATAAGTGATTTCTCTTTTTGCAAACCTTAGTCCATTATCATTCGGTTCTACAGAATAAAGTTTTCCTTCTGAACTTTCCAAAACGATCTTTGTAATTAAGACAGTCGTATGAGCCATTTCTTTGTTAAAACTATCCCAGTAATTCGGCTGGTTTTTGAGATCAAGACTGGTGCCACCTGCGAATTCAAGCTTAATTGGTTTGTATGCGGAATTTTCCCATATCCTTTTGGACATTTCATAAGCATGTTGTTCAATATAATTATGGGAAGAACACAAAATGTTTCACCCCTTTTTCCATTTGTATTATTTATATTTCTGATATCCCCAAAATTTCTTTTTCAAAAATTTAGTTCTCCTTTATCATATGAAAATATTTTAAACTGTTAATTAATTTATGCTGATAAGGCTAAAAACAGGATATTTAGTGTACTTTGCCGTCAAGTTCGTGGTACATTCAAAAGGAAGAATGATAATAAAATATAAATTTTGGAATAAGGCTTCCTTAACAGTATTAAAAAGAGGGAAAAAATGAAGAATTACGATATTATCTTTTTTGATATAGATGACACACTTTTTGATTTTACTAAAGCAGAGCAAGTGGCTTTTAATAAAGTCTTTGATCAATATCATTTATTTAATAGCTTGAAGCTATATAAAAAGAGTTACCAAGAAATTAGCAAAGGGTTATGGAGAGATTTAGAAAATGGAAAAATGAACCTAGATGAACTTGGTTCAGAGAGGTTTAGGAGATTATTTTTAAAACATGAGCTTGAACTTGACGCCGTTGTATTCAATGAGGATTATTTAGGCTTTCTTGGAGAGCAAACTCACCTCGTTCAAGGAGCTGAAAAAGTCATTAGTGATCTTTCGCATAAACGCTTAGCCATTATAACGAACGGCTACACAGATGTACAAACAGCACGAATTAATAATTCCCCGTTAGAAGGTATATTTGAACATATTATTATCTCTGAATCTACTGGATTCCAAAAACCACACACAGGAATTTTTGATTATGCTTTTGATAAGCTGCAGATTAAAGATAAATCCACCGTACTAATGGTGGGCGATTCGTTGACTTCTGATATTCAGGGCGGAAATAACTATGGTATTGATACATGCTGGTTCAATCCCAAGTACAAGGAGAATAATACATCTTTAAAACCTACTTACGAAATAAGTAAATTAGAAAGCCTGTTAGAGATTATAGAATAAGTGCATGATTCCTTTTTTCCAATTCACTATCGGATAAATAAATTATTGAAGTAAAATTATGAAGTATTTTGGGTTGATGCATTTGCAGAAAAAGTGTTTGAAAGGAATTCTGCTGGAGTTTGCATTATGACTGAATGGCTGGAAAAGCAGCACTCAACTTAATAGGAGTTATTTAGTGACAAGAAAAAGAAAAGCTTGCAGTCGATGGAGACACATGATACTGCTCTAAGAAGACAAAATTCGGTACAAATAGCACTCTAATCCACAGTGGAAATCGCACGCTAAATTACGAATAAAACACATATAAAGTTATAGTCCTCTGAGCGTTTTTAATTATTTATTAAATATTTGGTAATCATCAATATAGAAAGCTACATTCCCGCAATTTGGACATACAGCTGCTTTAGTCTTTGCAGAAACATTTTTGAAAAGTCCTTTACGCTTTTGACTAATCGTAATTCCAGACAGGTCATATTCAACATGAACTTTACAATCTTTTATCATTTCAGTTTGGCATTGATTACAAATCCTTTTCATTATATAGCCCCCTTTTAACTTGCATGCCACGAAATATTCAGCAGAAATAGAAATGATTTGCAGTGGTCAAGCTACACAACAAATAGAGAACGTCACCCACATTCTCTTTTGCTGTGTAACAGGCCACAATATGTTACAGCATCTTTTCGTATACTTTTAAATTTTGATAAATAACTTTTAAGATTGGTGCTTCTATTTGAAATTGCTTTGCTAATTCCAACAAATTTCCTTGTAAATGCTCCCCTTCAATAAGTAAACCTTTTTCCATATCCCGCTGCATAGAAGTTTTAAAATCATATGATAGTTTATCTATTGACTTCATTTGTTCTTCTTCAATATTATCAGCAATTGGAGCATTGCACGCTCTCATAATCTTTGTTGCTTCAGTATACAAATCTCTAATAAAGGCTCTGCCGCCCTCGCTATCACGAATCGGTCCCATTGGTGCACGCATAAGTGTCGTAACACCTGACATAACGGTAATAAATAAATATTTATGCCACATGTCTTGCATAATTTTATTACTCAAAACAAATTTGGCTTTTGTTCCACTGAATGTATCAGCAATTTGATGTATTCGATCTGTTTCTTGATGTTCAAGTTCACCAAATACAAGCTGATCAAAAGCACTCGACTGCACAACTTCGCCTGAATTATTTAATGTTGTTTCTATAGTACATAAGCCGCCAATCACTTTTTTACCAAATGCCTCTTTTAGTGGAGAAAGGTGAGATACACCATTTAATAATGGAATAATGACCGTGTTATCACCGACAAATGGGCCCAAATCGTTTATTGCTTCTTCTAAATGATAAGCTTTTGTTGAAAGTAACACGATATCAAATGGATCGGTTTTATCCGATTTTGTTATTAATTTTGGTACAAAAGAGAAATCACCCTTGACACTGTGAATAACTAAACCAGTTTTTTCAAGCTGCTGTTTTCGTTTCGAACGAACGAGAAAAGTAACGTCTTCTCCTTTTTCTGCTAAACGGCCGCCAAAATAGCCGCCAATTCCTCCCGCTCCTAAAACCAAAATACGCATAGACACAACTCCTCTTAACAGAATTTTAACAATATTATATCACTATTAAATAGTTCTTGGCGGCCATTTCGGACTTGCATGATCAATTAAATGAAATTATTACAAAATGTAAATAGATTAACAATCAGATTAAGGTCAGGTTAATATTTACATAGTCGACAATTTTTTCAAAATAGCTTGTATATAATAGTTTTAGATTTGAAAGGAAGGAGTTGAAAATACTCTCTGTCGTGATCTTAGATGGCGATTCAAAACATATGAAGGAGGAATAGAAATGAATTTTAAAACGATTTTGATCCCAGCGGTTTCAGTACTTTCCCTAATGCTTTTTTCTGCTTGTGGCAATGGTCAAGAGATGAACCCTGAAGAGGAACCGGCAAATATGGAAATGACTCCTGAAGATGAACCAGTGAATAGTGATATGACGCCTGAGGAAGAGCCCATGGATGAAATGAGTCCTGAAGAACCGGCAGATAGTGAAATGACTCCCGAGGAAGAGCCAATGGATGAAATGACTCCCGAAGAACCAGCAGAAAGTGAAATGGCGCCTGATGATGATCCGGCAAGCGGCGATGAGGATACAGAGGAATCTAGTAAATAATATTCAGCTTAACAGGATGTTCAAGTGTACAATCTAAATAAAGATGTTAATTATAAAGGACCTTCACCTAAAAATCGGGTAAAGGTTCTTTATGTTATTTTATCTTGCAGAAACACCTCTTTCTGATTCCCAATAAACTTTACTTAATCTATACACTAAGTTTACTGGTGATTAATATTAAGATGATAGGATTGGGTTAGGCAACAAAAGAGGAGGCAGAATTAATGAATGTGCGTGCAATGTTTATTGATATGGATGGTACACTGTTAAAAGCTTCAAACTCCATTTCCCGCAGAAATATCGTGGCCATTCAAAGACTCATGAATCAAGGTGTTAAGGTTTTTCTAGCCACTGGCCGACACTATGAAGTAACCGCTCCTTACCATAAAGAAATTGGTTTACGAACCCCGATGATCTGTTTGAATGGTGCTGCCATTCACGAAGCAGGGTCAGGAAGACTGTTGCAAATGAAAACCGTCCAAGTAAATGAAGAGCGATTTCATCATCTAACCACTAAAAGTCGTTGTAATGTTTTGATTCATACAGCTAATGGGCTCTATTGTAAGGAAACAAATGAAGAAATTGATTATTGGACAAAAGTTGGGAAAATTCCGCCACGGTATATTGGCGATTTAAGACATGCAAATTATCAAGATGTACTTAAATATAGTGTTCGAACAGGTGTACCAAGCCCTAAACTGTCTGCAATGTTTAAAAAGGAAGCAGAAGTCATCGATTGGGAGGATGGATTTGAGCTAGTTGCACCTAATGTTTCTAAATGGTCTGCCATACAAGGCTTGCTTACCGATATTCGAATGAGTCCTAAAGAAGTCGCAGCCATTGGCGACGGACCTAATGATATAGAGATGCTTCATCATGTCGGTATAGGTGTCGCAATGGGGAACGCCAGCGAAAAGATAAAGGCAGCAGCTGATTTTGTTACAGGACACCACGAAAATGATGGATTAGCTGAGTTTATAGAACGTTATCTTCTTAAATCATATGAATCAAAAGTTATTTAAAGGTTTTTTTATAAACCGATAACAAAAAATAGAAGTTGAAATTATTAAAAGAGTTATTTTAAAACGTTTATTTCTCATTTTTTTCGTTCTTCGTTATAAAGATTTTCTTCTCCTTCTATAATATATTACAAATTAATCAACTAGTATTTTTATTAAATCCCAAGTCAATTAAAATGCAAAAATCCCCTGCTTTCTCTCCTAAAGCTGGGGATATTTTGAGTAAGAAAGAACCTATTGGCCTCTGATTGCTATTTGACGATTACTTTTCCAACCATTCCTTCTTGGTAATGGTACTTGCATATCAGTTCATATGTTCCGGGCTGTTTTGGTTCCACCGTAATAATTTTTTCTTTTCCTGGCTGAACCTCGGTGTCAATTCCCAGCTTACTCACTGTGAAGGTGTGGACTTTCACCCCTTTGTTTTTCAATATCAGCTTTGTAGTTGTTCCAGCCGGGATCGTTATGTCTTTCGGATTAAAGTAATCATCGTTTAATTCAACCTCCGTCGATTTCACCGTCTCCATAGGCGCAGTGACAGCGCCGGATTCAGCAAAGACGTCTAGTGAGCCTGCCGTGCTCACAAATACAATCATCGCTAGAAAAACTGCCAATCCTGTTAAACACTTTTTCACAAACAATCGTAATCCCTCCTTTCTTATACTTTATTTTTTCCAATTCATAAGGTCTTATCACTTAAATGGGAATTTAATGTACCAATTAATATATCTAAATTAACTGTAATATCAGATGAAACCTGATTACTAAATGAATCAACATCTGTTTTTTCTGCGTTCCAAGAAAGAGGTGACATTTGAACTAAATTAATTCGTTCTGCTTTATTCAATCTTTTTGTATAACATAGATTAAGAACATCTATTAACTTGAAATGTCTTTTAAATAGCTCTACCGTATCGTCATTTTTGTAAGTTACTT
>Ga0182742_1002098_pt1 | contig 23024 bp, 19 predicted proteins | sample eDN5th37CBELigMG_FD_128880 | JGI IMG/M metagenome (GOLD analysis project Ga0182742, IMG submission 128880) | Enriched Miracle-Growth compost microbial communities from Emeryville, California, USA - eDNA 5th pass 37_C BE-Lig MG (version 2)... ... | reverse complement strand
GAGAATCTGCCAATGGGTCTTGAAACTCTTGTTGGAGAAAAAGGGGTTTCATTGTCCGGGGGGCAGAAGCAGCGCGTCTCGATTGCGCGTGCGCTCATAAAGGATCCGGAAATTTTAATCTTAGATGATTCGCTGTCCGCCGTGGATGCGAAAACAGAATCTAATATATTAAAGAACATTCAAAAAGAAAGAAGCGGAAAGACTACCATTATAACCACCCATCGACTATCAAGTGTCCAGCATGCGGATCAAATCATCGTACTTGATGAAGGGCAAGTGACTGAGAGCGGAACACATGAAGAGCTTCTGCAGCAAAACGGCTGGTATAAAGAGCAATTTGACCGTCAGCAGCTCGAGGGAGGCGAGTCATGAGTACAGGTAAACGATTAACGAAATACGCGCTCACGTATAAAAGGCCGATCTTAATGGGCCTGCTCTTTCTAACAGCAGCTGTATTTACAGATCTGGCAGGCCCGTTCATCGCCAAGCACATTATTGATGAATACATGGTCCTTGGGAAAATTGACATCAAGCCGATTGCCTGGCTCCTTTCTTTGTATCTTATATTATCCATTGGAACAGCTGTGTTCCGGTATTTAATGTTTCTGTTTTTGCAGATGGGAGCCAATCGTGTAGTTCAGCGATTAAGAAAGGATATCTTTGGCCATGTTCAGACCCTGCCAATCCAATATTTTGATCATCTTCCGGCTGGAAAAATTGTTGCAAGGGTGACCAACGATACAGAGGCAATCAGAAACTTATATGTACAGGTGCTTTCGAATTTTGCGACCAGCTTTATTTCGATTGCCGGCGTCTATGTTGCGCTTTTTATTTTAAATTGGAAGATGGCGTTGATTGCCGTGTTTATGGTTCCAATCATATACCTATGGATGATTTTGTACAGAAGATTTGCCTCCAGGTATAATGGGGTCATTCGTACAAAAATTGCGGATATTAATGCGATGATTAATGAATCAATACAGGGGATGGCTATTATTCAGGCTTTCCGGCGCGAAAGACAAATGACTAGAGAATTTGATGACATGAATGAAGAGCATTATTCCTATCAGCGTAAATTGCTGTTTCTAGACTCAGCAACTTCTTTTAACCTCGTTAATACGATCCGGCTCATCATGTTTACGATTTTTATCCTATATTTTGGAACCCAGTCTATATCAGGAGCTGCTGTTGTATCAGCCGGTACTTTATATGCTTTTGTCGATTATTTAACAAGACTTTTTAATCCGATCACGAACGTGGTTAATCAGTTTTCCCAGCTTGAGCGCTCGCTTGTGGCCGGACACCGGGTGTTTGAAGTGCTGGATATGACAGGAGAAAAGGTATCAGAGGAGACAATGCCAAGATATGAAGGGCATGTGGTCTTTGAAAATGTTTCCTTTGCCTATAAAGGCACCGATTATGTGTTAAAAGACATATCTTTTCAGGCGAAGCGCGGTGAAACAGTTGCTCTCGTCGGGCATACAGGGTCCGGAAAAAGTTCAATTATGAATTTATTGTTCCGGTTTTATGATCCATCAAAAGGAAAAATTTATATCGATGGAACAGACGTAACAGCCCTGCCTAGGCAGACGCTAAGGGAGCATATGGGCATTGTCTTGCAGGACCCGTATCTTTTTACGGGAACCATTGCTTCAAATGTCAGTTTAAACGATCCAAAAATTACACATGCAAAGATTGAAGGGTCCTTAAAGGCCGTTGGTGCAGACCGGGTTCTCAAGAACCTGGAGAAGGGGATGGAGGAACCAGTTATTGAAAAGGGGAGCACTCTATCTTCAGGACAGCGCCAATTGATTTCCTTTGCCCGTGCCTTGGCCTTTGACCCAGCTATCTTAATTTTAGATGAGGCAACATCGAATATCGATACGGAGACAGAGGAAGTGATTCAGCATGCAATGGAGGTCTTGAAAAAAGGCCGAACAACTTTTGTCATTGCCCACCGTCTGTCAACGATAAAAAACGCGGACCGTATTCTTGTGCTTGAACGAGGAGTCATTAAAGAACAGGGAACGCATGAAGAACTGCTTGCTAAAGGCGGCATCTATCAGCAAATGTATCAAATGCAGGCAAAATCCCTTTTGGGACAGCATGTGGTTGGATAGGGACATGGAGATTCCATGTCCTTTTTTCTGTTTAAAGCAAGCACTTGTACAGTATCAATGAATAAACTATCCCTAGGAGTCATTGAAAGGAGCTGAATCCGTGTTTTTCAAGAAATCAATTCCCTCACATCCTAGGGAGATTCATCAATTTGTTTCTGCTGCTTGGTCCTCAACCAGAATGTATGTGTTTGCTGCCTTTATGGCTGCAATTGCTGCAATTCTGCAGTCTGCTGGCGGGTTTCTTCCTGGAATCGGCTATTTCTTCAGTCCATTTGCAACGCTGCCCATCCTGTTTAGCATGCTCGTTTCACTTAGATCAGGTATTTTATCCTATTTATTAACATTTGCCATACTGCTTTTTCTTCAGCCGAGTGAATTAGTGATTTACCCTTTTACCACCGGTATTCTTGGGCTATGTTTGGGATGGACCGTTCGTACTTTTCATCGGCGATTAGAAATACTTCTGGCAAACAGCACTGCTTTAACCATTGGTATTTGCCTTCCTCTATATGGTCTCGCCTTTCCGGTGCTTGGTCCATCTGTCCCTTCGTCAATTAATATGATATTTTTACTAGGGATTTTTGTTTTTGCTTTTTTATATTCCTGGTTTTGGCTGGTGTTTAGTCTGTTTTTGCTTCGCAGACTTAAGAAGATCTGGTTATTTCCCCAATAGCGTCTGTTCCAGGCAGTGGGCGGCCGTCTGAAACCTGATCAAATTGAGAGCGTATGTTTCGCGTTTTTTCCAAAATCACTTCCTTATTTAATCTCTCTTTTGGGCAAAATAGGAATATTGATTTTTTCAATATAAATATTTGTGCTCGAAAATGAGTAAAAATAATGAATCAATTGGGAGGTTATTGATTTGAAAGTGGCGGAGCTTTTTGTAAAGTGCCTGGAACAGCAAGGGGTTCAATACATATTTGGGGTGCCTGGCGAGGAAAATATTGATTTTTTGGATGCGCTGCATCAATCATCCATTCAGTTTATTGCCTGCCGGGATGAGACCAATGCAGCTTTTATTGCCGGAATGATGGGAAAGCTGACTGGACAGCCTGGTGTATGCCTTTCCACTCTTGGTCCCGGAGCGACAAACATGATGACAGGAACTGCAAGTGCAGCACTGGACCGGAATCCGCTAATTGTGATTACCGCGCAAACGGATGTTCCTTTACAGTATGAAGGAACCCATCAATACATAAACACGATAGAGATGTATCGTCCGATTGTAAAATGGAATGCATCAATTGAAAGTATCCCAGTTCTGCCAAAGATAGTAGCTGATGCTTTTTCATCAGCTTTAAGCAGTCCCTTTGGAGCGGTTCATCTCGAGCTCCCTCATGATGTTGCATCTAAGCAAATTCAGGAATCCATCGCTGCCCTGCCAGAAACACAGAACTTGAAGCGAACGATGACTGCCCTCGATTCAGCTTTTGAAGATGCGGCAAGAGTAATCCAGCTTGCACAGCGCCCGCTCGTTCTGATTGGCCGGCGAGCTTCTGAGGAGCCTGAGATATCAGCGGCCGTGCTTTCTTTTGTTGAGACACTAAAGGCTCCTTTTACAGAAACCTATATGGCGAAAGGCGTTGTTTCGGGCGATCACCCGCTGCATCTGCAAACGATTGGATTGCCAGAGGGAGACTATGTCAATACAGCCTTTGAAATAGCGGATTTAATTATAGCTATTGGCTACGATTCCATTGAATATGGTGCAAAGAAGTGGAATAAAGCAGCCAAGCCGATTGTTCATATTGATCTTGAGGTCCCGGCAAAAATAAATACTTGCTATCCAATAAAGGCATCGCTCATCGGAGATATTGCCGGGAATCTTCAATCACTAACGGAACGGATGGAGCAAAGACACGAGATGGCCTCTGTTTACCAGCAATTAAAAGATATCATTACAAAGGATCTTCGCAAATCTGAGGAGAGTGATGCCTATCCGCTTGTACCCCAACGAATCATTAAGGAAATCCGCGAGTTTCTTTCTGAAGATGATCTCCTCGTATCAGATGTTGGCGCTCATAAACATTGGATTGCTAGACAGTATCCTGCTTTTCAAGCAAATACCTGTATTTTTTCCAATGGTTTGGCTTCGATGGGGGTTGGTCTGCCTTGGGCAATCGGCGCGAAAATGGCTTTTCCGAATAAGCGGGTACTGGCGGTTTGCGGTGATGGCTCGTTTAATATGTCTCTCGCTGAATTGGAAACAGCGGTACGGCTAGAGCTTCCCATTGTGGTGATGATTTGGCGTGACGGCAGATATAGCGCGATTGAATGGGAACAGGAAAATAAACAGGGCCGTTCTATGGGGATCCAATTTGGCAATCCCGATTTTGTCCAATTGGCCACGGCGTATGGGGTAAAGGGATATAAGATAAATAAAGCTACGGAAATAGGTGAGGTTTTGCCAAAAGCCTTTTCTGAAAAAAGTCCTGTGCTGATTGAATGTGAGGTTGATTATACGGAGAACTTCCGGTTAAGTGAACGGTTGGGGGAATTCAAATCTATGTTTTTGCGTTAAACGATTCACACTATCTGCATTCACTTCTCTTGCTTTACAGTGTTAAAGGATGCTATGATTTAACATAAATAGACAAGAGAAAGGAAGAAAAAGATGTCTTTGCAAAGTGTAAAGGACCATTTGAAAAAATGGAATCGTGATTCTGATATTATGGAATTTGATACCTCTAGTGCGACGGTTGACATGGCTGCTGAAGCCATTGGTGTCCTCCCGGCGAGAATTGCAAAAACTCTCTCTTTTAGAGGAGAAGGGGATCATGCTATTTTAGTGGTTGCTGCCGGAGATGCGAAAATTGATAACAAAAAGTTCCGCAATACTTTTCATATGAAGGCGCGCATGCTATCAGCCGAAGAGGTTGTAGAACAAACAGGACACGTGATCGGCGGTGTCTGCCCATTTGGATTGGCGAATGACTTGGATGTCTATTTAGATGTTTCAATGAAACGGTTTGACACCCTTTTCCCAGCCTGCGGCAGCACCAACTCCGCCATTGAACTAACATGCGATGAAATATTTGAATATTCCGGTGCAAAAAACTGGATTGACGTGTGCAAAGGCTGGGGAGATCAGGAAACAGGAGAAGAGGCTGTTCCAGCACCTGTTTCTCAGGAATCGTAATATTCTCTTAGACATATAATCTGCTTTAATGAAAATAAAACAGGGACAGCATCCAATGTTTTTTAAAAGGGAAAAGAGGATGCTGTCCCTATTTCTTTGATTTTAACCTGAAATGGCCGGAAGGTGGATGCTGACAGTTGTTCCTTTGCCAATTTCACTAGTGAATTTAATCTTTCCATCCATGGAATGGACAATATTGTAGCAGAGCATGAGGCCAAGACCCGTACCTTTTTCCTTGGTAGAGTAAAAGGGCAGCCCCAGTCTGTCTAATTGTTCTTGGTTCATTCCAGCGCCCTGGTCAGTAATTGTAATGGAGGCATAATTTCCATTTATCGTTCTTGTAATGATAATTTCCCCTTTATCCTGCATGGATTCGATCCCGTTTTTAATAAGATTAAGCAGCAGCTGACGAAAGTCTGAAACGGCCCCTCTTACAAAGATGGGCTGATTGAAACTTTGAAAGGTTATTGTGACGCCGCTTATGATGGCAAAGGAATTTAGGGTAGAGATCACATAGCTGATTTCCTGTTCCACATTGATCCTCTCAAGTTTTTTCATGTGCTGATTTTCCTTTGCCAAAGAAAGATAGTCTTTGATAATATCATGCGCACGGTCCAATTCGTCGATAGATACCCGGATATACTTCTTTTCATCAGCAGAAATCTGTGCTGAAGTTCCTAATAGCTGCAGAAATCCTCTTACAGTGGTCATCGGATTTCGAATCTCATGGGCAAAGCTAGCCGCCATTTGACCGACGACTTGAAGTTTGTCTAGACGCTGCAGCTCCAGATACATTAATTCCTTGCTTCTTATCATTTCCTCCAAATAAACCATGATCCATACAGTAAATCCATTGGCAACGATATACATGGAATAAATGATGACTTTCTGTGCTGTTATCGTGGCAACCGGGAAGATAATTAAACCTGATATAATTTGTGAAAGCGTAATAACGGAAAGAATGATAGAAGAAATAACAAGCTTCTTTTTATAGGTGAACAAATGAAATGTCTTTGAAATATAAAATAACACAGGCAAAAAGACCACAATAACTCCAAAGGCATAATACATCCCTATCCCGCCTATAAGGAATCGAAAAATAACGAAAAAAGCGGTAACAAATAGCCCAACATAAAAGTTCCCATATATAAATGACAAATACCATGAAACAAATCGCAGATCCAGAAATCTCCCTTCCCCCAATTCAATGGGGAAAAGCAGCAGAAGTCCAATGGAGATGCAGGATAGTATCCCGAATATATAGGGCTTTATTTTAACAGAAGGTACGATTGTTTTTAAAAGGGCGTGATAAACTAACGCGGGCAACATAACGAATAAAACCTGAATTAATAGGATTTCTAAATAATACATTTTTGGCCCTCAACTTAGAAAGTAATCTAATAATTTTGTTAAATAAAATTTTAAAGAGTAAGAGATGGAAATTCAAGAGAAAATATATTCTTGGAAAGCTAAATCGTCCTAATGTTGTCATACATGTAACTAAACTGTAAATATTAAGTACGAGCCCTTTAAGGACAAGGTCTGAGGAGGATCACTAAGTGATGTGGGTACATTTTCCATAAAATCCATTCTGCCTTCTATGTTAAAATCAGTTGGAAAAGTAATAGAACATCAGGAGGTAAAGGATGAATAAGAAACTAGTTACAACATCACTTGCAGTAGCACTTGGTTTAGGTTCTTTTGGTGCCGTCTCTGCTAATTTTAGTCCTATCAAAGCCTCTGCTGCAACTACAAATGTTCAGAATAACCAGCTAGCAGCAGAGCAGAAGGCTGATGATATTATCCGTTTTGCTAAAAGTTTAATAGGCAAAGCAACATACGGTACCAATAACGAAGACGCTCTTCGCTTTCAGTGTGCTTCGTTCATGGAATATATTTTCCGTTCTAACGGTGTTCATCTTGGAAGTAAATTTGAAGATTACATGGTTAAGCAAGGGGAGTATGTTTCGAAAAGCCAATTGCAAAAAGGCGATTTAGTTTTCTTCAGAAGTCCAGGCAACGTAAATCCAACCCATGTAGCTATGTATATTGGAAATAATAAAGTCATTCATGCGGCTAATGCAAAACTGGATATTGTTATTTCTGATTTGAACAGTACGGACTATTATAAAGGAAATTATATGACAGCGCGCAGAGTACTGCCATCTTTACTGCCATCTAACCCGCCAACTAAGGCAGATAACATTGTTGAAGATGCCTACGATTTAATGGATGAGGTTACTATGGGACGAGTTAATGATGAAGATGAGATGAAATTTTCAGGCGGCGGCTATGTCAACTATATCTATAAAATTAACGGCATTAACCTAGGAGAAACTTCTGTAACTAAATTATCTAAATTAGGTAAAACAGTTTCTCGTGATAACCTGAAAAAAGGCGATTTAATATTTATTAATTCTACAATAGGTTCATCAACCCCAACAAGAGTAGCTATTTATGCTGGCGAACATCGTATTATTGTTCCAAGCTCTGAAGGTATTAGCGATCGTGTGCTCTTATCTGACTATTACGACAGTCATTATATGTATGCAAAACGTGTTATCCAATAAGATAGAAAAAATATGAATCTCTGAAATATAAAAAAAGAAGCAAAAGTATTGCCAATAGGCAGCGGATGCTTCTTTTTTTTTACTAGGTTAGGTCTTTTTTTGCCCTTTTAAATGCGCGGCACGGATTGCTTTAATACGCTCTCGCATCTCCTTGTTGTCAATCTTTGAAAAGTTACTGACACCAGGACTTGTGTTTATTTCAAATAGGATAAGCTCTTTGAAATCTTTAATGCCAAAATCAACGCCATATTCAATCTCTGGAACGGATTCTGCAGAGATTTCAGCCGCTTTTACGGATATTTCCTGTATGGATTTAATCATGTAATCAATCTCTGTTTTCTTCATCTTTAGATGATCAGATAACAAGGTTTCGACCATCATTAGCTGTGGACTATGGCTAGTTTTAATAATTCCATTTTCAGTTGTTTCATCTTTGGCAACTTTTCCATACATTCCGCCAATTAGCCATTTATCTTTAAGAATCTGAACATGTACCCGAATGGCCAGCGGGAACCCATCTAAAGTTGTACTATTTACGCCTTCCTGAACAATATATCCTCCAAATCTGGTAATAGGATGAAGCACAGGCTCGAAGTCCTTAATCTTAGCAACATCCATCTTTACTTTTTCTCCTTTCATAGTATAGCCGTTAAAACGATAAAGGCCTTCCTTACTTTTCGTTACTTTAAAGATTCCTTTTCCTTGGCCGCCTCTATCGTTCTTTAAATAGATATGTTCATGTCTATCCAGCATTTCTATTAAATTTTCAATCGTATATTTCTTCGTCTCAGGGATATATTTAGAGAGTAATGGATGCCCGCTAAACATCGTAAACTGTTTCCATTTACCAAGCCGTTCCTTCAAAAAGTACACCTCATTTCAGTATTATTAGCCATATCTTAATGTATGGCAAAAGCTGTAATCCGCTTAGGTAAGCGTATAATACCATTGCTAAAGTTTAGTCATTTCTTTTCTTTCTTTGGCCTTTCATAACTTTTCTGATAGTCCTATACATTTCTTTATTCCTTAGCCTAGAAAACATGGAAAGATCCGGTTTATAGTTCCCTTCAATGATCCAGATGTCCCCTTGGCTGCTAATTCCAATATCAAAACCAACCATCTTTATATTTGGGTGGTTTTCTTCGAGAAGCTCGCTGGCCATTACACATTTTTTATCGATTTCATATTCAAAGTCATTTATATTTATATTTAAATTTGGCAAGTTTTGCAGTGTCTCTTCAAGGGTTAAAAGTCTTTGAGCTACATTGGTAACAAAGAAATTTTTGCTGGCAACTTTGACAATTTTCCCGGTCGATTTCCACATTGAATCCTCTTTCTGGGTAATGACTCTCACATCCGCAGGACAGTCATCCAGCTCAGCTAACGATAGTGCTTCCTGAACAAGGTAGGCTTTCTTAGCAAGATACATATCTTTTATATAGTCATAGGCTTCGTTTATGTTTGTTTTTATTATTTTTTTCCTTCCGGCATGTATTTCATAGGCTGAAGAGTCTGCCATCGTGATTTTAGCAATACCTTTTCCCTGCTGGCCAACACAGGGCTTAATAATAATATTTTTATATTTATTAAGGTAATCACTAAAAGTTACTTCTGTAAGGAGATCTGTTTTTGGAACAAGCGGAGCTATTTTGGGGTTTGATGAAAATGTTTGGTATTGACACCACTTACTTTTAGGAAAATGAAGACTTGTTTCTTGGATCCAAATTTTCCCTTTAAGGTCAATTAGGATATCAATGACAATGGTATGACAATCAGAAAAATAATCCCCTAATACAATGGCTGCCTGTATGGACAATCTTTTCATTTTATTAAAGAATAATAGGTAACGGTACTTGTCTAAAAAGCTTTTATATTTTTCCGTTTTAGAAGTATACACCCATTCCGAAACCGGTGAACAGCGGTGAACGGTAATGAAATAGGCCAATGGGTACTGAAATAAGTTTGAGTGAAGAGGTGATGGCTGGATAATATTTTTTTTATGTTTAATAACCTTTTCACTGATATACGGATGGAGTTCTTCTTTATCAAGCAGTTCGGATTGTTCGTTGCCGGAATGGATCCTAAATTTCCCGTTTTCAGGAACTACATGGGTTTTTCCTAAGCCAAAAACAGGTTTTATCATGACCGACTCATATAGTTCTAAAAATGAAATTAATGCATCTTCCGTGTACATTGCTGTATCCAATAGATGGTTAGATAAGTCTTTATTCGATTTCATTATTCTGTATTGGCTCATTCGGCCTCTGCTTACTGCCAATCTGTCCACCTCCCTTATAATAGGCATTGGTCATTTATTAATATTTAAGGCTCCTTCCTGAATTTTGCTGATAGTTCAATCATAGTCTTGGAATACATATTTCCTTTAAAAAGGACAAGTGTATTTTCATCAATGATTTCTTTTAATAAGCGATATATTCTGCGGCTTTTGCTAAAATAATAGACCTGTAATTTGGGGTTGCTTTCCATCGCCTGTGTGGCCATAGTTTCCGCTAATGTATTGCCTCTTACTATAAGAATATCTATATTATGCTTTGCGATCATTTCTCCAGCTCGCTTATTAATAGATTTTCCAAAGGAACCTAAGCCGGTTATACTTCCTACAACTGCAACCTTTTTCTTGTCCTTCCCAATTTCCTCTAATACTTTTATGGCTGCCTCCAATGAGGTGGAAGTAATGCTCCACGTATCGTCGAGCAGTGTTGAGCCGTTGATGCCTTCAACAACTTGCAGTTGCCTTTCAAACTTTTGAAAAGAACTGAGTCGTTCGGCAGCTTCCGTGAGATTCATACCCATCTCATAAACAGCAGCAAGCGCTGCTAATGCATTAGATACTTGATGCACCCCATATCCTGGGACGTATATGACATAGTTCTGATCATTATGATGAAGGCTGAATTGCATGCCGTTGTTTTTGTATTTAATGTCAGTTGCCCTAAAATGGCTTGATGGGTCTTTCCCAAATGTGAGGATTTTTCCAGGAAAACCTGAAAAGTCAACTTTTCCTGTTTTTTCATCATCTGCATTAATGATTAGCACACCTTGATCATCAAGGATTTTTGCCATATCAGCTTTTGCTTCAATATAAGCCTCCATTGTCTTGCAAAGACGTAAATGATGTTCGCCAATATTCGTAATAATCCCAATGGTTGGCTTGAAATATTTCCCTGCATAAAGGACATCACCGGGTGAACCTACCGCTGTTTCAAAAACCGCTGCATCTGTATCTTGTTCAATGCTTAGAAGGTACTGGAGGTGTGCCGTTCGTGAATTATTCGTCTTTTTTGTAGCAGCGACCTTTTTAGAATCGGAAAGAATGTGCCGAACCATTTCTTTGGTTGTTGTTTTCCCGCATGTTCCTGTAATGGCAACAATGGGAATATCAAACTGGTTTCGGTAATAATTGACGAACTTCCAGTAGGCCTCTTCTGCAGAGTCTACCTTAATGATTGTTAAATTCTCCAGATGGCTGGTGTCCGTGTAATCCTTATGGGTGACAATTATTAACGGAAAAAACCTCTTCAAATCATCCCAATTCTTAAGTTTGTATTTGGTAAATAAGATTGTATTCTTTTTTCTTAATTGTTTCAGACGATAGGCGCCTTGCTGCACCACGAGTTCATCATATCCTTGAACGAGTTCCCCATCTATAATGGCTCGAATTTCTTTGACTTTTAGAGGAATCATTGCGTACATTTCACTCCCTTCTCTAAAGCATGCTATGTTTGGCTGAGCAGGAATGCTTGTATATCTAACTAGATTAAGAAACCCAAATTAGGAAAATCTCTTCGATCTGTCATGTTTGTCCACACCAAATCCACCCTTTTTGAATTTATATATAAATAGGGGGGAGGGCACCTAAAAACGCTTTGAAGTCAAGCCATTTTTGTGCGCCCGCTTTTATATTATCCAGCTTGTTTAGGTATAGATAACTATACAGGTGTAAGTCATTTTTCATACACATATTAGCGAGATAAATATTGTTGAATTTTATATAGGGAGTGGGCCTTTTTGAAAACGATACTTTTTATAGGCACTAACAAATCGGGATCAAGCAGAGATGTTATAATTGCAGCCAAACGCCTAGGGTACTATACAGTACTTTTTACAAATAACGAAAAGCAATTCCAGCAAAGAGAGGAATATCCTGACGTTCATCAAATGATTTTAATAGATACAGATAATATCTTGGAGATGAAACAAGAAATAAAGCGGTTGCGTTCGAAAGGAATGGATATAAAAACGATTGTCAGTTTTATTGATTCCTACGTATACAGTGCCTCGCTTCTTTGCGATGAATTTTGCCATAATCCTTTTTCTTCAAAAGCTATTTTATTGATGAATAATAAAGAGGAAACCAGACAGTTTCTAAAGGATCAGCCATATACTCCGGTGTTTAAGATTATCAAGCCTAATGAAGAAATTTCCTTTGAGAAGCTGGTGCCGCAATTTACCTTTCCTGTTATGGTAAAGTCACCCAATTCAACTGGTTCAAAAGATGCAATGCTTGCAGAAAATGCAGACCAGCTTAAAAAACATACGCTAATGCTAAGGGAAAGAGACCCAAAAGATTCAATTATCGTAGAGGAGTATATTGATGGAGATCAATATTTAGTTGAGGCTGTTGTCTTCAATAAGAAGGTTATGATTGCGGGTGTCATTGAACAGGAAGTTACAAAAGGAAAAAGATTTATCATTACTGGCTATGGTGTGATGGCTAATGTCCCGAATGAGATCATGAAGGGGATTGAAGAAGTTTTGCATTCATTGGTGAAGCAGATGGGAATCGTAAATGGAGCTCTTCATCTTGAACTAAGACGTTCAAAAAATGGCTGGAAGCTAATTGAAGCCAATCCGCGGATCTCTGGCGGTGCCATGAATAAAATGATACAAGCTGCCTTTGGATATAGTCTCGTTGAAGAAACATTGAAACTACTTTTAGGAGGAACTCCGTTAATTGTTCCTAGATATAAAAAGTACGTGTTTACTAAATACCTAATTGTAGATGAAAAGGGGATTTTAGAAAGGGTGACTGGAAAAGGAAGGGCTAGACGATCACCCGGAGTGATTGAAGTATATGTAAAGCCGAGAAAAGGAACTTTACTTATTCCTCCGCTGTCAATGGGGCATCGGTATGCCTATGTTATTGCGTCTGGCCAAAGTATGGACGAGGCTAAGCAGTTTGCCAGAAATGCAATTAATGAGATTAAGTTTCATATGAAGAAAGTTCAAGATTAAAATTATATCCCCATAAAATAATGACCCTGAGCAGCCCCAGGGTCATTTCTTTTGTATTATTACTTGAATGTTTTCCTTAAAAACCGAACCGTTTCATACATATTGGCCCGGCTGGCACCTTTTACTAAAATCGTATCATTCTTTTTGATGGCCTTTTTCAGAAATGTATGCAGTTCCTTTCTATCCTTAAAGTGATATGCATTTTCCGAAGAGAACCCTTTTTTAACCGCTTGATTGCTCATAATATCTGTTTCATCACCATAGGTGACAAAAAGGTCAATTTCTTTTTCAAAAACATATTCTCCTATTTTACGATATTCTTCTTCCATTAGACTTCCAAGTGCCCTGATTTCTCCAATAACGGCTACTGTCCGATGTTTACCGATATTTGAAAGAACATCGACAGCTGCCTTGACCCCTTCAGGGTGGGAATGTACAGTATCGTCGATTAGGGTGATATTATTTTTGAAATTATATACAGTCAGCCTTCTTGGAGGCTTTCTAAATAATAATCCTGCTTGGATTTCCATTGGAGTCAGCCCCAGACGATCAGCTACTGCAATGGCGTTAAGTGCGTTATATACATGGTGTTCACCGAAAATAGGAATGTAGAATTTCACTTCAAGTCCATGAAGCTTTACTTTGAAATACATGCCACTTTCAGCATACTCAGCATCATAAGCCATGTAGTCAGCCTTTGTTTTCAGGCCGATTGTGATGATTTCTCCCTTAAATTGCTCTGTTTCAAGTAATTTAGAGTTTTGATCATCATTATTAATAACAAGCAATCCATGCTGATCCATGCCATGGATTAATTCTGACTTAGCTTTAGCAATTCCTTTTATATCACTCTTAAAGGCACCGACATGTGCAAGGCCGACATTCGTGACAATACTTATATTAGGCTGAACAATACTGCAGTGTTTAGTGATTGTTCCTGGTGAGGACATCCCATACTCTAAGACAACAGCATCATGGGAATCATTAATTTCAGAGGCGTGAATTTCTGTGTGCTGTGCGGTATTCCAATAATCCTTTGATTCAAAGGTATTCCACTTTTTTGAGAGTATAGAAGCAAGCATGGCCTTTGTTGTTGTTTTTCCGGCGCTTCCTGTTACAGCTATAATCGGGATTTCTCTTTCCGCCCTTTTTGCAATCTGCGCTTCTTGTATTTTAGTTTTTATAAACTTTTGGTTTTTGGCCACATACATGGCATATCTGATGGAATGAATAACGACATCCATCTCTAAATAAAAGGTAGGCGGACATCCTGGAAGCCAGTTAACTTCATAGATCCATATTTTAAAGTTCTCGTCCAACCCAATATCTATCCCGATTTCGTCAATGACTTCTCCATACATTTTCATTTGCAGGTCATCCAGATGCTGTGCTAAAGACAATGAGAAATGCTCAAGTGTTGCTTTAATATTCAACGCTTCATCATCAAATTCTTGCTTTAAAAAGGGAACTAAATAATTGGTGAACCCCCCATTATTTATATTGGGAATAAAGGATCCTTGTGGGGCAATTCTAGGGTAAATGGAAGTTATCACCCATTCCCCGTTTCCGTCTTTTTGAACATGAAGCCTAAAGTCAAATACTTGTCCAGACTTTGTTACGGATCTTATATAGGGCTGCATAATATATGTTCCTGCTGCTAGCTTTTCTTCAATGAGTTTCTTCAATTGATCCTTAGAAAAGGAACTAGTATTTGCATTATGAGTTACGAGAAATTCTTCATTTTTCATTGAAATAAAATAAATCCCTTTTCCTTTTCTTCCATCATAGGGTTTAAAAACAATCCTTTCAAATGCGTAAAGAAAGTGAAAAAAGCGATCCGAGTTATCTGAAATTTTTTCAGAGGGAATTAAATACTGAGTGAATTCCTTTCCTTTCTTTAGCCGTTCGTACACACTCCATTTGTTTCCTATGGAATAGGTCGTAAAGGGGATTGTGGCCTTAAGTTTATCAATCACTTTCTGAGATTTGGCCAATTTATTTGGATCACCAGCATTATAAATCACATCAGGGAACGGCATATTCCGTTCTACCCATTTGCCATTTTCCAGCACTTGGCCTCTTATCATTCTCTTTGAGAAGTTTACTTTGCCAGGAGAGAAGTAAAAGAATCCAGCTCCTTCAGCTTTTGCAACCGCTGCAAAGGCATAAGTCTTCCCTACCCTTCTCGGATCCCTCCGATGGTGCAACATTCCTATTAGTGTCATAGCATAAACTCCTTTTACATGTAGCAATCTAATTTATTACATGCAAATAGCCAAGCTTTTGAAACGGACAAACGTTTATTATTTCATAGGAATCAAAAGAGTTTATGTAAATGCAAAGAGCCCTAAGTTCAACCTAGGGCTCTTTGCAGGTGTAATCATTACCATTTTGGCTCAATAATAATTTGCCTTTTTAGCAGTTCAGTATCTAGAATTTGAATGGCACAAATACATGATAAATCAATTTCAATGCATTCAGAAGTTTTTACTAATTTAATCACCTGACAATGCTCATCAGCATGTTCCCCTTTAAAATTTAAGGGTCGAAGTACGGTCAAAAATGCACAGCATCGTTCTTTATCTATAGACTCTATCCTGAAATACTTAGATTCGAAGCACTCTTTCTCTCCATCTTCATGGATAACGGTAATAGTATGGGAGAAGAATCCATCCTTTGTCATTAATAAGAAGGGGATGGTATCCGTACCGGCAATTTTTGCGAGTAAATTTCCGAAGTATTTAGTTGGGGAATGTACTAAAAAATCCTGAAGGGATTTTAATTCGATAAGTGCTTCACAAATACATGATTCACTCTTCTTTTCTATATCCATTTCAATTCTCAACTCCCCCCGTCTGTCCTTTGTTATTATCATATTGAATTTCCTGCGGGGGGGTGTCATTAACAGCTAAATATAGACTTGGCCAATGGCACCCATTTCCGGTATATGACTAAGTACTGATTTTTTAAAAGGCCTCAATATAAAACTTAATTTCTTTGGCAGCGGTTATAGCAATTTCTTTTGCTTCATCGGGGGAATCCGCCGCAGCGATGATACAAGCGTATCGGTTTCCCATGGAATATGGTGAGGTGAGGATCCTGCCTTCCAAAGGTTTCACATATACATATACAACGCCATCAATTTCTCTGGCAGTATCCTCGCCAATGACTGCAAGCAGTTTTCCATAGGCATCAATCGTTAAATATCGGGCATAAACATGGCTCTTTTGTGTTTTTATTAGCTGGAGCGGCTGATCTGCATGCAGGTTGATGATTTCCCTTATCAGGTTTATTCCTGTTCCACTTTGGATAATGATGTTCATAGCCCCGCCGGACATTCTTGGATTAATTTCAATCAGCTTCCATTCTCCATGGACATATCTCATTTCCAGATGACAGGATCCTTCTTTTAGACCCAATTGTTTTATAATAGCTTCCACTGTCTCAAGAAGCTTGCGATAGGGCAGATCTTCAAGACCAGCCGGGTATTTATAGCCGACCACGATAAAGGCTTCCTCCTCAGCCAGTTCCTGTTCAATGACTCCAATGGGATAGATTTCTCCATTTTTCACAAGCACCTCAATTAAATATTGGGGGCCATCTAAATATTCTTCCGCTAAAATAGGCGTGCCAGGGTATTTCCTTCTTAATGAAACTAAGACCTCTTCAAGCTCTTGTCTTGTGTTTACCAGCGAAACATCCTTTGAGCCATTTGAAGCTGGAGGCTTTAAAATCAGCGGCAAAAATCTTTGGTATTTTTCAATTAACGGTTCTTGGGGGATTTCTGGGTCAAAAACAGCGTAAAAGGGGGAAGATGACAGCTCTTTTAACTGGTTTCTTATTTTTATCTTATTTTCCATAATCGCTAATGCCTTAACACTCATCGTTTTTAATCCAAGGATGTCTGAAAGCCGTGCAGCATAGGAAACAAATGGGTCAATGAAGCTTAAGATGGCACATATTTCTTTTTGGCTTTGCTGCATCAGCCTTAATTTCTTTAACACCTTTGTTTCATCCAAAAGATTTTCTGCATAATAAATCTGATCAGCAGCAGAAAACTCCGGATTTTCAAGCTGGCTTTTTCTTTGAGTAAACAACACAACAAAAAATCCCATATCCTTCGCAACCATTAAAGCCTCATGACTCGTACCATACCTATTGCATCCAATAAACACAATCGTCCTCATTCAATCAACCATCCCGCCGTATCAAAGTCCCCATATTTTATGCCGGGACAAGGGGACAGGCACCTTGTCCCGGGGATTGGGATCGAGGTTCTTTCTTGGACACAGGGACAGGCACCTTGTCCCGCCAATTGAAAATTAAGGTGCTTTCCAAGTATAATGATATGATTATAGCTGGTTCAAAATTGGAAAGGACAAGTTTGTGATGAAGAAAAGATTCATAGATATTCTCTTTATAATAGTTGGCTCCTTTTTCTTTGCCATAGGTGTAAATGCCTTTGTTATTCCAAATGAACTTGGAGAAGGCGGAGTAACGGGAATAACGATTATTACCTATTATCTGTTTAAGTGGTCACCGGGACTAGTGAACTTAATTTTGAATTCTATTCTCTTAATTATTGGTTATAAATTCTTGAGTAAAATAACCACCATTTATACGATAGTAGCGGTCGTTTTTAATTCTTTGTTCCTGCACCTGACAGAGGGCTGGGTCATCCCATCTAATGAAATTATCGTAAATGCTATTTTTGGCGGGGTAATTATCGGAGCAGGCATCGGAATGGTTATTCGTGTTGGCGGCACAACCGCGGGGTCAACGATTCTTGCAAAAATGACCCATAAATATTTTGGCTGGAATGTCAGCTATGGTCTGCTGTTTTTTGATTTAATCGTAGTGTTCTCTTCCTATTTCATTATCGGGGCGGAGAAGGTAATGGTTACCATCATGATGCTCTATGTGGCAACAAAGGTGATGCAGTTTATTATCGAGGGACTAAATCCGAAAAAGGCAGTGACCATCATTTCAAACGAGCCTGACAAAATTGCCAAGCAAGTGAATGAAAGGCTGCACCGCGGAGTAACAGTGATTGAAGGGAGCGGGTACTACACAAAGGCCCATAGAGATATTCTTTACATTGTCATCAATAGTCAAGAGATTGTTAGATTGAAGAATATTGTTAAGGAAGCTGACGACAAAGCCTTCATCGCTATACACGATGTCCGGGATGTCTTCGGAGAAGGGTTTGCGGCCATATCGAGAGCAGATTAATAGATTTAGAAACTAAACCAGATGCCAGGAAGCTTTTTAAATAAGGCTTCCGGCATTTTTAATTAAACGATTGATTAGATGTAATCAAACGTTTAATTAAAAATAACTGGGCAATTAATCAAACATTTGATTGAAGTAATGAGGGATTTAATCAAACATTTGATTAAAAAAGAAGAGGTACTGAATTTTTTAACACATGCATTGAGCATCCGTGGGTGAGTGGAAGACGGATCTCTTTTTGCATAAAAAATGAATGAAAGCCAGTCATTGAGGTGGTTTTTTTGAAAAAAGCATGGATATTTGTTTTTTTAACGTGTTTATTTGAATTATTTTGGGTGTATGGATTTAACGTTGCTGTTCTTTGGTGGCATTGGGTCATTATTATCGGCATCATTCTTACTGATTTCTACTTTCTTCCGAAGGCCTGTGAAACCTTGCCTACTGGTACTGTTTATGCAGTCTTTGCAGGTGTAGGGACCGTCGGAACAGCACTAATGGATGTTTTTCTTTTTAATGGAAGTCTTAATTGGGAAAAACTTATATGTATAGTCCTTATCGTTTTAGGGGTGATCGGATTAAATCTTGCAGATAACAAGGACATGGAAAATACAGTGGGGGAGGTGCGATAAATGGGCTGGCTGCTTGTTTTATTCGCATCCTGCAGTGAAATAGCAGGAACAATAGGCCTTAAAATGTATAGCCAAGCAAAGACAGTAAAGAGCGGTATTTTGTATTTAGGAGGATTTGGGGCATCGTTTGCTTTCTTATATGCCTCTTTTTATTACTTGCAGGTAAGCATTGCTTATGCGGTGTGGATTGGGATAGGCACAGCAGGAGCCGTTCTCATTAACATGCTGCTGTTTGATGAGTCGAAAAGCTTAGGACGTATAATTAGTGTAGCTTTAATTATTATGGGGGCGGCAGGATTAAAGTCGGTCTCATAGGACTGCTTACAATGGACAAGCCCCTCCTATAAAGAAGGGGCTTGTCCACTCTTGCTTACCCATTGACAGAAGGTATCAAATGCGTGGATAGTGTTTAGAGAAGATTCATTTGAATACCCTATAACGGGTCTGAAGAGTTTGAAGGACGTCGAACTCCAGCGGCTTGGGAAACTGTTATTCCTCCGTTTTGAATGCTCATTCCAGTAAATGTGATAGGGGTGAACAATTCAATATTATCCACATTTGCTGATACTCTTAACGTGTAAGTTGCTGTAGAAAGGTCTGCATCAATCTCGTCAACAGCTTGTACAGAAATAAAGGTATAATCATCTGCTCCTTCAATATCAATTTCTACGAAGGATTGAAAAACCAGCTTGTTATCGTCGTCTCTTGTGATTGTTACAGTTACAAACTGAGTCCCCACTGAGCTTGAATTATTGTTGTTAACATAGAAATGTCCATTCAGCCAAGCTAAGCTGTCAGGTGTTACACTTAGAGTCACACTGCAAACATCTTTTGTTGAATCAACTGGAATGTTACCTAAGGAAATCGGGGCAGTTTGCGAATTGACACAAGCTTGAAAATCTAGGACCTTCACAAGTGAAATTCCCAATATCTCACCTCCCTTCCTTATCATGCTATATCATATGAATAAGACTATTTGGTGAATAGACGAGTGAACTGAATAAATAGAAAAATGCTCAAAAGTCTATTAAAAAAGGTCTGATTCCGTAGATTTGGAATCAGACCTTATAGGTGTTTATATTATTTTCTTAATGAATCTAAGAATACATTTTGTGCTGCTTTTACACCTGCACCTGGTTCAAAGGAGTAAGAGAAGTCCTGCAGACCAGCTTCCAAAAGGGAAACGGCTTGAAGCACATCGCTTGGGAAACAGTAGCCCATGTGGCCGAATCTGAACATTTTTCCCTGAAGATGTCCGAGTCCTCCGGCAAAATCAAGATGATATTTCTGTTTTAAATGGCCAAGGAATTTCCCAAGATCCACTCCTTCAGGAGAGAGAACCGCTGTAATAGTTGGTGAGGCATATTCATCACTGGTTAATAGGCCGATATTGAGTGCTCTCATTGCCTCGCGGGTCATGTTTTTCATTAATTCATGGCGCGCAACCGTTTGGTCAAATCCTTCCTCTTCAATCAAATCACAGACAGCAGAAAGTCCGTAAATCAGTGTAACGGCAGGAGTATTGGGCGTCATGCCTTTTTCGGCCCAATCGCGGTAGCTTAATAGATTTAAATAATAGTTTGGTGTTTTATTGTTTTCGATCACCTTCCAGGCACGATCGCTGACGCTTAGCAGGGCAAGGCCGGGCGGAAGCATCATTGCCTTCTGTGAACCAGTTACTAATATATCGATTCCCCATTTATCCATTTCTGCTGGGACTCCGCCAATACCGCTGACACCATCAACAATAAATAAAGCATCTGTTTGTGAGTGAACGACATTGGCAAGCTTATCAACTGGATTCAGGATCCCTGTGGATGTTTCGTTATATGTGGCAAAAACTGCTTTTACATTTTTTAGCGGTTTAAGGAATTCCTCCAGTTCCTCCGCGGTACAGGCTTCTCCCCAGTTCTTAGCAAGCTTATGTACTTGAAACCCGTATTTTTCGCAAATAGAAACAAAATAATCTCCAAATGCACCAACGGTGATGACTACAACCTCTTCGCCAGGAGAAACTGTATTCGTAGCTGCAGCCTCTAAAGCTGCGGTTCCGCCAGAAGGAAGGAGCAGCACCTCTTGGCTAGTTCCAAAGACAGTCTTTACCCGGTTAGTTGTATCCCGATAAATCTGAACAAATTCGGGGCTCCGGTGGCTGATAATATCTTGATCCATGGCAAGCTGAACTCTCTTCGGAATAGGGGTAGGGCCGGGATGACGCAAAATATTACTGTACATAAAGGGACCTCCAACTCTTTTTGTTTTTTAAATTTTCTAACTTTAATAATAGCATATTTATATCTTTTTAGAAAATGTACGAGTTATTGATGTCGCTTTTAAATGATTTTAAATTTTTTGATTATAGTAGTAACATAATGGACAGAAGGGGTATTTTTAAAAAGAAAAGAAATGGAGGAGTCTGCATGGCAACAATTGATTTACAGAAAAGAAGCTTAAAAATTGTGTTAGAAAAGAAAAAGTTAGTCTCGGTTAAAGCTAGAGTAGGTTTGGTTTTAGATATTACAGGATCGATGAGAAATTTATATAAAAATGGCACCGTTCAAAAGGTAGTTGAGCGGATTTTGGCCATTGCTTCACAGTTTGATGATGATGGTATGCTAGACGTTTGGGTTTATGATAATGAGTTTTCGCGTCTAAAACCTGTATCGGAAAGAGACTTCGTGGGGTATGTAGAGAGAATCATATTAAATAACGATTTGATACATAAATTTGGAAGGAACGATGAGCCCCCAGTCATGAAAGATGTCTTAAAAAAGTATACGGAAGAAGAGCCGAGCGATGATCCGGCTTTTATTGTTTTTATTAATGATGGGGGATGCAAGAAAACGATCAAATCAATCATTGAGGACTCTGCCAGTAAGCCTTTATTTTGGCAATTTGTCGGGATAGGGAATGGCAATTTTGATTTTCTGAAAAAGTTAGACACAATGGAAGGAAGGATTGTAGACAACGCCAATTTCTTGCATTTTGGAGATATTGACATGGTTTCAGATGACCAGCTTTATGATTCCTTATTAAACGAATTCCCTTGCTGGTTAGAAGAGGTCAAAGAAAAAGGGATACTTAATTGAGGAAATCCATATTGGAGTGAAAAAGCATCTTGGAAGATGCTTTTTCACCCCCTAAATTTAGATTCAGTAAATCAAATAGAAAAGGAGATGGATAGCTTGATTATTAAACATCGCTCCGAGCCAGGAGAGTTAAAGCTTATAAGATATTTAGATAGCCGCATGGAATTGTCAGATAAGGATCAATCTCAGTTGTTTAGTCTTGAAAAAGGATACGAGGGGGAGCTGAAATTTGATGGATATTTAGGAGACCCCTCGCAAGGCTGGTATATATTAAAAGATTTGCTGCTGGAAAGCGGAAATTCTATTTTTCAAATTGATTCGCTGCTGATTAAGCCTGAAAAAGTGATCTTTTTTGAAATAAAAAACTTCGACGGCGATTATATGATTGAGAACGATAGGTGGACCAAAGTGTCAACAGGAAAAGAAATCAAGAATCCAATTTTTCAAAAGGAACGAGCAGACATTCTATTTCGCGGGCTGCTCCAAGAACTTGGATATCAACTGCAGGTTGAATCTTATGTTATTTTCATCAACCCCAAATTCTTCTTATACCAAGCTCCCTTAAACCCTTCACTCATTTTTCCTTCTCAGATTCATGGGTTTATCAATAAAGTTAGTAACAAATCCTTCCAGAAAAACAAATTCCTTAAATTAGCAGAGCAGCTAGCTTCACTCCATATCACAAAATCACCATATAACCGATTGCCAGTATATCAATATGAACAGCTTAGAAAAGGCGTTACTTGTGCTAATTGCCATTCGTTTTTGGAGAGCACGGACCCAAGAGATACAGCCATTATCTGTAAAAAATGCGGTCTTGCGGAGAGTACCCATTCAGCTATTTTGCGAAGCATTGAAGAATTTCAGCTGCTCTTTCCCGACAGGAAAATTACCGTCAATGGGATATCTGACTGGTGTGATGGGATTAAATCTAAGAAGGTGATTCGGAGTGTTCTTTTGAGGAACTATAAACTGCATGGCTTCGGAAG
>Ga0182742_1002097_pt1 | contig 23027 bp, 19 predicted proteins | sample eDN5th37CBELigMG_FD_128880 | JGI IMG/M metagenome (GOLD analysis project Ga0182742, IMG submission 128880) | Enriched Miracle-Growth compost microbial communities from Emeryville, California, USA - eDNA 5th pass 37_C BE-Lig MG (version 2)... ... | reverse complement strand
TCCCCTTCGGCGGCTCCAAGCAATCCGGCTTCGGGCGGGAGAATTCGCTCGCCGCGCTGGAGCACTATTCCGAGCTGAAGACGGTCTATGTCGCGATGGGTAAGGTCGACGCGCCGTATTGAGATGATCGGGATTGCCCCTCATCCCGCTACCGCGACCTTCTCCCCGCAAGCGGGGCGACGCGGATCTAAATGAGCGCTTGCCACATCGCCCTTCTCCCCGTTCACGGGGAGAAGGTGCCGGCAGGCGGATGAGGGGCTTGGAGTGCCTAAACGCACGCAGGAAAGAAACCGTCATGCAGAACGCAGACTACATCGTCATCGGCTCCGGCTCGGCGGGCTCGGCGCTGGCCTACCGGCTCTCGGAGGACGGCAGGCATACGGTCATGGTGCTGGAATATGGCGGGTCGGATATCGGCCCGTTCATCCAGATGCCGGCCGCGCTCGCCTGGCCGATGAGCATGAAGCGGTACAACTGGGGCTATCTTTCCGAGCCCGAGCCGAACCTCAACAACCGGCGCATCACCGCTCCGCGCGGAAAAGTGATCGGCGGGTCGTCCTCGATCAACGGCCTCGTCTATGTGCGCGGCCACGCGGAGGACTTCAACCGCTGGGAAGAACTCGGCGCGCAGGGCTGGGCCTATGCGGACGTGCTGCCCTATTACAAGCGCATGGAGACCTCGCATGGCGGGGAAGCCAGATGGCGCGGCACGGACGGGCCGCTGCACGTGCGGCGCGGGCCGGTGACCAACCCGCTCTTCCATGCCTTCATCCAGGCCGGCCAGCAGGCGGGCTTCGAGCTGACGGACGACTATAACGGCTCCAAGCAGGAAGGCTTCGGCCTGATGGAGCAGACGATCCACAACGGCCGGCGCTGGTCGGCGGCCAATGCCTATCTGCGCCCCGCCATGAAGCGGCCGAACGTCTCCCTCGTGCGCTGCTTCGCGCGGAAAATCGTCATCGAGAACGGCAGGGCGACCGGCGTCGAGATCGAGCGGAACGGCGTCATCGAGGTGGTGAAGGCGAATCGCGAGGTGATCGTCTCGGCCTCATCCTTCAACTCGCCGAAACTCCTGATGCTCTCCGGCATCGGCCCGGCGCAGCACCTGAAGGACATGGGGATCGACGTGAAGGTCGACCGGCCGGGCGTCGGCGCCAACCTGCAGGACCATATGGAGTTCTATTTCCAGCAGGTCTCCACCAAGCCGGTCTCGCTCTATTCCTGGCTGCCCTGGTTCTGGCAGGGCGTAGCGGGCGCGCAATGGCTGCTTTCCCGGGGGGGCCTTGGCGCGTCCAACCAGTTCGAGGCCTGCGCCTTCCTGCGCTCGGCACCGGGCTTGAGGCAACCGGACATCCAGTATCACTTCCTGCCCGTCGCCATTTCCTATGACGGCAAGGCGGCGGCCAAGAGCCACGGCTTCCAGGTGCATGTTGGCTACAACCTGTCGAAGTCGCGCGGCAACGTGACCCTCCGCTCGTCCGATCCGATGGCCGATCCTGTCATCCGCTTCAACTATATGAGCCATGAGGAGGACTGGGTGAAGTTTCGCCACTGCGTGCGGCTCACCCGCGAGATCTTCTCGCAAAAGGCCTTCGACGATTTCCGTGGGCCGGAAATCCAGCCGGGCGAGACGGTGCAGTCGGACGAGGAGATCGACGCCTTCCTGCGCGAGCATCTGGAAAGCGCCTACCATCCCTGCGGCACCTGCCGCATGGGCGCGGCGAGCGATCCGATGGCAGTGGTCGATCCGCAGACCCGCGTCATCGGCGTCGAGGCGTTGCGGGTCGCCGACTCGTCGATCTTCCCGCATGTGACCTACGGCAACCTCAACGCGCCGTCGATCATGACCGGCGAAAAGGCTGCCGACCACATCCTCGGCAGGCAGCCCCTCGCCCGCTCAAACCAGGAGCCGTGGACCAATCCGCGCTGGGCGGTCAGCGACCGCTGAGCGCGGCGGTGCGGAATGGGCCGGTATTTCACCGGCCCATTCCTGTGGCGATCCGCGATCTCAGAAGAAGAAGAAATCGTTGGCGTGCAGATCGGCCTTGTCGACGCCGGAAAGCGTGATCGTGTTGTTGCCGTAGTCGATGACGACGCCGCCGGAGCCGTCCTTCGCGTGGGCGAGCACGTCGGAGAAACTGTGAAGGACGGTCTTGTCGAGATGGATCACGTCCGACTTGGCCTTGCCGGCGGAAAAGTCGGTGATCGTGTCGTTGCCCTGGCCCTTCTTGAAGATGAAGATGTCATTGCCCGAACCGCCGGTCAGCCTGTCGTTCCCGGCACCGCCGTCGAGCCTGTCGTTTCCGGCTCCGCCCGACAGGATGTCGTTGCCCGCGCCGCCGGAGAGCTTGTCGTTGCCGGCATCGCCGTAAAGCTTGTCATTGCCGTTGCCGCCCGACAGCGTATCGTTGCCGCCGCCGCCCTTCAGGACGTCGTTGCCATTGCCGCCGGAGATCTTGTCGGCCTTGCCGAAGCCGGTGAAGGTATCGGCGCCGGTGCTGCCCTTGAAGACGAGGCTATCGGACTTCAGCGCCTTCAGCAGGCTGCTCGTCGCACCGTCCTCGGTGAGCTTGCCGCCCATGATGTCGCTGAGGATTTCGCCGGCAAGCTTGCTGTCCGTGATGCCGAGGCCGGAAATCTTGAGGTCCGACTTGAGGGCGAACTTCTTCGTCGTCGCGTTCAGCGCCACGGAATTGCCGAACTCGACGGTTTCGAGCGAACCGGTGATCTTGTGGGTGGCGAGATCGTATTGCCAGGCCGCCTTGCCGGCAGACAGCACGACGCCGAATTTCTTGGCGTCCGTCGTGGCATATTGCTTGCCGCTCATCGCCATCGGGTCGACGCTGTTGAAGGAGCCGTATCCATCGCGCGTGAAGGTCTTGTCGTAACTTTTCAGGAAGGCGGCGAAGTTGATGCCCTTGCCGTCCTTGTTCGCGTCATTGGCGGTAATGGTGATGGCCATGATTCCGATCCTTCCCCGGCGGGCCGGGGCCCGCGATCCAAACTTGAATGCGAAACTCAGCTATTAAATCTGAATTTTATTGTCAAGTTTATTCGGTGCGTGAAACGGGCGGCAGGATTTCTGCCCGGCGGGCGAGATGGAGAGATATTTGCTCTTGCGCCGACATTTCGGAAATCCGTTTTGCTGTCCCGGGTCGGGCGAGGCTGCGATAATCCGGCAAATTCTCGCAAGGCATGGAACCGAATGACTGCTCTTACCGGAAACGGCACCGCGCAGGCCCTCAACGACAAACTCGCTAGCCTCGACCTTGCCGGCCGTCTGGCGCTGGTGACGGAACTGGGCGGACGCGCCGTCTTCACCACCAGCCTCGGCATCGAGGACCAGGTGATCACGGCCGCCATCGGCGCCAATCGTCTTGCCGTGGATGTCGTGACGCTGGAAACCGGCCGGCTCTTCAAGGAGACCGTCGACCTGGTCGACGAGACGGAGGAGCGATACGGCATCTCCATTCAGCGCTATCATCCGCTCAAGGAGGATATCGAGACCTATGCGGCGCAGTATGGCCTCAACGGCTTCTATGAAAGCGTCGAGGCCCGTCATGCCTGTTGCGCCGCCCGCAAGCTGAAGCCGCTTCAGCGGGCGCTGGAGGGGGCGTCCTTCTGGATCACCGGCCTTCGCCGCGGCCAGTCGGGCAACCGCGCCGACACGCCCTTTGCCGAATTCGACACCGAACGCGGCCTCATCAAGATCAATCCGCTGGCGGACTGGGACATCGACCGGGTGAAGGCTTATGTGGCCGACAATGCCGTGCCGGTGAACCCGATGCATGCGCGTGGCTATCCTTCAATCGGCTGCGAGCCCTGTACGCGCGCCATCAAGCCGGGCGAGCCCGAACGGGCCGGCCGCTGGTGGTGGGAAAACGACGAGAAACGCGAATGCGGCCTGCATGTGCCGGATGCTGCGATCCCCTCCCTCGAGTCGAGCGCCCTTTGACAATCCTCAGCCTTCTCGAAGGCAATCCAATCCGGAGTACATCCATGCCCGACATCCGCAACGAGGCGGAAGCCAAGCCAAACGCGACGCCCAAGCCCCCGCTCGACCCGCATCTGAAGGCGCTGGAAAACGAGGCGATCCATATCTTCCGCGAGGTCGCCGCCGAATTCGAGCGGCCCGTCATGCTCTATTCGATCGGCAAGGATTCCTCCGTCCTCCTGCATCTGGCACGCAAGGCCTTCTATCCGGGCCGCGTCCCCTTCCCGCTGCTGCATGTCAACACGGGCTGGAAGTTCGCCGAGATGATCGCCTTCCGCGACAGGATCGTGAAGGAATACGATCTCGACCTGATCGAGCACGTCAATCCGCGCGGCGCGCTGGAAAATGTCACGCCCTTCACCCACGGCTCGGCGCTCTATACCGACATCATGAAGACCGAGGCGCTGCGCCAGGCACTCGACGTCGGCAAATACGACGCGGCCTTCGGCGGCGCGCGGCGCGACGAGGAAGCCTCGCGCGCCAAGGAGCGCATCTATTCCTTCCGCACGCCGGACCATCGCTGGGACCCGCGCAACCAGCGCCCGGAGCTGTGGAACGTCTATAACGGCATGATCCGCCAGGGCGAGAGCGTGCGCGCCTTCCCGCTGTCCAACTGGACCGAGGTCGACATCTGGCGCTACATCCAGGCTGAAGACATCCCGATCGTGCCGCTCTATTTCGCGAAGAAACGGCCCTATGTGGAGCGCGACGGCATGATGGTCCTTGCCGAGGATCCGCGGCTCGAACTGCTTCCCGACGAGGTGAGGCAGGAAGGCGTCATCCGCTTCCGCACGCTCGGCTGCTTCCCGCTGACCGGGGCCATCCGCTCGAATGCCACGACGCTCGACGACATCATCGCGGAGCTGGAGACCGCCACCGTCTCCGAACGCCAGGGCCGCGCGATCGACCGCGACCAGTCCGGCTCCATGGAAAAGAAGAAACGCGAAGGGTATTTCTGAGATGACCGTTTCCGCCACCGCAACCGCCGCGTTCCTTCCCGTGGAGGAACCGGTCATCGAGCCGGCCCGCGCCATCCGCGAATCCCGCCCGCTGCGCCTCATCACCTGCGGCTCGGTCGACGACGGCAAGTCGACGCTGATCGGCCGCCTGCTGTGGGACACCAAGGCCGTCAAGGAAGACCAGGCCGCCACTCTCGAACGCGACTCCTCCGGCAGGCAGAACGATCTCGGCCTGCCGGATTTCGCCCTCCTCCTCGACGGGCTGCAGGCCGAACGCGAACAGGGTATCACCATCGATGTCGCCTATCGCTATTTCTCGACGGACCGGCGCTCCTTCATCGTCGCCGATACGCCCGGCCACGAGCAATATACCCGCAACATGGCGACCGGCGCCTCGACGGCCGATCTTGCCGTGCTTCTGGTCGATGCGCGCGCCGGCATCCTCGAGCAGACGCGGCGCCATGCCACCATCGCCGCGCTGATGGGCATCCGCCAGTTCGTTCTGGCCGTCAACAAGATCGACCTGACGAACTACGATCGCGCCCGCTTCGAGCAGATCGCGCATGATTTCAAGGCATTCGCCCTCACCCTCGGCATCAAGCAGATCGTCGCCATTCCGATGTCGGCGCTGAAGGGCGAGAATGTCGTCTATGACGGCCGCGCCGCCATGCCCTGGTATGACGGCCCGACGCTGGTCGAGACGCTGGAAAAGGCGACGACCCGCTCGAACCAGACCGTCGGCTTCCGCCTGCCGGTGCAGCGCGTTTCCCGTCCCGGCGAAAGCTTTCGCGGCTACCAGGGCACGGTGGCCGGCGGTTCGGTGAAGCCGGGCGACAGCGTCGTCGTCCTGCCTTCGGGCGTGGTGGCGAATGTCGCCAAGATCGTCACCTTCGACCTGGTGCGCAACGCAGCCGTGGCCGGTGACGCCATCACGCTCGTCCTTGACCGGCAGGTGGACGTTTCGCGCGGCGACATGATCGTCGCCATCGACAGCCAGCCGATGACCGGCCGCAGCTTCGATGCGCAGCTCGTGGCGCTCCAGCCGGAGGGCATCGAGCCGGGCAAGCGCTACTGGCTGAAGAGCGGTTCGCGCCGCCAGCGCGTCAGCATCGCGCCGGCCAGCCAGCTCGACCTCGCGACCTCCAAGTGGAGCGCGACGGAAAGGCTCGGGCTGAACGCCATCGGCAAGGTGCGCCTAACCTTCGACGAACAGGCGATCTTCGATACCTATGAGCAGAACCGCACGACCGGCGCCTTCATCCTGATCGATCCCGACACCAACAATACGGTGGCCGGCGGCATGATCACCGGCCACCGCTCGGATATCGGCGGCATCCACAAGGACGACCAGCGCGTGCTCCTGTCGCTGCCGGCCGATCTTGCCGACAAGATCATGGCGAGCGAGCTTTTCGCCAACCGTCGCCAGGATGTCGACGTGCGCCATACGAGCGCCGGGCGGGCGGCGGAAATACTGGCGGATCTCGACGAGTGATCAAGAGAGAGCCCCTCGTCCACCCGTTGGCACCTTGAGGACAAGGTGGTCCGACGAGCGGGATAAAAGGATTTCAAATGAAAAAGGGGCCGAAAGGCCCCTTTTTACTATTTCGCGTCCCGCTCAGAAGAAGAAATACCACAGCAGGAGCACGAGGAAGAGCGGAACGCCCATCAACCAAAGGATCAAAGCCCTAGCCATAAGATTTCCTTTCCCAAATCATCTCGGATGAGGAAATGCGCAAGCTTGCGGATTGTTCCATCAGCAGCCGTTGAAGGATCCAATTCACCGTTCGCGGAACGCCTTGGAGAAATAGTCGGCAAGCGGCTTGACCAGATATTCGAGCGGCGAACGCTCCGTGGTCTGGATGAAGGTTTCCACGGGCATGCCGGGCATGACATGCTTGTCGCCGAGCTTGGCCATCTCGCCGGGATCGGGCCTGATCTCCGCCTTGTAATAGGTCGCGCCGGTGCGCTGATCGGTCAGCACGTCGGCGGCGACCTTCGTCACATGGCCGAAGATTTCCGGCGTCGAGCGATGATCGAAGGCGCCGAAGCGGATATGCGCCATCTGGCCGATATGGACCTGGTCGATCTGCGTCGGCGAGATCTGGGTGGAGATGACGAGATCCTGCTCCTGCGGGATGATGTAGAGCAGCGGATCGGCCGGGCGGATGACCGAGCGCAGCGCATGGACCTGCATGCCGAGCACGATGCCGGACATGGGCGCGGTGATGTCCATGCGGCCGAGCGTCTCCAGCTTGGCGTTGCGGTTTTCCTTCAGTTCGGCGACCTTCGCCTCGATCTCGCGCAGCGCCGTCGTCGCCTCCTCGCGCACCGTGGAATGGATGTTGAGGATGGCGATCTCGATTTCGGCGACGCGGCCGGAATTTTCCGCGATATTGGCGCGGGCCTGGCTGATCGTGCCGCGGATCTCCGCCTCCTCGCGCTGCAGGGCGAGCACGCGGCTGGCATTGGTGAGCGACTGGGCGAGCAGCTTGTTCTGCGCCTCCAGCTCCTTGCCGATCAGGCCGAGCTGGGTTTCCAGCGCGGCGATGCGGCTTTCGAGACCCTCGTTCTGCTTGGCGATCTGCGCCTTCTTCTCGCGAAGCTGGGCGGCCTGCTTTTCGCGCGTCTCGGCACGGGCGGCCATCAGCCGCTTCTGGCCGGCGATGATCTCGGCGGCCTCCGGATCGGTCGTAGCGGCCTTCAGCAGCTCGGGATCGAAGGTGATCTCGGTCTTCTCGTCCTGTTCGGCCTGCAGGCGCGCGGCGGTGCCGAGCAGGCTGAAGAGCTGGCCCTCGATGACCGTCAGCTCGGAGCGATCGAACGTGTCGTCGAGGCGCATCAGCACGTCGCCCACCTTCACCGCATCGCCTTCCTTGACGCGGATCTCGCCGACGACGCCGCCCGTCAGATGCTGCACGACCTGGCGGTTGCTGGCGACCTCGATGATGCCGCCGGCGACGACCGCGCCGTTGATGCGCGTCAGCGCCGCCCAGGCGCCCACGCCGCCGAGCAGCACGAAGACCGTCGCATAGCCGGCGATGGCATAGCCGCGGCTGTTCCACTTCTTTTCCCTGGTGCCCGTTTCGCGGATCATGGCCGAACCCTTCACTTGTTGCCGCCGCCGGTGACCGTGCCGGCCACGACCTGCGCATGGTTGCGCAGGTGCGCGCGCAGCACGTCGTCACGCGGGCCGAAGGCAAGCCGCTGGCCGTTTTCCATGATGAGGATCAGCTCGCATTCCTCGATGGCCGCCGGGCGATGCGCCATGATGACCACCGACCTGCCCTCCGCCTTGAGATTGCGGATGGCAAGGTTCAGCGCCATCGAACCTTCCGCGTCGAGATTGGAGTTCGGCTCGTCGAGCACGACCAGCACCGGATCGCCATAGAGCGCGCGGGCAAGGCCGACACGCTGCTTCTGGCCGCCGGAGAGCCGGCCGCCCATGGCCGGCAGCTTCGTATCGTAGCCGTCCGGCAGGCGCAGGATCATGTCGTGCGCGCCGGCTTTGCGCGCCGCTTCCACCACCTTCACCGGATCGGGATCGAGCGCCATGCGGGCGATGTTTTCCGCGACGGTGCCCTCGAACAGCACCACGTCCTGCGGCAGGTAGCCGACATGGTCGGCAAGGCCGTCCGTGCCGTATTGCTCCAGCGCGGCGCCGTCGAGCCGCACCTTGCCGGCGGCCGGCGGCCAGATGCCGGTGAGCACGCGGGCAAGCGTCGACTTGCCCGACGCGCTCTGGCCGATGACGCCGAGCGCCTGGCCGGGCCGCAGTTCCAGAGTGAGCATGCGCAGCGTCGCGACCTGTTCGCCGGGCGGCACCACCGTCACCTGCTCGACGTCGAGGATGGCGCGCGGCTTTGGCAGCGCCGTGCGCACCGCGTCTTCCGGCACGCGGCCGAGCAGTTCGGCAAGCTGGCGCCAGCCCTGCATGGCGCGCTGGATGAGCGACCATTGGCCGATCGCGCCCTCGATGGGCGCAAGCGCGCGGCCGATGAGGATGGAGCTGGCGATCATCGCGCCGGCGGTGATCTCGTTCTGCAGCACCAGATAGGCGCCGAGCGCGAGGATCGCCGATTGCAGGAAGACGCGGAAGGTCTTCGAGCTGATGGAATAGAAACCGTTGCTGTCGGAATAGCGGATATTGGCTTCCAGCGCCTTGTCGCGCAGCAGCTGCCAGCGGCCGGCGACGGCCCGGCGCATGCCCAGCGCCCGCACCGTGTCGCTCTCCTTCTGCAGGGTCTGGGTCATCTCGTCGCTCTGGCGGCTGGCGATCATCGCCTTTTCCTGGTCGTCCTTGGTGCCGTTCTGGTTGAGCCAGGTGAGCCCGACGAGGATGAGGCCGCCGACAATGCCGAGCACGCCCATCCAGGGATGGAAGGTGAAGATGACGAAGAGGAAGAAGGGCGTCCAGGGAATGTCGAAGACGGTGAAGACGGCAGGCGAGGACAGCACCTTCTGGATCGCATCGAGATCGCGCATGCCGGTGACGGTGGAAATGCCCTGGGCATGCAGCGTGACGCGGTCGAGCACCGCATTGAAGACACGGCGGTCGAAACGGGCCTGGAAGCGGGCGCCTATGCGGGCGGCGACGCGGCTGCGGATATGGTCGAGTACGCCCATGACGAGATAGAGGCCGACGATGAGGCCGGTGAGCGCCACCAGCGTCGCCTCCGAGCGCGAGGAGAGCACCCGGTCGTAGATCTGCAGCATGAAGAGCGGCCCCGTCAGGACCAGCAGGTTCACGAAGAAACTGAAGAGGCCGATGGCGAAAAAGCCCGCCGCGCTGGATTTCAGCACGGCTCTGAGTTCATCCGCCCCGGCCTTGCCCGATGATCGCATCTCGTTGTCTCTTCAAAGATCGGCGCCGGAGCTTCGGCCTTTCCGGCCGTCATCCGAGCGGCGAAGACCACTCGACCGCCCCGCCGCCACCGGCCGGATGCGGGGGCCGCCCTTCATGCGGGCGTCCTCATGTGCGAAGGTATGTGAGCGATTCAATCGTAAATCAATAGGATTCCGGCAGGAAACGCGAAAACAAGACTTTATTTGTCATGTTTATTTCCCGTTTCGCCCGGATTTCCGGCCGTGCCGGCCCGCAATTCGAGCCGCGCGAGCACGAAGAGGACGGCAAAGCAAACGGCCGTCGCGACGAAGGCGACGAACCAGTAGCCGAGGCCGACGGCCAGCCCGACCGCGCCGGCAAGCCACATGCCGGCGCCCGTCGTCAGGCCCTTCACTTCGCCGCGCGACAACACGATCATCCCGGCGGCAAGGAACGCCACGCCTGCCGTGACCGCCTCGATGACGCGCAACGGATCGATCCGCACCTGCTCGTCGGAAAAGCGGCCCATATGCACGCTTTCGATGGAGAGGATGGCGAAGATGGAGGCCGAGAGCGAAACGAGGATATGGGTGCGAAGCCCTGCCGAATGCGCCTGGTATTCCCGCTCGGCCCCGATGACCGCGCCAAGAAGGATCGCCCCCGCCATGCGGGCAAGGGCAACGGGATAGGGCACCTCGGTGGGTGCGAGCATGTCGGCGATGATCTCTTCCATGGCCCGCCAAACGCAGAAGCCGCATCCCGGTTCCGCCCGCACGCCGCCCCCGGGAGAAATTTTCCCCGGCGTTGCGGTACTTTCCCCAACGGCGCGATTTTTTTGATATTTTGCGCTTGTCGAAACGAAAAGCCTGTTCTATAGAGGCGCCGCTGGTCACGGAGTGTAGCGCAGTCTGGTAGCGCACCACGTTCGGGACGTGGGGGTCGAGTGTTCGAATCACTCCACTCCGACCAGCCGAAAAGCCCGGGAAACCGGGCTTTTTTCATTTCCATCGGACTTCTAGACAAAAGCCGAGGAAGACGGCCGTATGCGGTGGATCATCTTGCCGGTCGGCGGATCGCAACATGGCGGGTTTGCGGTCCTAAGTCGTTTGAAACGGCGGCGGCTCCCGTTCCACGCGTCGGCGCGAACCAGCCCTAGACGGCGGTCTGGGCGTATCTGTTCAGCCATCGACAGAACTGCCGGAACGGCTCCTTGTCCAAGGTGCCCTTCGGAGCCAGCAGGGAGAATTTCTGGTGACCGGACGCGAATTCCGGGCGTGCCGTGACGAGGCGGCGGGACGCCAGGAGATCGTCGATGATCGGATGCCAGCCGAGCGCGACCCCTCTTCCGGCCATGGCGGCTTCCAGAACCAGGGCATAGTCGGTGAAGCGGACCTCGCTCTCTCCCACGGGAATGTCGAGCCCCTGCGATGCGAACCATCCGGACCAGCGCATTCGCGGGCGGACACGTTCCTCGTAATGGATCAGCGGCGCCCGGTGCAGCGCCTCCAGCGTGTCGAAGGGGCCGTGCAGCTCTAAAAATTCGGGGCTGCATACGGCGACGATCTTTTCCGGCCACAGAATCTGCTGGTCGTAGTCCGGGTAGGCGCCCGAGCCGAACACGATGTTGAGATCGATCCCCTCCGCATAGAGATCGACATCCCGGTCGACCGTCTGGATCCACAGGCGCAACTGCGGGATCTCCGCGATGATATCCGGGATCCGCGGAAGCAGCCAATGGCGCGCCATGGAGGTGGAGACGGCGATCAGCAGCGCATTCTTCTGCGGCTTCGGACTATAGGAAACCGCGGTGATCGCCGCCTCCGTGAGCAGGATGCACTGCTCGGCGCATCGCAGCATCTGTTCGCCGGCCGGCGTCAGGCTCAGGCTCTGGCGACCGCGGACAAACAGCTTCGTTCCCAGCAGGTCCTCCATCTTGCGGACCGCATGGCTGATTGCGGACTGGGTGAGATTGAGCTCTTCCGCCGCGCGCGAGAAACCGCCGAGGCGCGCGGCGGCCTCCAGTATCACGAAGTTCGACAGCATCGAACGGGTAAGGCCATTTGGAATCGGTCGCGCCACGGTCGCCCTCCTGGAGCGTCCGAGGATCAGGCATGAATCTGATTCATGCAAGCACGAAAATTTGGCGCTTGGCTGGCGGGGACCCGGACGCCATTATCCCGTCAACAAAGAGGAGGACATAATGGCAAGCAGGCTCAAGACCCTGATGATGGCATGCGCGGCAGCGTCGATCGCTCCGATCGGCGCGGTCCATGCGCAACCCACGCTGACGATCGCGATCCCCGGCGCCAACTGGGGAGAGGCATTCGAGACGTGCGTGGCGAAGCCGATTGCCACGCAGGCCGGTTTTTCCTACCGGGTGGAGCTCGGCAATTCGACGACATCCTTCTCCAAGCTGCAACAACAGCGCGATAATCCGGTAATCGACGTCGCCTGGATGGATGGCGGCATCAGCGAACTGGCCGAGGCCGCCGGCGTCGTCGAGGTGCTGGATCCTGCCCGCGTGCCCAATCTGGCGAACCTGCTGCCGCAGGCCGTCGCCAAGAAGAACGGGCAGCATTTCGCGGCGAGTGTCGGCTTCTATTCGCTTGGCATCGTCTATAACAGCGAGGTCGTCACGACCACGCCCACGTCATGGAACGACCTCTGGTCGAGCGACTACGAGGACGAGGTCATCATTCCGGCGCCGGCCAATGCGGCCGGAATTCCATTCATCCTGTTTCTCGACAAGATCTGGAACGGACAGAGCGATCTTGCAGCCACCTTCGCAAAGCTGAAGGAACTGAAGGCCTCGATGTATTTCGACACCTCGGGCACGGCGAGCAACGCCTTCCAGAGCGGCGAGGCCGTCATCGGCGCGAATTTCAACGTCTCGGCCTGGGAACTTGCCGACAAGGGACTGCCCGTGGCCTTCGTCGCGCCCAAGGAAGGCTTCTGGGCCAATGACGGCCGCATCCATCTGGTGAAGGGCTCGAAGAACCGGGAGCTTGCGGAAAAGCTGATCAACTATGCGCTGACGCCGGAAGCATCGACCTGCCTTGCGGACAAGCTCTATCTCGGCCCGGCGATCGCCGGCGTGACGGTATCGCCGGAGACCGCCAGGAAAATGCCGTGGGGCGCCGAGGGCTCCATCGAGAGCCTGGTGCAGATCGACTGGGAATTCATCAATGCCCAGCGCGCCTCCATCGTGGAAATCTGGAACCGCGAGATCGCCCGCTAGGGCCACCCTTCCGGCCGGCGGGCTCGCCGGCCCTCCACCTGCCATTGCTGTTTTCAGGAGCTGACGTTGATCCAACATCAGGACGTCTTTGATGTGATTTATACCCATACCGATGGAGACCCGCTCTGCATCGTGCATTCGGGCATCCCCTACCCTGCCGGATCGTCGATCCTTGAGAAGAGAAAGTTCCTGGAAGACAATTACGACTGGCTTCGCTGCGCGCTGATGCGCGAACCGCGCGGCCACAAGGACATGTTCGGCGTTTTCCTGACGCCGCCGTCGAGCCGCGAATTCGACGCCGGCCTGATCTATGTCGACGGAACGCAATATTCGCATATGTGCGGTCACGGCACCATCGCCATCGCGATGGCGATGGTGGCGCTCGGCATGGTCCGGCGCGGCCCGGGCGAGACGACCGAAATCCGCTTCGAGACGACGGCCGGCCTCGTCGTGGCGGAGGTCGGTCACAACGATGCGGGAGCCCTTTGGACGCGCTTCGAGAACGTGCCAGCCTTCGTCGCCGCGCAGGACGTCGCCCTGGAGCTTCCGGACGTCGGCCCGCTGAAGGCGGACATCGTGTGGGGCGGCAACTTCTTCGGGCTGATCGACATCACCGGCACGTCGCTGCGGATCGCTCCGGAAAACGGCGGTCTCCTGTCGCGCCTCGGCGTTCTGGCGCGCGAGCAGCTGCGCGCCAAGATCACGCCGAAACATCCGACACAACCGCATATCGACAACTTCAACTTCGTCACCTTCTGGCACGAGCCGGACAACGCGCAGGCGAAGTACAAGAATGTCCACGTCTGGAGCGCCGGCCAGATCTCCCGTTCGGCCGGCGGCACCGGAACCAGTGCCATGATGGCGATGTACGAGGCGCGCGGCGAACTGAAGCTCCACGAGCCCATGCTGTCGGAGGGCCTGCTCGGCCAGGGCGTTTTCGAAGGCCGTCTCATCGGCGAGGTCGACCTCAACGGTGTGCGCGCCGTCCGTCCTACGGTAAAGGGTACTGCGAGCATTCTGGGAACCGCCCGGTGGATCATTGACCGCAATGATCCTGTCGGAGCAGGTTTCCTGGTCGCCTAGCACTCGTATTTCAGGAAAGCAGCCGGTCTCATGAGCATTCTGAAAATCAGGGAGGTATCGAAGAACTTCGGCAGCTACGCGGCCTTGCGCAACGTGTCGCTGGACGTGAATGCGGGGGAATTCGTGTCGCTGCTCGGGCCGAGCGGGTGCGGCAAGACCACGCTGCTTCGCATGGTCGCCGGCTTTCTTCAGTCCGATTCGGGCGAAATCCGCATCGACGGCAGGAACGTTGCCGGGCTTGCGCCGAACAAGCGGCCGCTCAATACGGTCTTCCAGAACTATGCCCTGTTCCCGCACATGACGTTCAGCGAAAATGTCGCCTATGGTCCTCTGCGGGCCGGCGCGACACGGAAGGAGGCCCGCCGGCGCGCCGGCGAAGCCCTCGACATGGTGGGGCTCGGCGCATTTGGCGATCGCTATCCGCGGCAAGCCTCCGGCGGCCAGCAGCAGCGCGCCGCGCTGGCGCGCGCCATCGTCAATCGGCCCAAGCTGCTCCTGCTGGACGAACCGCTGAGCGCCCTCGACCTGCAATTGCGCCGGCGCATGCAGATCGAGCTGAAGCAATTGCAGGAAAAGCTCGGCATCGCCTTCATCTTCGTCACCCACGACCAGGAGGAGGCCATGGCCATGTCCGACCGGATCGTCGTCATGAATGCCGGCGCCATCGAGCAGGTCGGCGATGCGAATGCCATCTATCGCGCCCCGCGGACCCGCTTCGTGGCCGATTTCGTCGGCGATGCCAACGTCTTCGCCGTATCGGCGGTTGATTCCTGGGATTTGCGCGTCGCAAACGAGGACGGCACGGCCGGAAGAGGCCCCCTTGCCGTCGTGCGGCCCGAACATATCCGGCTCCTCGACGGGGCCGCCGGGGTGCCGGACGATGTCGTGTTTTGCGGGATCGTGGAAACCGTCACCGGCATCAACGGCGTGACGACCATCCATGTCCGCGTTGGCGACGGCGTGGTCATGGCGCGCACGCTCGGCATGGAGGCTCCCGTCGCGTCCGGCCATACGGTTCGCCTTGCCGTATCGCGGCCATCCGTTCATTTCATCGAAGCGTGACGCCATGCGATCCGGAAAACTCGCCGTCGTCGGATTGATCGCGCTTCCCGCGGCGTTCTTCACCGCCTTCTTCCTCGTCCCGCTTCTCGTGGTGTTCATCGCCAGCGCGACAAGCGGGGATGGCAGCCTGTCCTTTGCGCATTATTCGCGCATCCTCTTCGATTCCTATCATTGGTCCATTCTCGCCGTGACCTTTCGGCTCGGCCTCTACACGACGCTGATCTGTCTGCTTCTCGCCTATCCGCTCGCCTGGTATCTCGTGCGGGTGGTGCGCTGGCGCAGATGGCGGCGCGTCTGCATCATCCTGATCATCCTGCCGCTTTTCACCAGCAACATCGTTCGCTCCTTCGGGTGGATGATCCTTCTCGGGCGCCGCGGCCTGATCAACGAGTGGCTGCTCGGCCTCGGCCTCGTGGAAAGGCCCGTTCGCTTCATCGGCACCGAGACCGGCGTGCTCATCGGCCTCGTCTACGTGCTTCTGCCCTTCATCGTGCTGACGGTCGGCAATGCCCTTGCCAAGGTGGATCCGTCCTACGAGCAGGCATCGGCGGACCTCGGCGCCGGACGCCTTGCGACGTTCTGGCATGTGACGCTGCCGCTCAGCATACCGGGGGCAGTCTCCGGTGCGATCCTCGTCTTCGCGCTCACGGTGAGCGCCTATGTCACGCCGGCCCTGCTTTCGGGCGGACAGATCACCGTTCTGCCGATGCTGATCTTCCAGCAATACAGCAGCGTCTTCGATTTCCATTATGGCGGAGCGCTGGCCATCACCCTGCTCGCCTTCACCCTGGCGATGATCGGCCTTGCGTCGCTGGTCGGCCGGTTGGGAGAGAAGTAGCCATGACCACATGGATCATTCGCACCCTTGCCCTGCTGACCCTCGCCTACCTGGCCTTTCCACTGGTGGTGATCATCGGCGCGTCGCTGACGACGACCAGCTTCCTCACCTTCCCGCCGAAGGGCTTTACCTTCGACTGGTACGAGGTGGTCCTGACCAACCCGACCTATGTGTCCGCCTTCGTGACGAGTGCCTGGCTTGCCCTGTGGGCGACGCTCATCGCCATTGCGCTTGCCATCCCGGCGGCGCTGGCGATCGCCCGCTACAGCTTTCCCGGCCGCACGCTGCTGTCCTCGCTGCTCCTGTCGCCGCTGGTGCTGCCGCATCTCGTGCTGGGGGCGGCCCTGCTGCAGTTCGGCAGCATGATGGGGCTGACGCGGACCTTCGCCGCGCTGCTCGTCGGCCATGTCGTCATCGTGACGCCCTATGTGCTGCGCACGGTGCTGCCGCTTTTGTCGGACAGCCAGAAGGTCCTGGAGGACGCCTCGCGCGATCTCGGCGCCAATGCCCTGGCGACGTTCTGGTATGTGACGCTTCCGCAGATCCGCAGTGGCGTATTGTCGGGGGCGATCCTTGCCTTCATCACCTCCTTCATCAATGTCGAACTGTCGATCTTCAACACGACCGCCGAACTCAACACGATACCGGTGCTCCTCTTCTCCTATGTGGAATATTCGATCGACCCGTCGATCGCCGCCGTCTCGGCCGCCACGATCATCGCCGCCATCATCGCCATCGTCGTCGCCGACCTGCTGATCGGCCTGAAATTCTTCAACGACTGACCGGACCGCGACGACGCCCGCAGATCACGCCCCGGCCCGCAAGGGACCGGCCGGTTCCGCTTGAATCCCATTGCGGCAAACCACGAAACTTGCATGTTCATCGAAATTGTTGATATGGATGGGACTCATGATTGGGGACCGGATGACAAGCAAAATATTGGTAATCGATCCAGTGGAGCGGCAAGACCTGATAAAAGGCCTCGCCAGCGACGTGCGCATAAACATCCTCAAGCTTCTGCGTCTATCCGGGCCGAAGAACATCAACCAGATTGCCGAACATCTGGGCCTGCCCCAGTCGACGGTGTCGATCAATGTCAAGACCCTCGAGGATTGCGGCTTGATCTATACTGAAAGCCAGAGGGCACGGAAGGGCAGCCAGAAGGTGTGCCATTCCGCGGTCCAGGAAATACTTATTTCCTTTGCCGAACCCATGGTGGATCGCCTCGACAATGTCATCGAGGTCTCCATGCCGCTGGGGCTATACACGCAATTCGACGTGACGGCACCATGCGGCCTGTGCACCGAGGAGGGCGTCATCGGCCTTCTGGACGTGCCGGATACCTTTCTTGACCCCGACCGCATGAGAGCCGGGCTGCTCTGGTTCACCCGCGGCTATGTCGAATATCAGTTTCCCAACAACACGCTTCTCAAGAAAACCAAGCCGAAGGCCCTGGAATTCTCGATGGAACTCAGCTCCGAGGTGCCCGGAACGGCGGCGGACTGGCCTTCCGATATTTTTCTCCAGGTCAACGGCATCGAGATCGGGACATGGACATCGCCGGGCGATTTCGGCGACAAGCGCGGCGTGTTCACCCCGGACTGGTGGAAGCTGAAGGGATCCCAATACGGCAAGCTCAAGAACTGGCGCATCAGCGATCAGGGAAGCTTCGTCGACGGCGTCCGCATCTCTGGCGTCACCCTCGACGATCTGGGTCTTGAGAACCACCGCTCCATTCGCATGAGAATAGGCGTCAAGGACGACGCGCATCATCCAGGCGGGATCAACATATTCGGTCGCGGCTTCGGGAACTACGCCCAGGACATCGTATTGCGCATGCAGATCTAGCGGCGCGCTCTCGCCAATACTGCGCACGGACTTTCCCCTCTGCGTTCAAAAGCCGACAATCGCTTGATTTTCGACCGTTCCACTCCCTTCGATCACGGCGCATCTTTCTCAATACCCGGGCGACTGCTTGCCTGCTCCGTCTATTGACACCAATCAGAACCCATTAATAATCACGTTATGTGATTTAAATCGTCCGACACGAGCAGAAACCAGGCCGACGCCCGTTCGGTTGCGGTTTCGAGCGCCGGAGTGGCACGACACGACCCAAAATTCCGCATTCATTTGATGCCACGGTCCGCAAGCCCCTGCTTGACAAGCATATCGAGGCTTGAGATACATATTACGAAATAAGATGTTTATCAAAATTTATGAATTGAATGGAGAGGGAAATGCGGGTCTCCGCCACGGTTCATCGGGATTTCAGGATCGCCACCATCGATGACCGAATCTACTCGGCGTTCATCGAGCATCTCGGACGCGCCATCTACTCCGGCATCTACGAGCCGGGCCACGCCGAGGCGGACGATCTCGGGTTCCGCAAGGACGTTCTTGCGCTGGTCCGCGATCTCAAGGTTCCGGCGATCCGCTATCCCGGCGGCAATTTCGTCTCGGCCTATGACTGGAAGGACGGCATAGGCCCGCGGGAAAGCCGGCCCACACGCCTGGACCTTGCCTGGCGGACAAAGGAAAGCAACCAGATCGGCATCAACGAATTTGCCCAATGGTGCGAGCGGGCAGGCATAGAGATGATGCTTGCGGTCAATCTCGGCACGGGCACGCTGCAGGAGGCGCGCGAGTTCATCGAATATGCCAACCATCCGGGCGGCACGGCCTGGTCCGATCTGCGCCGTTCGCACGGCGTGGAAAAGCCGCACGGCGTGAAGATGTGGTGCCTTGGCAACGAGATGGACGGGCCGTGGCAGATCGGGCATCGAACCGCCCATGACTACGGACGGATCGCCGACGAGACGGCCAAGGCGCTGAAGGGCTTCGATCCGACGATCGAAACCATCGCCTGCGGATCCTCGAACGACGAGATGGCGACCTATCCGGACTGGGAACGCATCGTCCTCGAAGAATGCTATGAGAATGTGGACTACGTCTCGCTTCACAAATATTTCGGCAACAGAAGCGGCAACACGCTCAACTTCCTTGCCAAAGCCGATGTCATGGGGCGCTACATCAAGACGGTCGGCGGCATCATCGACTTCGTGAAAGCCAAGAAGAAGGCCAAGAACGACGTCTTCATCTGCTTCGACGAATGGAACGTCTGGTATCACAAGAGATATCAGGAGAAGGACCAGCTCAAGACCTGGGACTGGCCGGAAGCGCCGTCCCTTCTGGAAGAAGACTACAACTTCGAGGACGCCCTTCTCGTCGCCGCCCTGATCAACGAATTCATCCGGAATTCGGACAGGGTCAAGATCGCCTGCATCGCCCAGCTCGTGAATGTGATCGCGCCGATCCGCGCGGAGCGGAACGGGCCGGCCTGGCGGCAGACGATCTACTGGCCCTATCTGATGGCGAGCCTGCATGGGCGGGGAGAGGCTCTGAACGTGCATCTCGACAGCCCGACTTACGATACGTGGGTGGCGGACGACGTCTCCTATGTCGATGTCTCCGTCACGCGGGATCGCGAAAACGGCTCGCTCACCGCCTTCATCCTCAACAGGCACCTGACGGAGACCGCGGAGTTCTCGATGGACATCTGCGGCCTGGAAGGCACGCGCGTGCTCATGCACAAGGTCATGGAAGGTCATGATCTTCGCGCGACGAATTCCGCCGAGGCGCCGGACAGGATCGCACCGGTGGACGGCGTCGGCGCCGTGCTCGACGAGGGCGCGCTGAAGGTCAAGCTGGGGCCGCTATCCTATCACACGATAAAATTGGCAGTGCAGTGATGAAAGACCGGGCGCGACGGTTCCCGGAGGAAGAGGACCGTCGCGCCGCGATACTCTAAAGGGAGGTGTGAATGAGAATCTATTCCAAACTAATCGGCGGTGCCGTGGCGACGCTTCTTGCCACCACCGTTGCGACGGCGGCTCTGGCGCAGGACGCGATCCGCATCATCGGGCATCGATCCCCCTCGGTGGAATATTACAGCGGCATGATGCAGAAGGCGCTGCCCGAGGGACGGGTCAGCGTTGAACTGATGCCGATCGACAAGGAGATGGAGCTTGCCTCGATCACCATGTCCTCGAAATCCAACGCGATCGACGTCATGTACCTGACCGACAGTTCGCTCAAGCGCTTTGCCGCCAATGGCTGGCTTGCGCCGCTGGACGATCTTTGGGAAAAATACAAGGACGAGTACAAGCTCGACGATTTCCCGCCCGCCGTCATCGATGCGGTCAGCTACGACGGCCACATCTATGCCATGCCCATCCTGACCAACACGGAGCTCTTCTACTATCGGAAGGACCTGTTCGACGAGGCCGGGATAGCGCCGCCCAAAACCATGGACGAATATCTCGCCGCCGCCGAGAAGCTTCATTCGGCCCGGATGGCCGGCACCATCATGTCGCTCAAGCCGGTCGATGCCGCGCTGAACGAGACGCACTGGTATCTGAATGCGCTTGGCGACGGCTGGTTCGACAAGGACTGGCGCCCCATCTTCAATGACGAAGCGGGCGTTGCGGCGATCACCCGCCTCAAGGAGATGTCGGCATATGCGCCGCGGGGCTTCACCTCGCACGCCAACGACGAATCCACGATCAACCTGCAGCAGGGCTTGGCTGCGATGGGCCTGCAATGGTTCACCCGCGCGGCATCCATGGACGACCCGCAGAAGTCCCGCGTCGTCGGCAAGATCGATTGGGTCGCGCCGCCCGGCGGCGGTGCCCGCCTTGCCAATGACGGGTTCGCCATTTCCGCCTTCTCCTCGGGGGACCGGGAAGAAATGTTCAAGATGCTGGCAACGGCCGCTTCCGTCGAGAGCATGACGAGGGGCGCCGAATATTCCATGCCGCCGCGCCTTTCGGTCCTGGCGAACAAGGAACTTGCCGAGAAGTACCGCTGGTATCCGGCAGCGCGGGCGTCGCTTGAAAACGGCAAGGCCTTCCCGTCCATGCCCGATTTCAACGATGTCGCGGAAATCGTGACGCGGCATATCCTGCGTGCCGTCACCGGCGAAGCCGAAGTCAAGGCCGCGCTCGATCAGGCGGCCAAGGAGACCGAGGACCTCCTGGCCTCACGCGGCTATTACAAGAATTGATGCGACAGGAAGACCCGTCGGCCGATCGCCGACGGGTCCTTCAAGGCATCCGCAAGAATTGGAGTAAACTGCTATGGTCCGTTGGCAACGCGGCTTGTGGCTGTTCTGCCTTCCCAGCTTCGGGCTTTTGGCGATCGTCCTGCTATGGCCGCTGACATACGCCATCTATCTGAGTTTCTTCAACTATTACCTGGGCTCGGACGTCCGTCAGTTCGTCGGCCTTGGAAACTACACGGCCCTTCTTGCCGATGAACGGCTGTGGAGCTCCATCCGGACGACGCTCGTCATCGCCTTCGGCTCGGTGGCGGTCGAGTTTGCCGTCGGATTTGCGCTCGCCCTCGGCCTCTATCGCATCCGCGTCGGTTCGCAGGTCATTTCGACGCTGCTGTTCCTGCCCCACATCGTCACGCCGGTGGTCGCGACACTGTTTCTGAAATGGATACTCGCGTCCAATTGGGGCCTTGTGGACGCCACGCTGCTGAGCGTCGGCATCGAACCGCCCGACTGGCTCGGCAATCCGATCTGGGCCAAGATCAGCGTGATCCTGGCGGATGCCTGGATATTCACCCCGCTGGTCATGATGGTGTTGTATGCGGCGCTGCAGGGCCTCGACAATTCGCTCGTCGAGGCAGCACAGATCGATGGCGCGAGCAATTCGCGCATTCTCCGGCATGTGATCGTGCCGGCGCTCATTCCAGCCATCATATTCACCATCTCGGTCCGGCTGATGGACGTGTTCCGCTTCTTCGACACGATCTATGTCCTGACCGGCGGCGGCCCCGGCACGGCGACCGAAACGATAACCATGTACACCTACCAACTCGGTTTCCGGATGCTCGAGGTGGGCAAGGCCTCCGCGCTGGGGGTCATCACCCTCATCATCGTCGCGGCCCTGCTTTTGTCGATCAACCGCATCCTCAACCGGATCTATCGGAAGGGAGACCAATGAGCACGCACGCCCACGGCCGTCGCCGCAACGAGCGCCTTGTGTTCCTTGCGCTCTGCGTCTTCACCTTCGTCAATCTGGTCCCGCTGCTATGGGCCGTTCTGACGTCGTTCAAATATCCGGCGGACGCGTTCACGATCCCGCCGACCATCTTCTTCGAACCGACGCTCGAATATCACCGGCAGGTCTGGTTCGAGAACGATTTCTTCCGCTATCTGATCAACAGCCTGATCGTATCGGCGGGCACCGTGTTGATTTCGGTCCCGTGCGCCAGCCTTGCGGCCTATGCGCTCTCGCGCATTCCCCGGCGCAATGCGGGCCCCATCCTCAACGTGCTCTTCACCATCCGGATGTTCCCGCACATGCTGCTGGCGATCCCATTCTTCGTGATGGGCACGTTCCTCAGCCTCATCGATACCTATCCGATCCTCATCCTGGCGCTGGTGGCGATCAACCAGCCGTTCACGATCTGGCTGATGTACGGCTTCTTCCTCGATATTCCCCGGGATCTCGACGAGGCCGCGGCAATCGACGGCTGCAACGCCTGGCAGGCGTTCCGCATCGTCATCCTGCCTCTCGCCCGGCCGGGGATGACCGTTGCCGCCCTGTTCAGCCTCCTGATGTCCTACAACGAGTTTCTCTTCGCGCTCGTCCTGACGGGGGTCAAAACCAAGACGCTGCCGGTCGCCATCGCCTCGTTCGGCGGCGAGGATATCTCGCTCTGGTCGGTTTCGGCGGCAGGCGCGGTCGGCATCATGCTTCCCATCGTCATCATCATGCTGCTGTTGCAGCGAAATCTGGTCCGCGGGCTGACGGCTGGCGCCGTCAAGGGATGAACATGTCAGCCCCGAAAGCAGTGGAGTGAGGAAAAATGGCTCCTTTGTCGATTAAGCAAGCCACCAAGTCATACGGCGCCTTGACCGTGCTGCACGGGGTCGATGTCGATATAGCCGACGGCGAGTTCGTCGTCCTCGTCGGCCCGTCCGGTTGCGGGAAATCCACCCTGCTGCGTTTGATCGCCGG
>Ga0182742_1002096_pt1 | contig 23033 bp, 20 predicted proteins | sample eDN5th37CBELigMG_FD_128880 | JGI IMG/M metagenome (GOLD analysis project Ga0182742, IMG submission 128880) | Enriched Miracle-Growth compost microbial communities from Emeryville, California, USA - eDNA 5th pass 37_C BE-Lig MG (version 2)... ... | reverse complement strand
CGGAGCCGCGTCTCCGCCCGGCTGCGGCGACGCGGGCGCCGCCGCAGCGCGGAGAGGCTCAGGCCTGCTTGGCGGCCCGGAACCCGGCGTCGAGGTCGGCCAGGATGTCGTCGAGCGACTCGATGCCCACCGAGAGCCGCACCAGCTCGGGGCGCACGCCCGTGGAGAGCTGCTCCTCCGGGGTGAGCTGGCTGTGGGTGGTGGAGGCCGGGTGGATGGCCAGGGAGCGCACGTCGCCGATGTTGGCCAGGTGGCTGTGCAGCTCGAGCGCCTCGATGAAGGCCTTGCCCGCCGGCACGCCGCCGCGGATGCCGAACGACACGATCGAGCCGGCGCCCTTCGGCGTGTACTTCTGGGCGGCCTGGTACCAGGGACTGGACGGCAGGCCGGCGTAGTCGACCCACTCCACCTCGTCGCGCCCGGCCAGGTGCTCGGCCACCGCCTGGGCGTTGGCCACGTGGCGCTCCATGCGCAGCGACAGGGTCTCGAGCCCCTGCAGCAGCAGGAAGGCGTTGAACGGCGAGATGGCCGGGCCCATGTCGCGCAGGCCCTGGATGCGGGCCTTGATGGCGAAGGCGCCTGGGCCGAGCGCCTCCCAGATCTTCAGGCCGTGGTAGCTGGGATCCGGCTCGGTGAAGCCGGGGTGCCGGCCGCTGGCGCCGAAGTCGAAGTTGCCGCCGTCGACGATCACGCCCCCGATCGACGTGCCGTGGCCGCCGATGAACTTGGTGGCGGAGTGGACGACGATCGCCGCGCCCCACTCGATCGGCCGGCACAGGTAGGGCGTGGGCACCGTGTTGTCCACGATGAGGGGGATGCCGTGCTCGCGGCCCAGGGCAGACACGCCCTCGATGTCGAGCACGTCGTTCTTGGGGTTGCCGATCGTCTCGGCGAAGAAGGCCCGGGTGTTGGGCCGGATGGCCGCCCGCCAGGCGCCGAGGTCGTCGGGGTCGACGAAGTCGACCTCGATCCCCAACTTGGGCAGCGTGTAGTGCAGGAGGTTGTAGGTGCCGCCGTAGAGCGACGACGAGCTGACCAGGTGGTCGCCGGCCTGGGCCAGGGTGAGGAACGTCAGCGTCTCGGCCGCCTGCCCGCTCGAGGTGGCCAGACCGGCCACCCCGCCCTCGAGCGCCGCCACCCTGGCCTCGAACACGGCCTGGGTGGGGTTCATGATGCGGGTGTAGATGTTCCCCGGCTCGGCCAGCGCGAACAGGTCGGCGGCGTGCTGGGTGTCGCGGAAGACGAAGCTGGTCGTCTGGTAGATCGGCACCGCCCGGGCGCCGGTCGTCGGATCGGCCTCGGCGCCGGCGTGCACTTGGCGCGTCTCGAAGCCCCAGTCCTTGCCCTGCTCAGCCACCGGACACGTCCTCCACGCGAGCCTTGCCGGCCGAGATCCACGGCATCATCGAACGCAGCTGGGCGCCGACCGCCTCGATCGGGTGCTGGCGGCCGGCTTCGCGCAGGGCGTTGAACCGGGCCCGCCCCGATCGGGACTCGGCCACCCACTCCTCGGCGAAGGCGCCGGAGCGGATCTCGTCGAGGATCTTCTTCATCTCCGCCCGCACCGCGTCGTTGACCACGCGGGGGCCGCGGGTGAGGTCGCCGTACTCGGCGGTGTCGGAGATCGAGTACCGCATGCCGGCGATGCCCTGCTCGTACATGAGGTCGACGATCAGCTTCACCTCGTGGAGGCACTCGAAGTAGGCCATCTCGGGCTGGTAGCCCGCGTCCACGAGGGTCTCGAAGCCGGCCTGCACCAGCGAGGTGAGCCCGCCGCACAGCACCACCTGCTCGCCGAAGAGGTCGGTCTCGCACTCCTCGGTGAAGGTGGTCTCGATGACGCCGGCGCGGGTGCCGCCGATGGCGTCGGCGTAGGAGAGGGCGAGGTCGCGGGCCTTGCCCGAGGCGTCCTGCTCCACGGCGATGAGCGCCGGCACGCCGCCGCCCTCGACGTAGGTGCGCCGCACCAGGTGGCCGGGCCCCTTCGGGGCCACCATGGCCACGTCGATGCCCTCGGCCGGCTTGATCAGCCCGAAGCGGATGTTGAAGCCGTGGGCGAAGAAGAGGGCGTCGCCCCGCTGCAGGTTGGGCGCGATGTCGCGCTCGTAGACGGCCTGCTGCTCGGTGTCGGGCAGGAGGATCATGATCACGTCAGCCTCGGCGGCGGCGGTGGCCATGGGCACCACCCGGAGGCCGGCGGCCTCCGCCTTGGCGATCGACGACGAGCCCTCCCGCAGGCCGACCCGCACGTCGATGCCCGAGTCGCGCAGGTTGAGCGCGTGGGCGTGTCCCTGGGAGCCGTAGCCGACGACGGCCACGCGGCGGCCGGCGATGATCGCCCGGTCGGCGTCCTTCTCGTAGTACACGGTGGCTGCCATCAGCTGGCCCTTTCCTTCACGGCGCGGAGGCCGGAAGCCTCGCGCTCCAACTTCGGCAGCGCCACCCGTCCGGTGCGCTGCAGCTCGACGATCCCATAGGCCCGCAGCAGGTCCTCGAAGTCGTCGAGCTTCTGGGGGTTGCCCTCCAGCGACACGATGAGGCAGTCGATGCCGACGGAGAGGATCTTGGCGTCGAAGATCTGGACGAGGTCGACCACCTGGCCGCGCACCGACGCGTCGGCTGCGACGGTGCACAGCAGCAGCTCGCGCTCCACCGACGTGCGGGGGTCGAGCTCGGTGATCTCGACCACGTGGACCAGCTTGTCGAGCTGCTTGGTGACCTGCTCGAGCGGCGACGACTCCACGTCGACCACGAGGGTGATCCGGCTGAAGCGGGGGTCGTCGGTGGGCGCCACCGCGAGGGAGAAGATGTTGAACCCGCGCCGGGCGATGAGCGAGGCCACCCGGGCGAGCACGCCCGAGCGGTTCTCGACCAGCACCGACAGGACGTGGTGGGGCGGGCGCCCCGGCTCGGTGCGGTCCATCACAGCCCCCGGCGGTCCTGGCCGGGCGCCAGGACGAGGTCGTCGTTGGAGGCGCCCGCGGGCACCATCGGGAACACCTTCTCCGAGGAGTCGGTGCGGAACTCGACCACCACCGGCCGGTCGTCGATCTCGTTGGCCTTCTCGATGGCGGGCTGCACCTCCTCCGGCGACTCGACGCGGATGCCGATGCAGCCCATGGCCTCGGCCCACTTCACGTAGTCGGGCAGGTCGGGCGACAGGTACACCTCGCTGTAGCGCTCCTCGTAGAACATCTCCTGCCACTGGCGGACCATGCCCAGGTAGGCGTTGTTGAGGATGGCCACCTTCACCGGGATGCGCTCGGTGGCCGCGGTGACGAGCTCCTGCGCCGTCATCTGGAAGCAGCCGTCGCCGTCGACGGCCCAGACCGTGCGGTCGGGCCGGCCCACCTTGGCGCCGATGGCCGCCGGCACGGAGAAGCCCATGGTGCCGAGGCCGCCCGAGTTCACCCAGCTGTAGGGCTCGTCGAAGCGCCAGTACTGGCTGGCCCACATCTGGTGCTGGCCCACGCCCGAGGTGAGGATCGTGCCCTCGGGGGCGAGGTCTCGCAGCATCTCCAGGCAGAACTGCGGCTTCAGCGGCGAGCCGTCCTGCGAGGGCTCGTAGGTGAGCGGGAAGGTCTCCCGCCAACCGCTGATGCGGCTCTTCCAGGCGGCGCGGTCGGGGAAGGAGGCGCCCTGGCCCAGCTGGGCCCGCAGCTCGCGGATGATGTCCTCGATCACCACCCGGCAGTCGCCCACCAGCGGCACGTCGGGCCGGCGGACCTTGCCCTGCTCGGCCGGGTCGATGTCGACGTGGATGACCTTGGCCTCGGGGGCGAAGCTGTCGACCTTGCCGGTGATGCGGTCGTCGAATCGGGCGCCGAGCGTGATCAGCAGGTCGCTGCGCTGCAGCGCGGCGACGGCTGTCGCGTTGCCGTGCATGCCGGGCATGCCGAGGCACAGCGGGTGGCTGTCGGGGAAGGCGCCGCGGGCCATGAGCGTGGTGACGACGTGCACGTCGCACAGCTCGGCCAGCTCCTTCAGCGCCTCGGCCGCCCGGGCCTTGAGGATGCCGCCGCCGGCGTAGATCACGGGCTGGCGGGCCTCGAGGATGAGCTTGGCCGCCTCACGCACCAGGCGGGGGTCGGCCTTGGTCACCGGGCGGTACCCGGGGAGGTCGACCGAGTCGGGCCACCACCAGTCCATGGTGTTCTGCAGCACGTCCTTCGGCACGTCGACGAGCACGGGCCCGGGACGGCCGGTCGTGGCGATGTGGAAGGCCTCCCGGATCACCCGGGGCAGGTCCTGGGCGTCCATCACCAGCTCGTTGTGCTTGGTGACCGAGCGGGTGATGCCGACCGTGTCGCACTCCTGGAACGCATCGGTCCCGATGGCGGCGGTGCTCACCTGCCCGGTGATGGCCACCATCGGGATCGAGTCCATGTACGCGTCGCACAGCGGCGTGACGAGGTTGGTGGCCGCGGGGCCGCTGGTGACCATGGCCACGCCCGGACGGCCGGTGACGTGGGCGTAGCCCTCGGCCATGTGGCCGGCGCCCTGCTCGTGGCGGACGAGGATGTGGCGGATCGGCGAGTCGAGGATCGGGTCGTAGGCGGGGAGGATGCACCCGCCGGGGAGGCCGAACACCACCTCGACGCCTTCCAGTTCGAGGCTCTTGATGAGGGCTTGGGCGCCGGTCAACTTCATGGCTGCTCCAGGTGGGGCTGGGGTGGGGGGAGTCGGGGTCGGGGTCGGAGTCGGAGTCGGGTTCGGGGAGGGGGGAACGGGGCGGAAAAATGGAACGACCTCCCGGCTGGGAGGTCGACAGCGCACGACGCGGTGGGAGGACGGCGTGCGCTAGCTGAGTACCAGGAGGAGGGCGCAGGCCGGGCGGGACATCGGATCGAGTGTGGCATCCCACGGCGGCGATGGCAAGCTGCCTGCGTGGCGCAGCGCGACTCCCTCGTCCGGGCATCGGCACCTCTGCTGGACCCCGGGGAGGAGGTGGCCAGCATCGCCAAGGCCCTGGAGGGCCCCAACCGGTGGGCCGGCATGGGCCTGTCGCTCGTGGTGGCCTTCACGCTCGGCATCCTGAGCGGCATCCCGATCCTCGCCCTGCCGGTGTTCCTGCTGATGTTCTCCCGGCTCTACGCCAAGCGGCTGATCCTCGCCACCGACGAGGGCGTCGTGGTGCTCGGCTGCGGGCGCTTCTCCTGGAAGCCGCGCCAGCTGCTCAGCCGCCTGCCGGTCGACACCCGCATCGGCCCGCTGAAGGGCCTGTGGCTGCAGACCGTGCTCGACGGCCGGCGGCTGTTCGTGCAGCCGAGGTGGGTGGCCGAGGTCACCGCCGCCGACGCCGATTTGACGTGACCGCGTCGCCGCTTCGCTCCGGCCATCCGTGGCCTCCGCTCAGATGCCGCGGCGCGACCCGCTGCCAGCGTCGCGACTGACCGGGCGGCCATCCGGGCCGTGACATGACTCGTTCGGGCCATCCGTGGCCCTCACTCGCGTGCCGCGGCGCGACCCGCTGCCAGCGTCGCGGCTGACCGAGCGGCCATCCGGGCCGCAACATGACTCGTTCGGGCCATCCGTGACATGGCTCGTTCGGGCCATCCGTGACATGGCTCGTTCGGGCCATCCGTGACATGGCTCGTTCGGGCCATCCGTGGCCCTCACTCGCGTGCCGCGGCGCGACCCGCTGCCAGCGATGCGGCTGCGGTGGCGGCCATCCGGGCCGCGGGGCTGTACCCCCGAGCGCGCCATGGCGCGCTCGGGGGTGCTCCGTGACGCGTTTCGCGCCATGGCGCGATCGCGGTCGGACGGGGACGGCTGGGGGCGGCGCGCCCACTACCGCGCCATGGCGCGCTCGGGGGTGCTCCGTGCCACCTAGCGCGCCATGGCGCGACTGGTGCGACGGCGACTGGCGCCTGGCGCGGGTCAGGGAGTGGTGATGGCGCCGTGCTCGGCGCCGGTGACGAGGCGGGCGTACTTGGCCAGCACGCCTCGGGTGTAGCGGGGCTCGGGGAGCTTCCAGTCGAGCCGGCGGCGGGCCAGCTCGGCCGTGTCGACGAGCAGGTCGAGCGTCTTGGCGTGCACGTCGATCACGATGCGGTCACCGTCGCGGACGAAGGCGATGGGGCCGCCGTCGACCGCCTCGGGCGCCACGTGGCCGATGCAGAAGCCCCACGTGCCACCAGAGAACCGGCCGTCGGTGACCAGCGCGCAGTCGGCGCCCCGGCCGGCGCCCTTCAGCGCGCCGGTGACGGCCAGCATCTCGCGCATGCCCGGGCCGCCCTTGGGGCCCTCGTAGCGGATCACGATCACCGTGCCCGGCTGGATGGAGCCGCTGAGGATGGCCTCCATGGCCCCGTCCTCGCCGTCGAAGACGCGGGCCACCCCGTCGAAGTGGAGCTGGTCGGCGGTCAGGCCGGCCACCTTCACCACCGACCCCTGCGGCGCGAGCGAGCCGCGCAGCACCACGATGCTCCCCTCCGGGTGGATCGGGTCGGTGAGGGGGTGCACCACCGTGCCGTCGGGCGCGGGCGGGCGGATGGCGGCCAGGTTCTCGGCCATGGTCTTGCCGGTGACGGTGAGCGCGTCGCCGTGGAGCAGCCCGGCGTCGAGCAGGTGCTGCAGCACCACCGGGACGCCGCCGACCCGGTCGAGGTCGGTCATGTGGAAGCGGCCGCCGGGCGTCATGTCGGCGATGTGGGCCACCCGGGCCGCCACCCGGTTGAAGTCCTCGAGCTCCAGCTCGACCTCGGCCTCGCGGGCGATGGCCAGCAGGTGGAGCACGGCGTTGGTGGAGCCGCCGAGGGCGTTGACCAGCGCGATGGCGTTCTCGAAGGCGGCCTTGGTGAGGATCTGGCGGGGGCGGATGCCGCGCTCCAGCAGCTGCATCACCGCCTGGCCGCTGGCGAAGGCGTCGTCGTCACGGCGGCGGTCGACGGCGGGCGCCGAGGCCGAGCCCGGCAGCGACATGCCCAGCGCCTCGGCCACCGACGCCATCGTGTTGGCGGTGAACATGCCGGCGCAGCTGCCCTCGCCGGGGCAGGCCCGCCGCTCGATCTCGCCCAGCTCGGCGTCGTCGATCGTGCCGGCCGCCCGTGCGCCGACGGCCTCGAACACCGAGGTGATGTCGAGCGCCCGCCCGTTGTACTGCCCGGGGAGGATGCTGCCGCCGTAGAGGAACACCGTCGGCAGGTTGAGCCGGGCGGCGGCCATGAGCATGCCCGGCAGGCTCTTGTCGCAGCCGGCCAGCGCGACCAGCGCGTCGAGGCGCTCGGCGTGCACCACGGTCTCGACGGAATCGGCGATCACCTCGCGGCTGACGAGCGAGGCCCGCATCCCCTCGTGGCCCATCGAGATGCCGTCGCTCACGGCCACGGTGACGAACTCGAGCGGGACGCCGCCCGCGGCCCTGACGCCGTCCTTGGCCCGCTTGGCCAGCCGGTCGAGCGGCAGGTTGCACGGCGTGACCTCGTTCCACGACGACGCCACCGCGATCTGCGGCTTGCCCATGTCGTCGTCTCGCAGGCCGACGGCGCGCAGCATGGCCCGGTTGGGGGCCCGGCGGAACCCGTCGGTCACGTCGTGGCTCTGGAGCTTGCGGGGGTCGGGCAGGGGGACGTCGGCCGGCGCGTCGGGCATGGTCACGACGCTAGAGCGCCAGGGCAGGGGCCTGCACCCGCCACGGGCACGGCGCGCCGGTAGCGTGCGCCGCCGTGGATCCCGTCGTGCGGGCCGAGGGCGTGGTGAAGCGCTGGGGCCCGACCACCGCGCTGGCCGGCGTCGACGTGGAGGTGCGCCACGGCGTCACCGGCCTCCTGGGCGCCAACGGCGCGGGCAAGACGACGCTCCTCGGCCTCATCCTCGGCCTGCACCCGCCCGACGCCGGCCGGCTCGAGGTGCTCGGCCTCGACCCCGCCCGGCTCGGTCCCGACGTGCGCGCTCGCGTCGGCTACTCGCCCGAGCACCACCGGCTCCCCGACGACATGCGGGCCCACGACCTGGTGGCCCACCTGGCCGAGGTCCACGGCCTCCCCCGCCGGGAGGCCACCGGCCGGGCCAGCGACATGCTGTGGGAGGTCGGCCTGGGCGAGGAGCGCTTCCGGCCGGTCGGCACGATGTCCACCGGCCAGCGCCAGCGGGTGAAGCTGGCCGGCGCGCTGGCCCACGACCCCGACCTGCTCCTGCTCGACGAGCCCACCGACGGCCTCGACCCCGTGCAGCGCGACGACATGCTGCGCCTCATCCGGCGGATCGGCAGTGAGTTCGGGTTGACGGTGCTGCTGTCGTCGCACCTCCTCGACGAGGTGGAGCGCATCTGCGACGCGGTCGTGATCCTGGGCGAGGGCCGCCTGCTCACCGCCGGCACGCTCGACGAGCTGCGCGCCGGCGCCGAGGGCTACGTGGTCGTGGTGGAGGCGGGCGCCGAGGAGCTGGCCCGCCGGCTGGTGGCCGCCGGCGCCTCGGTGGAGGCCGACGGGCAGCGCCTGGAGGTCACCCCCGGCGGCGACGAGGTGGCCGACGCCATCCGCGACGGCGTGGCCGAGCTCGGCCTCGCGCTGCTGCGGTTGCAGCGCCGGCGGGTGACGCTGGAGGACGTGTTCCTGGCCGCCGGCACCCGCGACGACGAACCCACCCCCAGCCCGGCATGAGCGACGCCCGCATCGTCGACCGCGGCTACCGGCCCTACGACGGTCCCCGGCTCGGCGCGCCCGGCGCGATCCGCAGCCTGGTCCGCCACACCGCCTGGCGGGTGCTCGGCATCCGCCGCAACGCCCGAACCAAGGTGCTGCCCGCCCTCTCCGCCGGCATCGCCTACGTCCCGGCGGTCGTGTTCGTGGGCATCGCCGCCTTCATCCCCGACGACCGCCTGCGCGACGACGTCCTGCCCAGCTACGGCGAGTACTACGGCTTCGTCACCATGGCCATCGTGGTGTTCGCCGCGTTCGTGGCGCCGGAGGCGCTCTGCCCCGACCGGCGCAGCGGCATGCTCGGCCTCTACCTGGCCTCCCCCCTCACCCGCGACACCTACCTGCTGGCCAAGGGCGTCGCCGTGGGCGGCCTCCTCGCGCTGACGACGCTCGGCCCGCCCCTGCTCCTGCTCCTGGCCAACACCCTGCAGGGCGTGGGGCCCGACGACCCGCTCGACGTCCTCACCACCCTCGCCCGCGTCGTCGCCGCGGGGTTCATGCTGGCCGCCTTCTTCACCGTGCTGTCGTTGGTGGCGTCGTCGCTGACCGATCGGCGCGCGGTGGCCTCGGCCGGGGTCGTGCTCGTCCTGCTCGTCAGCGCCGTCGTGGCCAACGTGCTGGTGGAGGAGATGGACGCGCCGGGGTGGGTGCTGGCCTTCGATCTGTTCGACACGCCCTTCGAGCTGGCCGGGCGCATCTTCGGCGAGCGCGGCGAGGTGCCCGAGGTGTCGACGGCCGCGCTGGCCACGTCGGCCGCTGTGGTGATCGGCCTGGGCAGCCTCTTCGTGCGCACCCGCTACCAGCGCCTCGCGGTGGTGTCGTGATCCGGGCCGAGGGCGTGTCGAAGTGGTTCGGCGACGTGGTCGCCGTCTCCGACGTGAGCTTCGCCGTCGGGCCCGGCGTCACCGCGCTGCTCGGCCCCAACGGGGCGGGCAAGTCGACGCTGCTGCGCCTCCTGTGCGGGCTGGCCCGACCCTCCCGGGGACAGGTGGAGGTGCTGGGCGGCGACCCGCGCGAGGACCTGTCGCTGTTCGCCCGCATCGGCCTCGTGCCGCAGCAGGAGGGCCTGTTCGAGGCGCACACCCCGCTCGAGTTCACGACGCTGGCGGCCCGGCTGTCGCGGGTGCCCGACCCCGAAGCGGCCGCGCTGGCCGCGCTCGACACGGTGGCCATCGACCCCGCGTCGCCCAAGCCGGTGCGGGCGCTGTCGAAGGGCAACCGCCAGCGGGTGAAGATCGCGGCCGGCATCGTGCACCAGCCCGAGGTCCTCTTCCTCGACGAGCCGCTCACCGGGCTCGACCCGCGCCAGCGCCGGGTGATCATCGACCTCGTCCACCGCCTCGGCGAGGACGGGCGCTGCGTGCTGGTGTCGAGCCACGTGCTCGACGAGGTCGAGCGGTTCGGGTCCCGCGTGCTGGTGATCGCCCAGGGCCGGCTGGCGGCCGAGGGCGACTTCCGTGACATCCGCGCCCTGATGGACGACCGCCCGCACCGGTTGCGGGTCACCACCGACGCGCCCCACCGGCTGGCCGCCGGGCTGCTCGACCAAGCGGTGGTCGTCGGCGCAGCCGTCACCGGTCCGGCCCAACTGGAGGTGGAGACCACCGACGCGCCCGCCTTCCGGCGCACCATCGCCGTGGTGGCCCGCGAGCGAGACGTCCGCCTCGACGAGGTCGTCCCCCTCGACGACGACCTGGACAGCGTCTTCCGCTACCTGGTGGGGAGGTGAGGCGCGTGCTCGTCGGCCCCCTCTACCGGTTGGCGGTGCGCAACGTGGCCACCCGCGGTCGGGTGCTCGGCCTGTTCGCGCTGGGGCTGGTCGGGGTCGTCGTCGGCATCGGCATCGGCGTGGCCGAGGACGTCGACCGGCTCGAAGCCGGCACCGGCCTGGTCAACAGCTTCGGGCTCACGCTGTTCGCGCCGGTCACGGCGCTGGTGTTCGCCTCGGCCACCCTCGGCGACCTCGTCGAGGACCGCACGCTCGTCTACCTGTGGGCGCGGCCGGTGCCGCGCTGGCAGCTGGCGGCGGCGTCCTTCGCGGCCGCGTTCACCGTGGCGCTGCCGCTGGTGGCCGGCCCGCTGGTGGTCGCCGCGCTGGCCACGGGAGCGGGTGCCGACCTGGTCGTGGGCACGGTCGGCGGCGCGGCGATGGCGGTGGTGGCCTACTGCGGCCTGTTCTGCCTGCTCGGCCTGCAGGTGCGCCGAGCCCTGGTGTGGGGCCTGGCCTACATCTTCATCTGGGAGGGCTTCGTGGCCAACGCCGGGGCCAACGCGGCCCGGCTGGCGGTGCGCTCCTACACGCAGTCGCTGCTCAGCCGGGCCACGGGCGAGGACCTCCGCCTGGCCGACCGGTCGGTGGCCGCCTCGGTGCTGGTGCCGTTGGCGGTGGCGGCGGTGACCGTGGCCATCACCACCCGGAGGCTCAAGCGCCAGGACGTGGCGTGAGCTCACGGCGCTGCTCCAGCAGCGCCGTGACCGCCTTGCCGTCGGCCTTGCCGCGCGTCGCCTTCATCACCGCGCCGACGATGGCGCCGGCCGCCTTGGCCTCGCCGTTGACGTACTTCTGCCACGCGCCCTCGTTGGCGGCGATGGCCTCGTCGACGGCGGCCGCCAGCGCGTCGCCGCTCATGGCCTCGAAGCCCTTCTCCTTGGCCACGGTGCGCGGGTCGCCCTGGCCGCCGGCGGCCACCAGGTCGGCCAGCACGGCCTTGGCCTGCGTGGCCGTCAGCTCGCCGGCCGTCTCCATGCGGGTGAGCTCGGCGAGCGCGACGGGATCGAGCCGCTCGCTGCCCTCCACGGCGAGGTTGTGCTCCACGTGCACCAGCACACGTGCGGGGTCGCCGCCCGCTTCGACGGCGGCCAGCGCGAGGCGGTCGAGGTCGCGCTCCACGGCCACCACGACCGCGGCGTCGACGGGCTCGCGCCCGGTGGCCTCGGCCAGCCCGGCCCGCCGGGCGGCCGGCAGGGGCGGCAGCGACACCCGCACCTTCTCGACCCAGGCGTCGTCGGGCGCCACCGGCACCAGGTCGGGCTCGGGGAAGTACCGGTAGTCGTCGGCCTCCTCCTTGGAGCGCAGCGTGTGCGTGCGCCCGTCGCCCTCGTCCCAGTGGCGGGTCTCCTGGCGCACGCGCTCCCCCGCTTCCAGCAGGTCGATCTGCCGGCGGGCCTCGTACTCGATGGCCCGGCCGAGCGACCGCACCGAGTTGAGGTTCTTGATCTCGCAGCGGGTGCCGTACTCGGGGCTGCCCACGCGGCGGACCGACACGTTGGCGTCGACCCGCATGGAGCCCTCCTCCATCTTGGCGTCGCTCACGCCGGTGGCCATGAGGATGGCCCGCAGCTCGTTGACGTAGGCACGGGCCTGCTCCGCCGAGCGCAGGTCGGGGGCGCTCACGATCTCGGCCAGCGGCACGCCGGCGCGGTTGTAGTCGACCAGCGAGCCCGAGGAGCCGTGGATGCGGCCGTCGCCGCCCACGTGCGTGGACTTGCCTGTGTCCTCCTCCAGGTGGGCGCGCACGATGCCGACCCGGTGGCCGTCGGGCAGCTCCAGCCAGCCGTCGGCCGTGATCGGCTGGTCGTACTGGCTGATCTGGTAGTCCTTCGGCATGTCCGGATAGAAGTAGTTCTTCCGGTGGAAGATCGACGGCCGGATCTCGCAGTGGAGGGCCGTGCCGAGCCGGATGGCGTGCTCCACCACCTGGCGGTTGAGCACCGGCAGCGACCCCGGCAGGCCGAGGCAGACCGGGCAGATGTTGGTGTTCGGCTCGTCGCCGAAGCGGTTGGGGCAGCCGCAGAAGATCTTCGTCTCGGTGGCGAGCTCGGCGTGGACCTCCAGGCCCACGACGACCTCCCAGCCCTCGGCGACCGCCGTCATCGGGCCGCCTCCAGCACTCGGGCCGCTCGCAGCATGGTGGCCTCCTCGAGGGCGGGCGCGAGGAGCTGCACGCCCACCGGCATGCCGTCGTCACCGCTCCCGAACGGCACCGACACCGCGGGGTGGCCCGCGAGGTTGGTGGGGATGGTGCAGACGTCGGACAGGTACATGGCGTAGGGGTCGGTGGTCTTGGCGCCGAAGGCGAAGGCGGTGGTGGGCGACGTGGGCGACAGCAGCAGGTCGACGTCGCGGTAGGCCTCCTCGAAGCCCTTGGCGATCAGCGCCCGCACCCGCTGGGCCTTGCCGTAGTAGGCGTCGTAGTAGCCGGCGGAGAGGGCGTAGGTGCCGAGCATGATGCGGCGCTTGACCTCGGCGCCGAAGCCGGCGGCGCGCGTGGCCGCGTTCATGGCGGCGGTGTCGGGCGCGTCGACGCGCAGGCCGTAGCGGACGCCGTCGTAGCGGGCGAGGTTGCTGGACGCCTCGGCCGGGGCGATCAGGTAGTAGGCGGTGAGGCCGAAGCGCACCGCGGGGATCGACACCGTCTGCACCTTGGCGCCGGCGGCCTCCAGCGCGGCCGCGGCCGCGTCGAGGCGGGCCAGCACGTCGGGGGCGCAGCCGTCGCGCATCTCCTCGATCACGCCGACGCGCAGGCCGTCGACGCCCCGGTCGAGCTGGTCCAGCACGGGCCGGGGGCGGTCGGGGATCGACGTGGAGTCCATGGGATCCGGACCGGCGATCACGTCGAGCAGCAGCGCCGCGTCGTCGACGGTGGTCGCCATGGGCCCGATCTGGTCGAGCGAGGACGCGAAGGCGACCAGCCCGTAGCGCGAGACCAGGCCGTAGGTGGGCTTCACGCCGACGATGCCGCACAGCGCGGCGGGCTGGCGGATCGACCCGCCGGTGTCGCTGCCGAGGGCCAGCGGCGCGAAGCCGGCGGCCACGGCCACCGCGCTGCCGCCCGAGCTGCCACCCGGCACGCGACCGGGGTCGTGGGGGTTGCGGCTGGGGCCGAAGGCGGAGTTCTCGGTGGAGGACCCCATGGCGAACTCGTCGAGGTTGGTCTTGCCGATGCACACGCCGCCCGCGGCGACGACGCGCTCCACCACCGTCGCGGTGTAGGGCGGACGCCAGCCCTCGAGGATGCGCGACGAGCACGTGGTGGGGATGCCGCGGGTGCAGAGGTTGTCCTTCAGCGCCACGGGCACGCCGGCCAGCGGGCCGGGGTCGCGCCCGGCGGCCACCGCTGCGTCGACCGCCTCGGCGGCGGCGCGGGCCTCGTCGGCGGTGACGAGGTTGAAGGCGTGCAGCTCGGGTTCGCGCGCCGCCACCGCCGCGAGGTGCTCCTCCAGCACGTCGACGGCCTTGCGGGTCCCGGAGCGGACGTCGGCCGCGATGGCCAGCGCCGTCGCGGGATCGGGCCCGGTCACGGCGCCTCCCCGAGGATCGGCGGGACCTTGAACCGGCCGTCCTCGGCCGCCGGCGCCGCGGCCAGGACCTCGTCGCGGGGCAGCGAGGGGCGGACGGCGTCGTCGCGCAGCACGTTGGCCAACGGGTAGGGGTGCGTCATCGGCTCGACGTCGGCGAGGTCGAGCGCCTCGATGTCGGCGAAGTGGTCAAGCACGTCGCCGAGCTGCTCGGCGGCCCGCTCCAGCTCCTCGGGGGTGAGGTCCAGGCGGGCGAGGCGGGCCACGTGCGCGACGTCCTCGGGGGAGATCCGGTGGGGCACGGAGGCATGGTAGGGCGCCGCGTCGGCCGGTCCTCCTTCGGCGCCAGCGCCCTCAGCTCCGGTCCGTCGCGTCGGCGTCGGTGCTCGTGTCGGCCTCGCTCGCCTGTTCCGTGCCGGGCCGGGCCACGTCGACGTCGCCGGGCCGCCGACGCAGCCCGCCTCGGAGGAGCACCGCCAGGGCCGCCAGGCACACCGCGGCGCTCACCCACTCGTTCACGCGCAGGCCGGCGATGGTGTTGGCCTCGTCGATGCGCACGCCCTCGATGAAGAACCGGCCGAAGGTGTAGCCGGCCACGTAGAGCACGAAGAGCTTGCCGGGGCGCAGGCGGACCCGCTGGTCGACGAGGAGCAGGACGCCGACGACCAGCAGGTTCCAGAGCATCTCGTAGAGGAACGTCGGGTGGAACGTGGCGAACGCCTCGTAGCCGTCCGGCCGTTGGTCGGGGTCGATCTCCAGGCCCCACGGCAGGTCGGTGGGGCGTCCGAACAGCTCCTGGTTGAACCAGTTCCCGAGCCGGCCGATGGCTTGGGCGAGCGGCAGCGCGGGCGCCGCCGCGTCGAGCACCGTCGGCACGTGCAGGCCGCGCCGGCGGGCCACCCACACGCCCACCACGGACCCGGCCGCGATCCCGCCCCAGATGCCGAGGCCGCCCTCCCAGATCTTCGGGATGTCGCCCAGGTCGTCGTCGAAGCGCTGCCAGTCGGTGATGACGTGGTAGAGGCGGGCGCCGATCACGCCGGCGGGCACCGCCCACAGGGCGATGGCGCTGATGTCGTCGGCGCTGCCGCCCCGGGCGACCAGCCGCTTCGACGCCAGCCACACCGCGGCCAGCACGCCGAGGGCGATGAACAGGCCGTAGGCCCGCAGCTCCAGCGGGCCGACGTGGATCGCGTTCGAGCCGGGGCTCGGGATGGACGCGACCAGCACCCGTCGAGGTTAACCCCGGGTCCCCCAGCGGGCGGCATGGGGCGCCGCGGCCAGGGGTAGCCTCCGCCCGCGTCACCCCCTGGAGGAGCCCGCGTGCCCTACCCGTTCCTGAGCGACGAGTGGATCCGAGAGGCCCACGCCATCTACGAGCGCCACGGCGAGCACATCGGCGAGCTGCTCCCCGCGCGGATCAACCAGACCGTCACCGACGTGCCCTTCGGCGAGGGCCAGCTGCAGGCCCACGTCGACACCACCTCAGGCACGCTCGAGCTCGACCTCGGCCACCTGGACGACGCCAAGGTGAGCATCACCATCGACTACGACACCGCCCGCTCGTTGTTCGTCGACCAGGACCCGGGCGCGGCCATGCAGGCCTTCCTCGCCGGGAAGATCGTCGTGCAGGGCGACATGACCGAGCTCCTGAAGCTCCAGGCCGCGCTGCAGATGGAGGCCCTGCAGGGCGCGGGCGAGGAGATCCGGGCCATCACAGCGTGAGGCCGTCGTCGGGCCGGGCCGGCCGGGGCCAAGCGGTCAACCGCCGGTACTGGGACCGCACCAGCGCCGACTACCAGCGCGAGCACGCCACCGAGCTCGAAGCCGCGCCCGAGGCGTGGGGCACGGGGCGGACCCCCGAACGCCGCGTCCGGGCCCTCGGCCACCGGTCGCTGGCCGGCGCCACGGTGGTCGACCTCGGTTGCGGCGGCGGCCACTGGGCGCGGGCCCTGGCGGCGCGCGGCGCCCGGGTGGCCGCGCTCGACCTGTCGTTCGCGCAGCTGCGCCACGCCCGTCGCCAAGGGCGGCCGGGCGGGCCCGGCCCCGCGCTGGTGCACGCCGACGGGGAGCGGCTCCCCCTGGCCGACCGGTCGGTCGACGTGGTGCTGTCCGACCACGGCGCCCTCGGCTTCGTCGACCCCGAGCCGGCGCTGGCCGAGCTGGCCCGCGTCCTGCGACCGGGCGGGCGGCTGGCCTTCTGCGTCGGGAGCCCGCTGCGCCACGCCTGCAGCGACGAGGACTGGGTGGTGGGCCCGCGCCTGCACCGGCCGCTGTTCGGCCCGACCGTGATCGACGACGGCGAGGTGGTCGAGCACGTGCTGCGCCACGGCCAATGGCTGGCCCTGCTCCGGGCGGCCGGGTTCACCGTGGTGGCCCTGCACGAGCTGCAGGCACCGGCTCGGGGCACGAGCAGCTTCGAGTGGTTCGCGCCCGCAGCGTGGGCCCGCCGCTGGCCCGCCGAGGACCTGTGGGTGGCCGACCGCGACCGCTGAGCGGGTAGGGCGTCGGCGGCCTCGGAGGCCTCGACGCCTCGGCGCCTAGACCAGCTTGCCGAGCGCCTCGGCCAGGCCCGCGACGGTCCAGCGCTCCTGCTGCTCCACGCCCTCGCCGAACTCCCACGAGCGGAACAGCTTCACCGTGCCGCCCTGCACGTAGAACGTGGCGCCGTTGAAGGCGCAGTCGGCGCTGGCCAGGTAGGCCACCAACGGCGACACGTTGGCCGGGTCCCAGATGTCGAAGGCGTCGGGGTCCTCGGGCGGCTGCACCACGTCGCTCACGCCCGGCGTGGCCTCGGTGAGCCGGGTGCGGGCCGCCGGCGCGATGGTGTTGCAGCACACCTGGTAGCGGCTGAGCTCCTTGGCGATGATCTGGTTGAAGGTGGCGATGCCCGACTTGGCGGCGCCGTAGTTCGACTGGCCGGGGTTCGACAGCAACCCCGACGTGGACGACGTGTTGATGACGTTGCGCCGCTTGGTGACGCCCGCCTTGGACTGCTCCCGCCAGTAGCTCGCGGCCCAGCGCGTGGGGACGAAGTGGCCCTTCAGGTGGACGGTGATGACGCTGTCCCACTCCTCCTCGGTCATGTTCACGAGGGCCCGGTCGCGCAGGATGCCGGCGTTGTTCACCAGGATGTCGAGGTCGCCGAAGGTCTCGACGGCGAGGTCGACCAGGCGCCGACCGGCCTCCCAGTCGGCCACGCTGTCGGTGCTGGCCACCGCCTCGCCGCCCAGGGCGCGGATCTCGTCGACGACCTCCTGGGCCGGCCCGCGGTCGGCGCCGGTGCCGTCGGCGCTCCCGCCGACGTCGTTGACGACGACCTTCGCGCCCTCGCGGGCGAAGAGCAGCGCGTGCTCCCGGCCGAGCCCTCGACCCGCGCCGGTGATGATCGCAACCCGTCCCTCGAGGGCGCCCATGCTTCCTCCACTCGTCCGCTCCGGCCCGCCCGGACGACCCGGGAACCTAGCGCCCCCGCCACGTCCGCTCGTTCCGCCGCGGGCTCAACCGAGGATCAAGTTGACGGTGCTGCCCCGGCGGGCCTGGGTGCCGGCGCGGGGCTCCGTGCCGAGCACGGGACGGCCGGCCAGGCCGGCCACCTGGCCCTCGCGCAGCCCGGCGGAACGGAGCGCGGCGACGGCGTCGTCGAGGCGGCGGCCCGACACGTCGGGCACGGTGACCAGGTCGGGGCCCTTGGAGACGGTCAGGGCCACGACGCTGTCGCGGGGCACGGCGGCGCCCTCGCCCGGCTCGGCGCTGATCACCCGGCCGCGATCGACGTCGTCGCTGAAGGCCTCGGTCACCTCGGCCTGCAGCTGCAGCTGGCCCAAGGCCGCCTCGGCCTCCTCGCGGGTGAGCCCGGTCAGCGCCGGCACGGTGCGCGGCTCGGGCCCGGCCGAGACCGTGAGCGGGATCTCGGTGCCCTTCTCCTGCTCGGTGCCCTTGGCGCCCCAGTCGAGCACCACGCCGAGCGGGGCCTCCTCGTGGTGGACCTGGCTGGCCGGCCCGGGCACGAAGCCGGCCGCCTCGAGCTGGGCCCGCGCGTCGGCCTCGGCCAGGCCGGTGAGGTCGGGCACCAGGGCCAGGGTCGGTCCCTCGGACACCACCAGGTGCACGATCCCGCCCTGGTCGATCTCCTCCTCGGGCGGAGGGCGCTGCTCCAGGACCTGGCCGGCGACGGTCCCGTCCTGGCGGCGCAAGGTGACGTCGAGGATCAGGTTGCCCTCGGCGAAGAGCGGGTGGGCGGTCACCTCGTCCTGGGCCGCCCCGGTGAAGTCGGGGAGGGCGTACGTGGGCGTGGTGTCGCGCAGCAGCAGCCACGCACCTGCGCCGCCGCCGGCGGCGAGCAGGACCACGAGCAGCAGCAGCCACGGCCAACGCCGCCGCGCTCGGCGGCGGCGGTCCCGCCTGCGGTTCCGGCGCCCCCGCCGGCGACGCTCCGGGTGGGCGTCGGGCGACGCCTCCTGGTCGTAGGGCCGCACCGCGCCTGCCCGGGTGCCGGTCCCCGGCGGGGCGCCGATGGTGGTGTCGTCGGACCGGGGCCCGACGCCGTTGGGCACGGTGCCCGCCGCCGGCACGGTCGGCACCGCGACGGCCGGCGCGTCGGGCGCCGCCACGGCCGTGGCGTCGGGACCGAGCACGGGCCGCTCTGCCGGCGGCGCGCCGGCCGCGCCGGGCGCTCCGGGCGCGCCGGGCCCGCCGGTCGGCGGTGGTGCCGCGCCCAGGACGGGCTGCTCGCGGACCAGCGGGAGGGGCGCCGGCCGGGGCAGCCGCTCGGCCGCCTGGATCAGGGCGCGGGCCAGCTCGCCCGCCGTGAAGCGCTCCGTGGGGTCGGGGCGACCGGCCCGCTCCAGCACGGGGGCCAAGGGTCCGAGCTCGGCCGGGACCCGCAACAGCGCGCCCAGGCGGGCCATGAGCGTGGCGACCGTGGTGTCCGCGGCGAAGGGGACCGTGCCCGTCGCCGCCTCGATGAGGACCAGCGCCAGCGAGTACACGTCGCTGCGCCCGTCGACCGCCTCGCCGCGCGCCTGCTCCGGCGAGGCGTAGCGGGCCGTGCCGAGCACCACGCCGGCGGGCTCCGTCCAGGCCGCCTCGGCCAGCGCCCGGGCCAGGCCGAAGTCGGCCACCCGCAACCGCCCGTCGAGGTCGAAGAGCAGGTTGGCCGGCTTGATGTCGCGGTGCACGAAGCCCCGTCGGTGGGCGTAGTCGAGGCCGCGGGCCGCCTCCAGCCCCACCAGGAGGGCCTGCGACGGGGAGAGCAGCCGCCCGCGATCGAGCAGCGCCCGCAGCGTCCCGCCCCCGAGGTACTCGGTGACGAGGTAGGGCACCTCCTCCTCGCCCCAGTCGAACACCGCCACCACGTGCGGGTGGCTGAGCGCCGCGGCCGCCTGCGCCTCGGCGCGGAACCGCTTCAGGAAGGCCGGGTCCTCGGCCAGGGTGGGGTGCAGCAGCTTGACGGCCACGTGCCGGCGCAGGGCCACGTCCTCGGCCAGGTAGACGCGCGCGCTCGCGCCGCTGCCCAGGGGAGCGAGCACTCGGTAACGGCCGCCCAACACGCGGCCCACGTGGTCGGCCATGTTGGACGTGGCCATCGGCGGTCCACGGTACCCGGCCCCCTCGCGCCGAACGTGGCAGGTGACCGGCCCCCGGCTGTGGGGAACGAGCTCGCAGCGGCCACCATGGGGGCGTGCGCCGCCTCGACCCCCGCAAGCTCGGCACCGCCGCCGTCGCCGCCCTGGGCCTCGGCCTGATCGTGCTCGGCTTCGCCCGTGCGCAGACCGGCGACGAGGGCCTGCCCCCGGTGGACCCCGCGGTGGAGCAGCAGATCCCCTCGCCCGGCTCCCTGGTCCTGCGCCAGAGCCAGGTCGGCGTGGACCTCGCCCCGGAGTACACCGGCTACCTGGTGATCGACGACGTCCGGCTGCCCGAGGACCAGCTCTTCACCGACCCCGCGCTGAACCAAGTGTTCTTCACGCCCCACGAGGGCGCCGACATCGAGGAGTTCGCCGAGGGCGCCCACCGCATCAGCGCCGTGTTCTGGAAGATCGCCGAGGGCGAGGCCACCGCCCGATCGGTGAGCTGGACCTTCCGGGTGAGCTGAGCCGTCAGCTGTCGCCGGCGCCGACACCCGGCGGTAGCTCGCCGGTGTCGAGCAGGTGGCGGAACCCCTCCTCGTCGAGGATGGGCACGCCGAGCTGCTCCGCCTTGGACAGCTTCGAGGCCCCGGGCCCGGCGCCCACCACCACCGCCGTGGTCTTCTTGGACACGCTGCCGGGCGCCTTGCCGCCGCGCTCCTTGATGGCCGCCTCGGCCGCCTCGCGGCTGAACCCCTCGAGCGTGCCCGTGACGACCACCGCCTTGCCCGCCAGCACCTGCGGCAGGCGGGGTGCCTCGACCCGGCCGAGGTCGACGCCGGCGGCGCGGAGCTTCTCGACCAGGGCGCGGTTCTCGGGCTGCGACGCCCAGGCCACCACGCTGCGGGCGATGGTGGGGCCGATGCCCTCGACGGCCGCGAGCTCCTCCTCGGAGGCGGCCAGGATGGCGTCGAGGCTGCCGAAGGCCTGGGCCAGGAGCTGCGCGCCGGTGCCGCCCACGTGCTTGATGCCGAGGCCGAACAGCAGGCGGGCCAGCGGTCGTTGCTTGGCGGCCTCGATGGCCCGCAACAGGTTGTTGACCGACACCTGGCCGAAGCCCTCGAACTGCAGCAGGTCCTCGGCCCGCAGCAGGAAGATGTCGGCCACGTCGGCTACGAGGCCCTTGGAGGTGAGGAGGGCGACGGTCCGCTCCCCCAGGCCCTCGATGTCCATCGCGCCCCGCGAGGCGAAGTGGATGATCCGCTGGTCGCGCTGCAGTGGGCACTGGGGGTGCAGGCAGTAGGTGTCGCTCTCGCCCTCGGCCCGCACCAGCGGTGACCCGAGGCCGCACGGGCAGGTGCGGGGGAAGGCCCACGGCTCGGACCCCTCGGGCCGCTGCGACAGCACCGGGCCGACCACCTCGGGGATCACGTCGCCCGCCTTGCGGACGATGACGGTGTCGCCCGGCCGCACGTCCTTCAGCCGCACCTGGTCCTCGTTGTGCAGCGTGGCCAGGCCCACCGTGGAACCGCCCACGAACACGGGCTCCAGCACCGCGAACGGCGTGGCCTTCCCGGTGCGGCCGATCGACACCATGATGTCGCGCAGCAGCGTGGTGCGTTCCTCCGGCGGGAACTTGTAGGCGATCGCCCAGCGCGGCGCCTTGGCGGTGCTGCCGAGCTCGAGGCGCTGGCCGAGGTCGTCGACCTTCACGACCACGCCGTCGATCTCGTAGTCGAGGTCGTGGCGCCGGGCCTGCCAGCTCTCGCAGAAGGCGTGCACCTCCTCGATCGTGTCGAGCCGGCGGATCTCCGGGTTGACCGGGAAGCCGAGCTCGCGCAGCCACGCCAGCGTGGCCTCGTGGCTGGTGAACTCGGGGCCACCGACCACCTCACCCAGCTGGTAGCACCACATGGACAGCTCACGGCTGGCCGTGATGGACGGGTCCTTCTGGCGCAACGACCCCGCCGCCGAGTTGCGGGGGTTGGCGAAGACCTTGTCGCCCGCGGCGAGCTGGCGCTCGTTCAGCGCCTCGAAGGCCCGCACCGGCATGTAGACCTCGCCGCGCACCTCGAGCACCGGCGGCGCGCCCTTCACCCGCTTCGGCACCACCGAGATCGTCCGCACGTTGGCTGTGACGTCCTCGCCGACGCGGCCGTCGCCGCGCGTGGCCGCCTGCACCAGCCGGCCGTCCTCGTAGCGCAGCGACATGGCCAGCCCGTCGATCTTCAGCTCGCACACGAAGGCCACCGGCTCGGCGAGGGCGCGGTGGATCCGCCGGCCCCACGCCGCCAGCTCGTCGAGGGTGGTGGCGTTGTCGAGCGACATCATCGGCACCCGGTGGGTGACCGGCGCGAACGTGGCCGACCGGGCGCCGCCCACGACCTGGGTGGGCGAGTCGGGCGTGATGAGGGCGGGGAACTGCTCCTCGAGCGAGGCCAGCTCGCGCAGGAGCGCGTCGAACTCGGCGTCGGAGATCTCGGGCGCGTCGAGCTCGTAGTAGAGGCGGTTGTGGTGCCGGATGGCGGCCCGGAGCTCCTCGATGCGCCGGGCCGCGGCCTCCTCGCTGCTGCCGGGCGCGGCGCCCGTGCCGCCGCTGGTCCCGTCGCCTCCCGTGGTCGCTCCGGTCACAGCAGCGACGTTACCGACCGCCTGGTACGCGGTTCGCGCCGCGAGGTGCGAGGTCGGCCGGGGTGCGCCTCGGCTCAGGCTCCGACCGAGAAGCGGGCCGCGGCCGCCTGCTGGCGCACCTTCACGGCGATCTGGCGGGTGAGGTCGAGGACCTGCACCGCCTGCTCGTCGGTGTGCAGCGCCAGCCCGCAGGCCGGGCTGACCAGCGCCTGGCGGCGCAACCGCACGGGATCGCACCCGGCCCGCACCAGCTCGCACCACAGGTCGGCGAGCGCCCGCCACCACCGGTCGCCGCCGGTGCCGAGCGGGCCGGTGGGCACCGCGCCCCAGGCCACCCACCCCCCGCTGTCGAGGAAGGCCGACAGCGTGCCGGCCGACGCGAGCAGCGACGGCACGGCGGGCACGGACAGCACCGCCGGCCCAGCGGCCAGGACGGCGCCGATGTCGGTGGGGCCGCAGCAGTGCACGCCGACGACGTGGTGGGGCTCGAGCACGGCCAGCGCGCCCGACACCAGGTCGGCGGCCGGATCGGCCGCCAGCGGGAACCCGGGCTCGCTGAGGCCGCTCAGACCGGGCTCGTCCACCACCACGAGCTGCGGCGCCCGCGGCATGGCGTCGGCCACCGCGGCGGCGAGGGCGCTGAGCCGCGACCGCACCGCGGTGGTGGCGGCGGCGAAGGCGCGTGACGCCTCGGCCCCCGCCCGGACGAGCGCCAGGCCGAGCGTGACGGGCCCGGTCACCTGCCACTTCACGGGCCCCTCACGGCCGCGGGCGGCCGCCAGGAAGGCGCGGAAGCCACCGAAGGCCTCGCTGTCGAGGTCGGTCTCCACCGGTCGGTCGGGGTCGAGGCGATCCCGCCCGAGGGGGTTGAGGTGGAGCTGGCCGTCCTCGT